>Ga0180301_10001009_pt1 | contig 22106 bp, 24 predicted proteins | sample GuaBasSediGuay16_FD_121797 | JGI IMG/M metagenome (GOLD analysis project Ga0180301, IMG submission 121797) | Subseafloor sediment microbial communities from Guaymas Basin, Gulf of California, Mexico - Guay16, Core 4569-2, 12-15 cm | ecosystem: Environmental > Aquatic > Marine > Hydrothermal...
CCCTCAATATATAATTTCAAATTTCACCATTTTGGACAATGATTCTATCCATCTGTATGGAAGCGTTAAGCGCGTCGGATCACAAAGGATATTTGAACCTCTTAAAAATCTTGTTTAGTTTATTGTGGTCATGCTGGAAGCCGCTCCAAATTGTTTTCCAAGGTTTCCCCCGATATCCTGAATTCTTTCAGCCTTTCTCCTTTGTAGGTATGTATGCTGATTGGTTTCTCTTGCGTAATTCACGTAGCATATTCCTATCTGTCCAGTTTATTTCGCAGAAACATAAATCTAATAATTGTGAACTATCTCTATATTTAATTTAATGATTAAAGGGGACTCCTTATGGATCTAAAAATTCTTTATGATAATGAAGCTATCAAGGGATTTAGGGGAAGATGGGGTTTCTCCTGTCTAGTTGGGGAGAAACTGCTTTTTGATACTGGGGCAGACTTGGATACTCTGCTTTTCAACATGCATAGATTCAATGTAAATATTAACGTGATTGATAAGATTGTCTTTTCTCATGAGCATGGAGATCACATAGGGGGCTTCCAGATCATAGAGCGTCTTAGAAAGGTCAAGATTTACCTTCCCAAGTCGTTTTCTAGACATTTCAAAAGGAGAGTTTCTTCCTTCCCTAATGTCGAGCTAGTAGAGATAAGTAAATTAGAGGAGATAGATGATAACATATTTACGACTGGTGAACTTGGATTTCTAATCAAGGAGCAATCCCTAATTGTAAAGACAAATAAAGGCCTAACTGTCATAACTGGATGTTCTCATCCAGGGTTAGATAGGATACTCAGAACCGCATCTAAACTCGGCAGGATCTATGGGGTGGTAGGCGGCTTCCACACGTTCAATAAGCTAGAAATTCTAAGAGATGTGAGCCTCATCGTTCCATGCCACTGTACAGCTAGAAAAAGAGAGATCATCAAGCTCTATCCAGATTCAAGCATGAAATGCTCAGCCGGCCTCAGAATAGAAATCTAAAATTAGTATTGCTCATACGTCTATTCTGCTTGAAATATGAGAGCTATGATATTACATGATGAAATGTAAGTTTAATCAATCTCTCCGCCGGAAGTCTCGTTGAACCGCTATGTAAGCCTTATGCGGCTTTAATTCCGATAAACTCCACCATTCTCTCCAAGATTTCGTTTACTCCCGCAGATGATTATGAAGTATGTTATTTTTCTCTACATGGCTTTTACGCTTTAAATTGTTACATCGCGTAGACTATAAAGTGAGGTATACAATTAAAAATCTTTAGAATTGGCTGGCTAATGGCTGTAAGGGAAATCACTGTTTCCTCATCTTCAAATTTTCACAGCTTTTATGCAAACAAACCCCCTTCCCTCAGGATTTTCTGATGGCTCTTCAAGCCGTGGTTTATCATAAGGAGAATAGCTTAATGTAGATTTCACTGCGACAATTCTGAAAAAACATTTCTTCAATAACTGTTTAACTTCCCTTAGAGTGTAGAAACGTGCATGACTATAAAAGATGTGGCCTTCTTTACTCTTCCTTACATATTCTTTGCCCCAGCTGGAATCCTTTGGAATCATGCAGACCGCAAGTTCGCCGCCGCGGCGTAGAACTCTCCTCGTCTCCATAATGGCCTCCTCCGGGGAATCTAGGAAACAAATAGTCACAGTCATAAGTACAAAGTCAAAGGCTTCATCCTTGAATGGTAGACATTCACCCACCGCTCGAACAGACTCAATATCATGGGTTAATGCAAATTTAAGCATTTTAATGGATGGATCTACACCCACATCGACGGGTGCCTGAGAGTCTAGGGTTCCAGTTCCAACTCCAATGGATAGTCCTCTACCGTGAAGTTTCAGAGATCTTATAACTTTGGCTTCGCATTCGAAGATAATCGGGTTTTTTCGGTACCATGAATCGTATTTTTCCGCATGTTCATCGAAAACCCTGTATGACAATCTATACAACCCTGCGACTTCAATACATCTTCTTTTCTTCAAGCTGCGTCTTTAAGGCTTTAACTTTTTCCTCCATGCTTCCTTTTTTATCTTTTCGATCATCGATTCGTATGGTTGTTATCACGCGTTTTACATTCGCTTTAAATGTTGCTTTATGTGCAGCTTCAACTATTTTTAAGGCTTCATTCACATCTTTAGCCTCAAAAATTGTGCACATTGATGTGATTTCATATTTTACTTTCCGCTTTTTAAGTTCTTTTAGTGCAGGAACCAGAAACCTAGAGACGCTTACACCTACACCTAAAGGAATAATGTTTAACTCAACTATCACCATTATTTCTCCACCTGACCATTAGGGGGAAACATTAGAATATAATCCTTATCCTCATAATTCGGAAAGAAATAAACATTACAACAGCACATTTTTTCGATTAATTTAGCGATTTACAGATAATTGCGCTTTGAGACTTAAGATAACTAACCTCCATTAATGGAATATTCCGTCTCATTTTGTTTGAAGATCCCCCAGAATCTCTTTGTAATTACTTGCGATGAATCCTTACTTTTGAATTAATTATGAACCAAAATGTGGTGAAAACTTTCCTTAATATAATGGTTCTTAGATCGCCTTTTGCTTTTTACCATAAAGTATATTTTGTGCCAATTAACGTCTTAAAGGTGTTTTAAAAATGGCTGTCGAGATAAAAATCAATTATGATCTATGCATTAAATGTAAGGAGTGCGTTAAAGCCTGTAGTTATGGTGTTCTAGAATGGCTTGACGATATACCTGTCGTGGTAAATCCGCATGATTGTGCATTATGTTTAGAATGCGAAAAAAGATGCCCTACAAACGCTATAACTCATAAAGAAAAATAATGTGAATAACTCACGCATCATTTCATATAGTCTTCCATCTTTTTCAGCTATTCCAAGATTCTTGCCATTTTATTATCTTAATAGTTTTCTCCGGATAGTTAAATGTTTGCAAAAAATAAAATTTTATTTTGGAAAGTAAGCCTAAAATCCGATTATCTGAATACCGTGTTCATAGGGAACCGCGATAATATTTCGTCGCTGGGCAACCTAAGCACTTTTCCTGTTTATATCTTACGCATTTTCCACAGTTTATTCCGCAAGGAGCATCTTCCAAGCTCTTTTCCGCAATGATTTTTATTGGTAGATACTTCGGAACAACGGGGGGCTCACCGATTGTTACTTCTGAACGTCTTATCCCCTTCTGCGCACGTACAGAACAGACTTCTATTATGGCATTTAACGTATCTGCATCTTCCGCTATCATCATAGTCATTAAGTTGTAGGCGCCAGTGGTAGTTGTCATGAAAAATATTCTTGGGCACTTCGAAAATTTTTCTATTAATTCCGCCAAACGTCTGTGCCCTTCTACCTCAGCATTCACTATAGCGATACGGAATCCCAGTTTCTCCGCGTCAAGACCGGCGGTAACCTTAATCAAATTGTCGCAGAGCCTCTTTAGCCTTTTTCTAACACTTACATGTGAAAGCCCAAGCCTTTTCCCAACATCAGTAAGTGATACCCGTCCATCCTCTTGAAGTAATGATATAATTTTCTTGTCGATTTCATCCATTAGAGTCATTTATAATCACCCTTCACATGGTTACAGATTGTAACCAAAAATATAAGTATTAATGCCATTTTGTAATCTTTTTTACAGATTAAATATCAACTTAGTTAGGTGTCTGAGCGAGATGGAACCGGCATTCGTCATTGCACTTTTGATGACCGGGATAGGCGTGGGCTTTGCTTCAGGTCTACTTGGCGTAGGCGGCTGTTTTATAATGATTCCTGTTCAGTACTGGATTTTAACGGCCTCCGGAGTGGATGCTACGGTTGCTATACGAGTTGCATTTGGCACGAATCTTCTAGTAGTGCTTCCAACAGCTATAAGTGGAGCAATCGGTCACAGCAAAAAAGGATCAGTCCTATGGAGAGCTGGAGTAGTTCTAGGCGTTACTGGCGCATTCAGTTCGCTACTGGGAGGTTACGTTGCCGCTCATCTTCCAGGAAGGATTCTAACAACTGTCTTTGGATTCGCAATTCTAGCGGGAGCGGTAAGAATGTTAACAGCTAAACCACCCAAAGTTACAGAAGAACCTACAAGAAGTATGCTCCCATATTTTCTATGGGGAATCCCATTAGGCTTCGCAAGCGGCTTAATCGGCATAGGAGGCGGAGTACTTATGGTTCCCGTAATGGTTGTCATACTAAAGTTTAGAATGCATCAGGCGGTTGGCACATCAACAGCCATGATGATATTCACTTCAATAGGCGGAGTATTCTCCTACATTATCGAAGGTTTAGGCGTACCAGGATTACCGGAATATTCAGTCGGCTACGTAAATCTTCTACAATGGATTCTTCTGGCTGGAACAAGCATTCCAATGGCTCAAATAGGCGTCAGAATCGCTCACAAGCTTCCAGCTAAGCAGCTGAAATACGTCTTCATAACCGTCATGATATACATGGGGCTAAAAATGATAGGAGTATTCAGCTGGTTACACCTGCCGATTTAAATCATCAGAAAAGAAATTTTATAGCTAATAATGAATTAAAGAGATCCACATTACCCTCTAAAAAGATGCGTGAACCCAAACTTTGCCACCAATTACACATATACGTATATAATCTTTTTCGCATCTAAACAGAAAACAAAAAGCACCCACCAGAAAGCTCTGCCAAAAGAAGATTATAAGAACTTAAGATCATCTTTCTTCCCAATCATCATATATTACAATGAAAGATATTTTGAAGGGAAAAACAATATTAAGAGTGGCCCCACATAGTAGGTTGTGATCCTAAGCGTTCTGAATATATACCCCAAGCAGATTAGGTCTTCAGATCGCTAACCTTGATGATCAAAAAGTAGGAGTTGAAGTTGTGAGTGCCAAAAGGAGAAAGCTGAAGAAAGCCGAGAAGAGGCTGGAGAAGGCTAGAATGGAGATAGAGGAAGAACTGAAAAAGATTCATGATAAGCGCCTACATTCAGTTGGAGTTCACGCCTACTATATACCGGAAAAGAAGGGATTTAAATGCGGCTTCGCAGAGACAGAATACGGTTCAAAAGACTGCGGAGAACTCATCTACAGCCCAGCGGAAATAGTTGAGCACCTCGAGAGAGTTCACAGCATAAAGCGTGAGGAGCAGATCATTAAAGGATGGAAAGATCATGATGAATCCTCTTCCGGCATACCCAAAACTAGGTGAAAGCCTCTTCAGAAAGTGGAAGAGTTAAAAAAGGAGACATAAATGCCAGATTCTCCATGAAGCATCCGATGGATGCCCAAAGAATTTATTTTAGCACACCAATTTCGCTTCTATTAGAAGATAAAGGCTTAAATTTTGTGGAATGAATATTCCATATGGTGAAATAAATGGAATATGAGGTAAGCGTTGATAGGCAGGGGAGAATGGTTATTCCAGCGCCTTTGCGAAGACTGCTAGGACTTAGTGATGGTGGAAGAGTGAAGGTGAGATATAAGGATGGGATATTAGAACTAGCGTTGATCGATAAAGATCTTGAAGAAAGGGTGAAGCGTTGGGTTGAGATCGCGATGAAAATAAATCCGGAGCCATTCTCTGAGGAAGTTGAGGAGAGCTGGAAGTGGATTGACAGGGAATATGCCGAGCGAAAGCTTGGGATACATTGAAGGCATTGCAGATACAAGCATCATCATACCCGTATGCTTCAAAAATCCCCTTAAAAAATCCGCCACCGAATTCATCGCAAAAATATTAACGCTCAAGAGAAGAATTATAATACCCATCCCGGCGATTCTTGGGGCTTATCACATAGTCACCAGATACCTCAGAGTGTCAAGATTCGATGTGAGAAAAATTCTCGTCGAAATGCTTCAGACAGAGTCGCCAGCTTTATATCCAAAAATTAATGTTGATATGGCTGTAGATTCACTGGAGATGGCGGCAATCTACAATATTGAATCATGGGACAGTTACCTTGTAGCTCTAGCTAAATCTCTAGGCGCAAAAACAATATTTACACTTGACAAAGAAATGGAGAAAGTAGCCGAAGTAAGAATAGAAACGCCGTTCCACCAACAATTAATCGAAGAATACCATAAATACATTAAGACGCATGTGCTCATCCGGAGAAAAAGGGAGGGTGAAAAGAAAAAGTGAGATGCCGCCCATTTTATTGGCTCAGAAAACATAGAAAGGAGTAACCGACCCCCTCATGAAGAATTAATTTTAAAAAGAATCTTCATCCTTCCCCCCATAAGATTATTAGAGGAAATACCTGAAATTAGGAAGGGCTAGATCCTAACGCCTATTTTTCTCTCCGCCCTTCACCCACTTAAAGAGCAGCCTGCCTCATAAGATAGTTAATAAATTGCCATGTAGAATGACCAGAAGTTTTAGGTCACCTCAAATATGAAAACAAACTAAAAACTTAAAGGGGAGAAGGCAAACCCCCTAAGAAGTTAACAGAGAAGATTAGCATAGAAACCAGAAGGATGGTTTCAAAAGGGCTTTCTAGTGATTTACCACTTATGCTTATTATTATAATGCGTTTCTGAGGGCGTCTCTCATGAATTTACCCCTTCGCTGGCTTTTGCGGTTACTCACATATATTTAGCATGGAAGCGGATCCATAATCTTTTTATTAGTAAAGTTATAACTTGAATATTTGGAGAAAATCAATAAAGTGATGAAAGTTGATATCCCTCATCAGCTCAGTTTCAAGACCTAAAGGCCTAAAAACCGAGATGCTGGAGGAGATTGAAGTCTCCCGCGGAACCACACTGGTGAAGCGGGGTTTCGCCCACATGCTGAAGCACGGAGTTATAATGGATGTCACCAACGTGGAGCAAGCCCAAATAGCCGAGGATGCCGGAGCAGTCGCCGTAATGGTTCTAGACAAGCTCCCCTACGATGTTAGGAGAGCTGGAGGAGTCGCCCGAACAGCGAGCTTAGAGGCAATCCAAGCAATCTTAGATCATGTTACAATCCCAGTTATGGCGAAGTGCCGGATCGGCCACACCTATGAAGCTCGAGTTTTAGAGGAAGCTGGAGTTGACATGATCGATGAATCAGAGGTTCTCACACCAGCCGATGAGAAGAGGCACATATGGAAGTGGGATTTCACCACACCCTTCGTTAATGGAGCCCGAAATCTCGGAGAAGCCCTACGGAGAATCGAGGAGGGAGCAGCCATGATAAGGACGAAGGGTGAACCTGGAACGGGGAATGTAGCTGAAGCCGTTAGGCACATCCGCATTTTAAATAATGAAATAAGACGGGTGAGAGCCGCCTACGAGGATGGAGACGATCAAGAGCTTATCAGAATGGCTAGGGAGCTCGGAGTTTCATATGAGCTCGTGGCTGAAACCGGAAGACTGGGTAGACTTCCAGTTGTGAATTTTGCGGCTGGAGGCATAGCTACGCCCGCCGATGCAGCTCTCATGATGACCCTTGGATGCGACGGAGTCTTCGTGGGCTCAGGGATCTTCAAGTCTGAGGATCCAGCTGAAAGAGCTCGGGCAATAGTGTTAGCTACAACATTCTATGATGACCCATCCGTTGTGGCTGAAGCCCAAAGAATGATAGATGAGAGAAAGTCTATGCTGGGTCTCGACGTAAAGAATCTAGAATTGAGGATGCAGGAGAGAGGCGCTGATTGAAGCGCTTAACGATAGGTGTTCTAGGTCTTCAGGGTGACATAGAGGAGCATGCTGCTATAACGAGGCTCGCTCTAACCCATCTGGGGTTAGATGGCGAAGTCATCTGGGTGAAGACCGCAAATGACGTTGAGCGGATAGACGGCCTCATAATTCCCGGTGGGGAGAGCACTGTTATCGGCAGACTAGCAGAGTATAACAGAACCCTAAAAGCAATTAAGAAACGAATATATGAGGGGATGCCAGTTCTCGGAACATGCGCAGGCCTAATAATGCTTGCCAGAAAAGTCTACGATAGAATTGTAGGTGAAGTCAACCAGCCGATTTTAGGCGTCATGGACGTAGTTGTCGAAAGGAACGCATTTGGCAGGCAGAGGGAATCATTCGAAGTAGACTTAGAAATTCCGAAGCTAGGGAAAAAACCATTTAGAGGAGTTTTCATAAGGGCGCCTGCAATCCGGGAGATGGGCCCGCATGTTGAGGTGCTGTGCAGACTCAATAAAGCGGTTGTTGCAGCGCAACAGCATAACATGATAGGTGTGGCCTTCCACCCTGAGCTTACGGGCGATACAAGGCTCCACCGATACTTCATAAACATCATCAAGAATACCCTAATTTAATTTTTTAAAATGCTTAACATTAATTGTAGAAGCTAAAAGTTAGCGATCCGGCAATACCGATTGGAAAAGCTTCTGTTTTTTCAAAATTAGGTCAAAAACTGGAAGTTTCTTGATAAAGTGGTCCCCAACCTAGATTCACGCCGATCAGCAGGCGGAATAAACCTCCCGGAATCAATCTTCCATCTCAAAAAATAATAAACCATCTTGAAAACCAAACAAACCCCGAAGCTAAAAATGAACGCACAGTGCGGTCAAACTTGCTTTTTAGGCTCAAATATATATTGCATGTTGCATTTAAGGCAGAAGACCTCGAACATGCCGTATTTTATTGTTAATTCTATCAGAAAATAGTAAGGTAAAAGCTAAGTTTAGGCTATTTCTTCTTCAATGCAATTAGATTAAGGATTATAATCGTGATATAGAATAAATTAAGCCCATAAAATCCTATTTGCCCAAAGGTCCTTCTGAAGGCTGAAGCTGAAAAGTACCAGTAGAATGGTATCGAAGCGAAAACTAGAATGGTCTCGTAAAGTGGGGGTTTTATTTCTCTAGGTATGTATTTATATGTTAAGACAAGTATTTGGATGGCGGAGACAACGAAGACAACGTTAGCCATGTTAGCTACAATGTAAATCAGCCATAAAGGCAACCTAACGACAAGTATGCTAACTATGAAGTAAAATACGATTCCAACAAATATGAGATAATAAATTCTTCTGATGTCCCCCCTACAAATCTTCTCCCTCATCCATTTACTACAGTTCCATAATATATCCGTAATTTGACGGACAAAAGATTCCGTAGCCCCAAGCTGAGTTGAGAAAAGAGTCCAAGTTCCAATAGCCATAACCCATATCCACCCAGCGTAGCCCAGAAACCTTGATACAGCCTGACCCTGATAGGCCGCACATGCCCAAGGCTCAATTATTGTTCCAGGAGGAATCAAACCAACTGCGAGGAGAACGCAAAGGTACATTCCTATCATCCATCCAAGCCAAGTGATCAGCCACTGATCGATGAGAACGAAACGCCACCAAGCCCTCCAACGACGTAGGTTCCCCTCAGTCGGCCGGAAAACCCAGCCGGTACTGCTTATCGAAACTTTCTCTCCCCCTATCAAACCTGAGACGTGGCCTACCTTACTACCCATTCCGAAGCCTTTATCCTTCATCCAGTTTGAAACCACGGTGTTCAAGAATCCGCCGGCACCCGCATAACCAGCGAAGCTTCCTAAAAGGACAGGATCCATACCTTCGGGTATGCTCCCAAAACTAAAGAAGCCTTCTAAAGTTTGAATCCAGTATCTCGGAGCCACAAGGACTACATTTAACACGATAAGGGATCCAACTATAAAGGAGACAATTATCCAACCCACTTTCTCCAAGTTTCTCTCAATAGATCTTCCAAAGCTGCAGAGGAAGAGAACGAGGAGAGTTAATATTATGCCTGCGGTGTTAACTAGGTTCAAGTCCCCTGCCTCCGGAATCCTTCCCAGTATGATGGCTGCAAGAGCCGTGGCCGAGGCTGCAGCCCAGCCTGGGCTAACCGACAAAACCAGCAAAGCCGACCATATAAGGGCCCAAAGCTTTGGACCAGGCCATATTCTTGAGAACCCGACACATACCCCCTCACCGCAGTACAAAGCATATCTGGCGAAAGAGAAGTTCAGCATTATTTGGAAAATTGAGGAAACCGTGCAGATCCAAAGGACTGTTGTACCCCATTCGACGGCTGATTTAGGTCCAATTAGCCACTCGCCGCTTCCAATAGATAGCATTAAAACGATGACGCCCGGCCCGATTGTTTTAAGTACATTAACAAGCGTAGGCTTCGGCGGCTCCGGTAAATTATTTACGCGCCAAGGCTCTAGGAATCCGGCTTTAATCTTTTCAGGAGAACCCCTGTTTTCCATATTAATAAAAATACTTAACCTTTCATAACATAAAGTTTATTTAAGTTTCCGAATGGCCGCGCATTTAAAGGGGGATTGAAAAAGCCAAAGTATGCTTTCACCTATTAATGAGGCTTACCGCATGTCCTCTTTGAAGGAGATTGTTGATCGATACATGCGCATGGCCCCCGGCTTAAGTGAATTTTGTAGCAGATGCCTTAGAACTGAACGTTATAATGGGAATGTTGTTTTAATGGTTGTTGATGCAGCATTTACCTCGTTGGGCTTAAACTATTTTACTGCAGTCGTTCCAAAGGTGCTTGATTTCTCGAGAAGGTTTGTTGAGTCGGGGAGAATAGGTTGCCTTAGAGATTTGGCTGAGACGGATATAAGTGAGCTTAAGGCTGTCTGGAGAAATCTGCGTTCATGGAATGTTGCTAGGAAGGTAGCCGCCTACCTATCAACTTTAAGTGATGATGATAGGCTTGCACTTAGAAAATGGGCTACTAATGCCAAGCTTAAAAGCTGGCGTAATGATCCAATTGGGAAAATTAAGGGTGTTGGATTAATCACATTTCAATATTTGAGGATGATGGGCGGCGTAGACACAGTGATGCCTGATAAAATTGTTAAGAGGGTTATTAACGGCATTCTAGTTGAGGCTGGACTACAGCCAATAAAAGATAATATAGAGTTCATTAAGAAAACAGAGGAAATAGCGAAACTATGTGGATATAGGCCCATAGAACTCTGTTGGATGACATGGCTCATTCAGCGGGAAGGAAAACAAATGAGAATGGAAAAATATCGGAAACTAATGTCAATAATCTAACTCCAAAATTTAGAATTCTAAGATTAGAGGTAATTAAGACTGCCGTTAATTACGGATATTGATGGAAGATCATCTTCTAATGTACGCTATCTAATTTTAGCTTCTCTCTTATTCTTTTTTTGAGAGCCGGATTTATCTCTACCCCTATGCATCTTCTATTCAGTTTTATGCAGGCTTTCATTGTTGTTCCCGAGCCTAATACGGGATCCACAACCAAATCGCCTGGATTAGATGATGTCCGAATGCACTTCTCAACGAGCTCTTCTGGCAGTTCATTGCCAGCTGTTTCCTCGCCGTGATGATATGGCCTCTTAATGATCCATACGTCCTCCGGATAATGTTCAGGCTTATTAAACGTGTAATTATTCTCGTCCTTAATCAAGAGTAGTAGGTGATAATGTGAGGTTACGAATTTCCTTCTTGTGAAGACCCCAAACTGATACTTCCATATACAGTGATTGAGCTGAATGAAGCCTACATCTTCAACAGCGTCTAAAACCCACCTCAAATTATTCCATCCGGAAATAAGCCACATGCTTCCATTAGGTTTGAGGCTATTATAGCACCACTCTACTAGATCCCTAATGAACCCCGGATACTCCTCCCTCGGAACCTCAACGTATGAAATGGCATCAGGGATCCTATTATAAGTTTCAAGGTTGCCTTTAAAATCGATTCCGAATGGGGGATCAGCAAATATCAAATCGGCTTTTTCATCTAAGGTAACATTGCGGAAATCATCGAAAACAATTAGGTGATCACCATCTATCCTAAGAATGTTCCCGGACTTACACTTCAGCAATCTCCAGCTCATCCTCCATTTCCTACATTAAACATTAGCGGAATTCTCCCTTTTATGTAGATACTCCAATAATACTTCCCTAATTTTTCATTGTTGTTGAGATAGACTTATTTTTTAGTTTAACCAGTTTAACTATAGGCGAACTAGTTTGACTCTTAAATTAAAGGTCGGTAGAAAAGGATACATAATACTGCCCAAAGCCGTGCGGGAGGCAGTAGGCATAAGGGAGGGCGATGAAGTCACCGTTGAAATCAGAAATGGAATCCTCCTCAAGCCCGTCAGAAGGAAATTGGACCGAAATAAAATCAGAAATGACCTTAAGCGCTATGCCGCAAAGCTAGCTAGAATCAAAACCACAGTGGAGCCGAAACTAGGAGACTTAGCCGCCATAAGCCTAGAGGAGGAGCTTATTTGAGCGCCTTCATAGACGCCAACCTACTCATATATCTCAACGCATCCTTAGATCCGGAGACCAGAGACCTGCTTGAAGACTTCTATATAGATGTAATTGCTGAGTATAAAGCCTATACAGACATACTTGTGTTAGATGAGCTACTTTATGTCTCAAAGCATAAATACGGTGTTCCATATGAGCTAACCCTAGAATTCATAGAGTCTATAGTTGAGCCATATGTAACCCTGATACCACTAAATAATGCCATATATGAATGCTTCAAGAAGACGCTGGCGCAGCACAATCTTAAGCCATCTGACACCATACACCTATGCGCAATGAAGCTCCAAGGCATAAATGTAATAATCAGCGAAGATGAAGAATTCGATAAAATCCATGGGATAAAAAGAATATGGCTTCCACGGCAGGTATAATTACTTGAATTTTCGTTATATTTTTCTACTTTAGAGACTGAACCTCTTCACTATAGCAAACTTATTTTTATCCTCGGGGTTGCTAAGGCGAATCATATATAAGCATATTTATCCGCTTTTTCCTTATCTATATAAGGAAGCGGCTTACATAGCGTGAGAGAATTATTCGTCGTAAACATCTAACTTAAGTGGGGTCTGGAATGGACGTATTTGAAGCTGTCCAAGTAAGGCGTTCAGTTAGATCCTATAAGCCGACGCCTATTCCACGGGAAAAGCTGGAGAAGATTTTGGAGGCAGCTAGGCTCGCTCCCTCAGCCATGAACCTTCAGCCATGGCACTTCATAGTTGTAACGGATGCAAGTAAGAGGGAGAAGCTAGCAGAAGCGCCCTTCGCAAAGTTTCTTAAAGAAGCGCCCGTTGTTATAGTTGCATGTGGAAACCAGAGGGTTTCCCCAAAATGGTATATGATCGACGTCGCCATAGCTATGCAGAATATGGTTTTAACAGCGACAGGCGAGGGACTAGGCACATGCTGGGTTGGCAGCTTCAATGAGAGAGAAGTTAAGGAGATGCTGAAAATCCCTGAAGAATATCGAGTAATAGCCCTACTCGCCTTGGGATACCCACGTAGAAAACTCGACATCCAAAGTAGAATTCTCCATTTAGTGAGGAGACGTAAAAGGCTGGAGGAAATTGTGAGCTACGAGGAATATGGAGGAAAACTAGATTCTAAAAAGAAATAGGAGAGGGGTAACTAAGTGCCACTCACCTTTTAGTTCGCGTTCTCGTCAGCAGACAGGAAATCTTCCAGTTTGATGCTCCTCTTCCTAAGGTTCTTTTTCTTCAGTTTTCTTCATTTCTTCTTTTTCAGCTCTTTCCAGCAGCTCCGACTTCTTTATTGATGCTTCCCTCATAACATCTTCCGCAACATACACGTTTGCGCCGGCTCTTATTGCCAGCGCTATAATGTCGCTTGGTCTACCCTCAACAGTAACCTCGCCTCCCCCGGATTCAATTATGATTCGCGCCAAAAATCTATTTGATTGAAGACCAAAGATTTCTCCCCTCTTAACTCTAACATTAACTCCATCAAGCACCTTCATCATGAAATCATGAGTATTCGGCACTGGCGGATGAATGCCTCTAACCGCGGTAGCTATAGATAAGGCTTCAGCTCCGCCCACAAGCATCAACAAAATTCTTTCCCTGTCATCCTCAAGAAGAAGAGCAGGCGCCGGACCATAGGAGGTGTCAACCTGAACGATTCCCGAAATTCTCACTCCAACAGACTCTTCCATCATAACTACTCTCAATTGTACTGTGACATACTCTTTGTTTCATCTAGATTATATACTTTTGGATAGATTCGCATGTAACCTCATTTAGAACAGAAGAACCCGCCAGCTTACTCAATAATCACCACCCTATTTAATAGACAACTTTACTCTGCAAAGCGCTAATATACTCCTCTTATAACGCTTAATATTTTCAGATGACTTCTCGAATATTATCATAAAAATTAGATAATGAATTCCTCTAGATCTAGAAGGGCAAAGTTATTTTTTAGGTTTTATTAGAATTTTTCCCCCAATCACAGTGTTATTCGGGATGAGCGCCACAGTTCCATCATCCTTAACTATCCTAGTAAATAGGGTTGCCACATCCTCAACTACGCCCTCCTCCCCAGCTACACTTATCCGGTCTCCAATCTTGAATGGTCTCGCCACCAAAACAAATAATCCTGCAACAGCCTGACCCAGCACACGCTGAGTAGCGAAACCTATAACCATGCCTATAAAGCCGCCTAAGGCCGCTCCCGCCGCTCCACCTGCGGTTCCACCAGCAATGGATGCCGCAAGGGCGCCAACACCAATTATCCGGACAGCGTTCCTTATGGCGGCGGCTGTTGCATGATCATACTTCGCTCTCATAGTCCAGTAGAAGAATGTCGCTATCCCATTAACTATCATGTAGCCGAAGGCTACGGCTAATAGCAGCTGCACGTAGGTAAGATAGTCTTGGAGGTTTATGTTGTACTTTGGAAGCAAATCTGTGAATAAATATTGGGCTATCGCAGACACAACTACATAAGCAACTATGTAAACTGCAATCCTGAAGATGGCTCTAGAAACCTTCTTTGTAAGATCAGAAAAATCTATCTCTTCATCCGCCATCCACCAACCCTCACAAAAATACTGTATTCCACCCTTCTTCCTTATAAGTTATAACCATTATTCCACCATACATATTTCTGCGCATACGTTCTTGCGAATAAATATATCAGAAATTTTTTACTTCGGCGGAAACCGGGGTTTTTGTGCAGATCAGCCACCGCCGAAGTGGGGGTGTAAAATTTAAATATAAAATGCGCCCTATTCCCTTAATAGAGCAAGAAAACCCCTCGGAATCTCACAAAGAGAATTGAAAGTCAGCAAATGCTTCTCGAAGCCTCCAAGCCTACCGCAGCAGAATCTCACAAAGAGAATTGAAAGATAAATGTTAACGATCACGTCTTTGCTTAGGAGACTGGCTTGAATCTCACAAAGAGAATTGAAAGGATTTCTGTAGCAGAAATTTTTCCACAGATTACTACGGTTGAATTTCATAGAGAGGGTTGAAGGGGTTATTCTATGGATTTAACTATCCCTATTGAACCGAAGTATTGAATTATCTAGAACATGCAATTTTATATACGTATTTGCTCATAATTAATTGGTTGGTGATTATTTTGACAATGATCGATAGGTGTCGTATCCGTATTTTTGGGTGAGGATTGTTGTTTAATTTTTTCCCTCATATCTACTTTGGACTGGATTCTCTTTCTAGATTTGATGGTGCAATTAAGTTTGAGTGGATCTTAACTAATGGGTTGGGGGGTTATGCCTCTTCTACAGTTTTAAATGTAAATACGAGGAAATTTCACGGCTTGCTTTTTGTGGCGTTTAATCCGCCTGTGAACCGTCATCTTCTTTTATCTAAGGTTGATGAGGAAGTATGGGTGGGTAAAAATCGTTATCCTTTGGGCTCAAATCAATTTAGGGATGTGATTTATCCAGAAGGCTATCATAGACTCAAGGGTTTTGAAATGAATCCTTTTCCAACATTCTACTATCAAGTTGAGGGCATATTTTTGAAAAAAGAGGTTTTCATGCCGCATCAAAAGAACGTGATCGTAATAATTTACGATGTCTTTAATAGCCTTAAAGAAGCCGCGGAGTTGCGCATCTACCCTCTAATAAATATGCGTCACTTTTACAGAACTACGAGAAGAGGAGATTTCCAGGTTTCCAAAGAGAAGATCATGGGAGGCGTTCTTTTCAAGTTTTTCCCCAAAACGGGTTTTCTACTTATCTCCTCAACCGCTGGCAGCTATGTCGACTGCGGAGACATATGGATTGAGAAAATATACTTTAGAAAAGATGATTCCCGCGGAGAAAACTGCTTTGACGATTGTCTTCAACCGGGATTCTTCAGCTTAGATCTGAATCCAAAAGAGAAAACACGATTTTATCTAGCGGCATTTGGAGGCATTAAGAAAGAACGGATCCTGTCAGCTTACTCACAGCTCGGTCGAAAGGACGCCCTAGAAAAACTATTTTCTGAGGAGATGAAGCGTCAGGAAAGACTCCTCAAAAACTTTTATGGAAGAAGACAAATAAAACGTGGGGACTGGTTAAGCTGGCTGCTGCTTGCAGCTGACTCATTCATTGTATGGAGGAAGTGGACTGGGAAAAAGTCTATTATCGCTGGATACCACTGGTTTGAGGATTGGGGGAGAGACGCCTTAATATCACTGCCTGGTCTAACACTTATAACTGGAAGATTCAAGGATGCTGAGGAGATACTTTTAACTTTTGTGGAGTATTGTAAAGATGGGTTGGTGCCCAGCAGATTTCCGGAGGAGACGGAGGGGAAACCAGAATACAGTTCTGTGGATGCTTCTCTATGGTTTTTGAATGCTGTCCTTCAATATCTAAAGTACACTGGAAACTTTGATTTTGTCCGCAAGAACCTCTGGGATACAATGCAAGACATATGTGAACATTACATTCATGGAACAAGGTTTGGCATTCACATGGATAGAGATGGACTCATCGTTCATGGTCCAAGGCTCACGTGGATGGATGCCTCCGTAAACGGTGTTCCAGTTACTCCACGTGAGGGAAAAGCCGTTGAAATACAAGCTTTATGGTATAATGCCCTAAAAATAATGGAAATTCTCTCATTAGAGTTTCATTCTGAGAATCAAGCAATAAAATACCATAATTTAGCTTCTCACGCCAAGAAAAGTTTTAATGAGAAGTTTTGGAACGGCGAATATCTCTATGACGTGATACATGAGGAGCAGGGGGATCCCTCATTCAGACCTAACCAAATAATAGCTATCTGCCTAGATTTCCCAATTTTGGAAACCTCAAGAATGGAAAGCGTAGTAGAAACCGTTCAAAATAGGCTTCTCACCCCCTACGGTTTAAGAACCCTTGCACCTGACGACTCGAGATACGTTGGAATTTATTCAGGCAGCTTCTCCCTCCGTGACTCCGCTTACCATAATGGAACTGTTTGGGCTTGGCTGTTAGGTCCATTCATTACCGCCTTCCTGAAAACTAGGGGTTATGGGGATTATTGGCGGAGGTTTGCCTTGGAGAGATTCCTAAAACCCCTCTTCCAAGTTGAGCCTTACAGAGCTGGACTTGGGTCGCTGAGCGAAATATTCGATGGGGACCCCCCGCATCTCCCTAGGGGATGTATTTCCCAAGCTTGGAGTGTGGCTGAACCGCTTAGAGCTTACGTTGAGGATGTCCTGTTTGAGAGAGCCCCATTTGAGAAGAAAGTTTTAAGGCTTTCAGAAAAGAGTAATAATGCTTAGAGGCATCTAAGCGAAAATGCTGAAGGAAACAAGAATATGACTGATGTATGTATGATATTTGAGGTTCATCAGCCCTTTAGACTTAACCGTAACTTTCCGAGGGATCTGCTCGTCAACCTGAATCCTAGGGATCTTTTCAAGCTGTATTTTGACATGGAATTGAATCTGGAGATTTTTAATCGCATTGCAAGAGAATGCTATCTTCCTGCAAACGAGATTCTATTAGAACTGATTGAAGAGTTTAAGGACTCTAGTAGACAATTCAAGGTTTCCTTTAGTCTTTCCGGGATCTTCCTAGAGCAATGTGAACTGTGGGATCCGAAAGTCTTAGAATCCTTTAAGAGTCTTGTTAACACAGGATGCGTTGAGCTTTTAGGTCAAACCTATCATCACTCGCTTGCAAGCTTATTCTCGGAAGTTGAATTTGTAGAGCAAATTAAAATGCACAGACGAAAAATGAAAGAAACCTTCAATTATGAACCGAAAGTTTTCGAGAACACCGAATGCATCTACAATAATCAGGTGGCAAAAACCGCTGAAAAACTAGGTTTCAGAGCGGTAGTAACGGAGGGAACAGAGCGAATTCTAGGCTGGCGGAAACCCAATTACGTTTACAGAGCGAAGAACTCCAGCATATATCTTCTTCTCCGGAACTATCAGCTCTCCGACGATATAGGTTTCCGCTTCGCTTCCCAAGAATGGAGGGAGTGGCCTCTAACCGCGGACAAATATGCCTGCTGGTTAGCCTCCACTCCGGGAGAGGTCATAGTAATATTTATAGACTATGAAACGTTTGGGGAGCACTATCGACGTGAAAGCGGAATATTCGATTTTCTAAGGCATCTTCCAAAAGAAATTCTCAAATGGAGAAACCTATCTTTCTCCACGCCCAGCGAAGTTATCGCCCAAAATAAACCTGTAGATGTACTTGATGTCCCTGAAAGCGAGACAATATCGTGGGCTGACTTAGAGCGTGATGTGAGCGCCTGGCTTGGAAACATGTTGCAGAAAAGCTTATTTAATCTCTTAAGGGAGATGGAGCCCCTACTAAGGCATATCGGGGATGAAAGGCTGATTAGAATATGGCGTTATCTTCAGGCAAGCGACCTCTTCTATTATATGAGCACTAAGGGAGGCGGCTCAGGGGATGTTCACAGCACTTTTAATCCCTACTTTAGCCCAATGGAAGCTTTTATGGTTTTCTCCAGAATCCTCTCGGATTTTCAGGCTAGAATAAATTTAGAGCTGGAAAAGCCTGAGCTCCGTCATAAACGTGCACTCAGAAGACTCCCACCCGAAAAAGCCTTCATCTTCTATTATGACTTTTCAAGGCCTTCAGGTTTAGCCGCCTACAGCCTCCAAGAGTTTTACTCTATTTTAAAAATAGTGGATGAGAGATCCATTCGCTTCCACATGGTGAGAGGAGACTTTGAGCGGTGGATACTTCAAGTTGTGGGCTGCGAAGACCTAGCAAGAAACATATCTAAACTCCGAGGGATCCGAGACGTTAAGCTATTACGTCGCAGACTTTTGGAGACCGTAGAGAAAAAAATAAAAGAGCTTGAAGAGAAGTCGGGTGACTATGAAAAATCAAATTAACATAACCACATTAATTTATTTCATCCTTTTTAATAAATAGAGTTGACGATCAGAATGAGGATATGCATGCTCACATGGGAATTCCCCCCTAGAATTGTTGGGGGAATCGCCCGCCACTGTCTAGGTTTATCAAAGGCCCTGGCTAAACAAGGTCATGAGATACATTTAGTGACCTTAGAATTTCCAGGTGCACCCCTCCAAGAAGATATCAATGGGGTTAAGGTTCACCGCGTACTAATAGAGCTCGGCCACCCAAACTTCATGATGTGGGTCTTCATCTTTAATCACTTCATGGAGAAAAAAGTTGCCGCTCTAAGTAGAGAAGTGGACTTTGATGTTATTCACGTGCATGACTGGCTGACTGCTTTAGCTGGAATATCATCCAAGTGCTTTCTAAATAAACCATTAGTCTCTACTGTTCACAGTATGGAGATTGGCAGATCTCAAGGCCTTCATAATTCAGATTCCTTCTTAATCGACGGGATCGAATGGTGGATGACCTATGAAGCAAAGCACGTAATTGCATGCAGTAACTCTGTTAAGCGCGAGCTTGAAAGTCATTTCCATCTGCCCCCCGAGAAGATCACAGTTATCCCAAACGGTGTTGAAATATCCAAATTTGAGGTGAATGTTAACCGTGAAGATGTTAAGAGGCGATATGGAATAGCGCCCCATGAGAGAGTTGTTCTCTTCGTGGGCAGGCTTGTCCCACAAAAGGGGGTTGACAGCCTCATCAAAGCTATCCCACTAATAGCTAGTCGTCACGGGAACACAAAGTTTCTAATCTCTGGGGACGGTTGGTCAAGAAGCTACTTGGAAGAGCTTGCAAGATCAACTGGATTCGGAGGCCAGATAAGATTTCTAGGCTTCATCCCGGACTCTGAGCTCCCGGAGCTTATAGCGAGCGCCGACGTCCTCGTAGTCCCCTCCATATATGAGCCTTTCGGGATAGTTGCTCTTGAAGGAATGGCTGCTGGCACCCCGGTGGTTGCAGCTAATGTTGGCGGCTTAGCCGAAATTATTGAACATGAGAGAACAGGTGTCCTCGTATATCCGAGGAACCCTGAATCTATAGCTTGGGGTGTAAACCGGGTTCTCTCAGATCCAGGTTTCTCTAGATGGATTACGGAGAACGCTAAGAAGAAGGTTAGAGAGGTTTACAGTTGGGATGCAATCGCCAGAAAAACCGCTATTCTTTATGAAAGGGTAGCTGAAACTTAAGAAGCCCTTACAAACACGATTTATGAAAGAAGGGCGGTAGAGCATTCCTGAGAAAGTAACGCAGGGTAAGAATCTTCTTAGATAGCTGTTAGATGGTTGCTGGAATCATGTTTCTCTAGCTAAGGCTTCTCTCAGGCTTGAGGCAGCTTCCTCCGGAGAAAAAACATTTATAAACACTCCCGTACTCTTTTCAAAGCCAGCCCAGATTGAGAGTCTAGGATAAACCTCAAGGTGCCAGTGGAAAGAACTGTTAGGAACCATGTGGAAGCCAAAATTATAGGGTGGATCATTTAAGAGATTCTTTAAGCCGCCGAAACATTTTCTCATTGTAATCGCTAGGTCACGGATTTCCTCAGGGTTCATGTCTAAGATTGTTGGCTGATGTCTTCTCGGAAATATCCAAAACTCAAATGGATGCGTGCTCGCCCAAGGCGAGAAGACGATGAAATTCTTGTTCTCCCATATGAGACGGCTACTTTTTTCCTCTTTTCTAATGATGTCGCAGAAGATGCATCTCTTCATCCTATTCCAGTAAGCTTTAGCCTTATCTAGTTCCTCCTTAACTATTCTAGGCATTATTGGGGTTGCAATGATCTGTGTATGGGCGTGGGATAATGAGGCTCCAGCTTCGGATCCATGATTCCTAAAGATTGAAACGTACTTCACATATTCCCTTGAGGAGAGATATCTGAATCTATCCATGTAAGCCTCAATGATAAGTTTGAGTTGATCAATACTAGCCACGCTTGGGTGCTCATCATGGTTAGGCGATTCCACTATCACTTCATGATGCCCAATGGCTGGAAGCGATCTAAAGCCCATAACGTCTTCTTTCTCTCCTTCTCCTTCTGGGAGCCATGTGAACGCCGGATAAAGGTTTGGAATGCACCTAACTAGCCAACCAGTATGGCGGAAACCATTTGAGTCTCGCTCCTTAGCTATCTTTCCGTTCTTCCTCACGTAAACTAGGGTTGCGGGGGGAGTCATATTCTCGTTTCCCGGGCAAAAGGGGCAGATACCTCTCTTCTTGCTGCCTGTTTTCTGTCTTATAAAATCTGTCGGCCTCCTTTTTCTTTGGGTTGCGATTACAACCCAGCGGTCTAGTAGATAATCTCTCCTCAATTCATTCAGATGCATGCCGTGAATCCCCCTTTTCAATTCAGTAGGCTAGTTTTCTAGGCTCCTTATTTTTCAAGCATCTTTTTTAGCTGATTTATGCGCCTCCGAACTTTTCTCTTTAGCATCGCCCTCAATTTTTTAGCTCTAAATGATTTATCTATGGAGCTAATTCGGTCTGCAAGGTAGACGTCGCCTAAAACTTCTCTTATCCACCTCTCAAAATCTCCCCTTAAAAAATGAAACTCAAGAGACTGTAATGGGACTTTATCCATCATTCCATAAAACTCTTCTAAATTAAGTGCGAAATTGCCAGTGTACTGTCCAATATCTTTAAAGAAGTAGAAGGCTTTATCTGTTGATAGAGCTCCTCGGAGAATTTTTCTCGCAAAATTCGGATTCATTTCACTACTTCTTTCAATCAAATTTTTCTCCTCCAAGCAAAATCTCTGCAAAATCGTCAAGCAAAAACAATAGAAAATTTTTATCCAATTTACTGTCACCCAATCTGAACTATTGATGCTAAAGTCGCACTAATAAATTATTTGGTAGTGCTCAACTTACCATTAGATTTGGGAGGCGCTGGGAAGCAATAATTCATGAAGATCCCTTGAAATGTCATCTACTCGACCATCAAGGAGATAAGTGTAAATTTCCTTGTGAGCATCCGCTCTCTTCTCCCAATCCCATATTTTAACTGC
>Ga0180301_10001010_pt1 | contig 22087 bp, 27 predicted proteins | sample GuaBasSediGuay16_FD_121797 | JGI IMG/M metagenome (GOLD analysis project Ga0180301, IMG submission 121797) | Subseafloor sediment microbial communities from Guaymas Basin, Gulf of California, Mexico - Guay16, Core 4569-2, 12-15 cm | ecosystem: Environmental > Aquatic > Marine > Hydrothermal...
TCAAAAAGCTTATATTGAAACTTGTGAAAGATAGCTTGGTGTAAACGATGTCCTTTGCCTATAGAATAGCAAAAAAGTTTGATCGATCAAACATTGGCAGGATATTCTTGATAATATTGATAACGGGTTCTCTATTAGTGATGGGGGGTTTACTCTATGTTATTGTCAACAATCCGCCACCTTTATACAGTGAGGGACCTTTTGCATATGGCTTGAACAGGCAATCTAGCATCGAAGCCCTGGTAGTAGCATTTGCTTACGCGGTTGGCATAGGCGGGCTTTACCTGCTTTATACCACTAGACGCTACTATTACGATTTAAGGTTCCTTTCAATAAATCTCGTCTCAGGAACTTTACTGCTACTCCTCTCACTTCTTCTTCTGCAATCAATTTACGCTATGAAAGTTGGAATGTAACGGGCGTTATATGTGGATAGTATTGAAGAGATTTTGAGGAAAAAGCACTTATTTGTCCTCTTTTATGGGAATTGTTTTATTCCATTATCTCTTGTTTGCTTAAAATACCTTCAAAATGCGCAGTTAAATAGTAAAGGGCTATACTTCCTTCAAGGCAGAACTGCTACGCCAGCTTATCTATCAAAAGTTCTTGGCGAATTGGATATAAAATTTATTCAGAGGCTTACAATAGTTCCTCTGCTAGACCCACTCTATCAATTTATAGTCGTAAATACATTGGATACCTTCGTAGATAACTATGACTGGACGATTTTCGACGATTTCTTTGCAAATTTTCTCATCATTAGAGGACTGGCTAAAAATCTCAGAACTATAAGTATTATGTTTGAACAAATCTCAAAGTTGAAGGAAATCTCTAGAAAACACAGCATATTGATAATAATAACTGCCGTAGAGGAAATTAAGAGTATTGTACCTATCGACAGAGTAAAAGATGCTGCCGATGTCGTAGTTAGAGTAGAACATCGTGAAGGCGAAATTGTCGCCACAATAGAGGAGTGAAAAATGATAGTTAAATTGAGCGATATTGCGAATAGCAGAAAAATTCTGATTATCTGTGATGGACTAGATGTATATACCGCAGTTTCCAATATTTTAAAGAGAAATAATTTAAAAATTGAAATATATCCCTACATGCCATTGAAGGAGGAACTCGTCTATCATGATGTTATAATAATAGTGAAGCCCCGCGATTGTAAGAAGCTTATAAAAAACTATACAACGGTTTTTTATACCTATTTATCCGCAGACATCTGCTTCTTACTTGATTTAGTTGCAGCGATGAAAGGAGAATTTGTAAAAAAGGTCGATATAGGAGTAGATCCCGGTTTAAGTAACATAGGAATAGCTGTGATAGCCGACGGAATATTAGTAATGGGAGAAACACTGTCTACAATACATGCTGTAATACGCATTTTAAACAAAATAACTGTCTATGAACCTCCTATAAATAGGATAAAGATAAAAATTGGAAATGGAGAGAATTATAAAGCATTTCTAGAAGAAATTCTACAAATTGAGAAAACAAAGTTAGGCAGATTCGATATAGAAATCGTAGACGAAGCTCAAGCCAAGAGCAATATTTTGTCGATAAAGAACGTGAGAGATAAAAACGTTATAGACGCATTAAAGATATTGACATGTAAAGGCTATAGAAGAATTCAATAATCAAAAGAGCACATTTTATTGAATACGAATTTATATGTTTTGAAACATATTCATTGCTGATCACGTGGGGTCGCGTATGGAGAATAGTTTCATTGGTGAATTTAATAAGGAATTTAAAAAGCTATACCTCGACTACAACAAGGCCGTATCTGAAAACGATTTTGATAAGGCGATCGAAATAGGGGAGAAAATCTTAGAGGGCTTAATTAAGATTTCTAGAGAGCATATATTAGGTATTTTACGAAACGACACTATCAAGGACTTGGTAGAGGATATAATAACTTTTCATGAAAAGAACCTCGCGTTTATAGAAGGCACTTGTGAAGCAATTAAAGATATGCCAGTTCTATTTACATTCGATACGAAGGAGCGGGCAGTAGAGCTTTTATCCTCCAGTATTTCAGAGTTTTTCAGTTTTGTATTAGGAGCCTTAATGATATTAGCTGATTTAGAAGCTACGGCTAGAAAACATTCGACAAGCAGTGAAGATAAAAGCTCAGTGCCTAGAGTTATGTAATTTTTGTTTAGGCTCTATTACTTCTTTAGGAGCTGCTTTGAAGATTTCTAAATAAGACCTTAAAACTTTAGGTATTACTACTGTGCCATCAGGTTCTTGGAAATTCTCAACAATAGCAGTTATGGCTCTGGAAGTAGCTATAGCTGTAGAATTTAAAGTATGAACATAACCTTTAGCTGGAGCTCCGCGTACTTTCGCGTATTTTATCCCAAGTCTATAGCTCTGATAATCTGTAACATTACTGCAGGATACCATCTCTCTATATCTAGCCTGAGCCGGCATCCATGCTTCTAAATCATATTTCTTAGCCGCTACGGCTCCCAAATCCCCAGAACACACGTTTACAATCCGGTATGGAATACCAAGTCCCTGCCATATCTTCTCCGCATTTTCTATTAATCGTTCATGCCATTCCCAAGATTCTTCCGGATGCGCAAAAACGAATTGTTCAACTTTGTTAAACTGATGTACCCTGAATATTCCTTTGGTATCTCTACCGTGAGCCCCTGCTTCCTTTCTAAAGCAAGGACTTACTCCAGCGTAAAGAATAGGCAACTCATCTTCTGGCAATGTTTCATTCATATGTAGCGCGGCGAGAGGATGTTCGGATGTGGCTATCAAATAAAGATCCTCATCCTCTATCTTGTATATCATGTCTTCGAAATCTTCAAAGCTTATAACTCCTTCATACGCTTTTCGCTTTAACATGAATGGTGGTTCGACTATTTTGAAACCTTGTTTGGCTAAGAAATCTAAAGCATACATTATAAGCGCCAAATCTAACCATACTAAGTCATCATATAAGTAGTAAAATCTAGCCCCCGCTACTTTAGCCGCCCTCATAATATCCGCTAATCCCGCATTCTCAACATAATCAGCATGCCCTAGAGGTTTATAGTCTATGATCTCATACTCTACGTTAAAGCCTCTTGTTTGATCTAGAAACTTTTCTAAATCTCCATGGTATACTCTGGGCCTCCCCCAGAAACGTATTGGGACATTATCTGATTCATCTCTCCCCATAGGAACAGTCTCATGTATTATATTTGGTATGCTTAGCAATACTTTGTTTCTCTTCTCTTCAAGTCTTCTCATATGCTCTGTCAATGCTTGAACTTCCTTTCTTAACATGCTAGCTTTCTCTATGGCTCTTTTACGTTCCTCACCGCTTAAGCCAGCAATTTTTCTAGAGACCACATTTAACTCATAGCGTTTTTTATCCAGCACTGTTTTCATTTTACGCCATTCTTTATCCAGTTTTAAGGCTTCATCGACTATCTTATCATCAAGACCTCTCCGTCTTTGAGACCATTTCAACTTTTCTGGATTGTTGCGCAGGCAGTAGAGAATACTCCATATAGCTGGCACTACAGTCCCCGGCTTTAATCTAATGGTGGTGGATTATTAAAACCTTTAGTTTTTCTATACTCGTTTATCCATTTTAGAAAGTCTTCAGATGGAGGATGTTCCTTATATAAAATGTCTCTATTGGCCTCTAATAATTCCTCACTGCTGCCAAGAATCGAGGAGAATAAGAAAACATTAGTACTGAATACTTCTTTCCATTTCTTATCTCTCAGCAAGTGATGAGATAAAATTACATATTTAAGATCATTGGAAAGTTTTTTCAAGTTTTCTAATCCTTTTTCAACTTCTTCTCTTTTAACTTTTCTCCCTGATAAATAAAGTGGAGGCCCTCCTACTATCAATACATCTGGCATAATAGACAGGATATAGGAGAGAGTTTTGTCGGATATAGGTCCCTGCACGTCAGGCGCATACATTACTTTATATTCTCCACAAATTACTGTAAAAATTAGAACCCATCCAAGTTTAGAGCCTTCGGAGCCATGCGGTAATGGAGGTGACGCCTCTACCACGGTCGAGCCAAATAACATCCTGTTCGAGTCAAAGTATAAGAGCCTTGCCGAGCCTAAGTCTTCGACTTTGTTTTTAAATACAAGTCCTCTTTTCCGCTGATTAAAATTTATATGTTCTTCCACGTTTTTGGCCAATATTATCTTCTCCGAATATATCTCTCCATACGTCTCCTCGTCAGTCCACTCATACCAGCTTTTAAAAGCTGGCGTATAATGGTCTAGATGGTAATGACTTACAGTGACCACATCTGCTTTCTTAGCATAACTCAGAATTCTTCGACGCGCTTCTTTAACGGCCTTAAACTCGAAGGGATGCGGCGGTAAGCCGTAGCGTCGCGGAGCTAGCGATACTCCAGGATCAAATAATATTTTAATATCTGGAGTTTCCAGAAAAAGACACATACTACGTACTCCAAGACTTTCATCTGCAATTGGAATTATCTTTATCTTACCTATTCTCATTTTGATCTCCTTTGTTTACGCAGGAACTGTTCTTCATACCGCCGCTTTAGCTCCGATAAAGTAGTTACATCATATGGACTTTTATCATATCTTATCCTAGTTATTCTGGCAAAACGGAGAGCTAATCCCGATCGATACTTGGGGCTTTTCTGTATTTCGCTATAAGCAACCTCCACGACTATCGAAGGTTTCACGAAAATCCTATAGCCCTCTTCCCTAACTTTTAGCTGTAGAAGACGTTTTGTCATTTCTTTAAATTCTTCGTCTGTTAACCCCTTAAAAGTTTTCCCTACTATAGTAAACCCGCCAGAAAAGTCATCTAGCACAGCTAAATAATAGTCGCTTAACCATCCCCGCCTCCTTCCATGTCCCCATTCAGCGGCAACAATCACAGCGTCTATAGTATCTGCCGTTTTTATCTTTAACCATTTCTTGCCTCTTATACCGGGCGTGTATACACTAGAAAGATCTTTAGCCATTAAACCCTCATGCCCGGATTCAATTGATTTTTTAAAAAAGTTCTCTGCCTCCTTTAAGTCTTCTGTTATGATTCTCTCTGACAGAAATTCAGCATCGACATTTTCTTCAAGAAAACTCCATCGTTCTTTATAAGGCAGATCTACCAGAACTTGCCCATCTAAAAATAGAATATCAAAAAACTTGGGAATAAGCGGTATCTCTCTTAACAAGCGTGGCAACTCCTTCTGCCTCCTAATTCTCTTAACTAACTCTTGAAAGGGAAGAGGTTTACCATTTCTTAAACTTATAACTTCTCCATCTAGGACAACCGTAGATGCCTTAATATTGTTCTTAACCAAGTCTACAATATCTGGTAAATTAACAGTAACATCAGTAAGTCTACGCGTAAAAATTCTAACTTTATCATTTTTCTTATGAACCTGTATACGGACTCCATCGTATTTAAACTCGAACGCGCAAATACCACCATGTTCTTTCAAGGCTTCAACGACGCTATAGACCATTGAAGCCAGCATAGGTTTTACTGGCCTGAAAAGTTCAAGTGTAACATTTTTCAAGCCTTCACAACCATTAGTGAAAGCCTTAGATGTCAACTCTCCTATATCGCCGATGAACATGTATGCCCGTCTAACAACTTCTAAATTACATCTTAAAGCATAGGACAAAGCCTCTAAAATCATCCCTTCATTGACACCTACCCTCATTTCGCCGAAAATTGCACGGAGGAGGCATTCTCTTTCATCTTCTGAAAGAGAAAGCAACAAGCTCCTCAAACTCTCCTCTTTTTTTCTTCTGGAACCCTCTCCTCTTATTAAAGCTATTCTTCTCAAAGAGTTGTATATCTCTTTAAGCGTGCTAGGCTTTTCGAGCAAAAGTGTTTGACCGGATTTTAAGCTTTTTAAGACTTTGTATACTGTAGATAGACCCACATCAAGCTTTAAATCCTCGTACTCAGGAAATATCTTACCTGAAATTAAAAGCGCAACTATTCTTGCGTTATCCGGACCTATCTTAGACATAAATTCAGTAAGAATTCTCACTTTCTCTTTTCTACTCTGGGTTTTTTCAAGTTTTTTACAGAGCGAAACAAATTCTTTAAATAGAACTTCAACCATCTCTGCCCACCCATTCTTCTATGCTCTTTTGACGCAGGAAAGAAAGTCTCATTAGCCGATCTATAACCGTTTTAACCCTTTTCGGAGAAAAATTTTTCTCATTTATTAAAAAATATTCTAGTTTTTCAATCTCTGGTTTTTTGAAGATTATAGAATATTCATCATTGACCTCGGGATACAGAAATATTTTTCTAACCATCTCATAATCGAAATTTATTCTGTCTAATATTCTGTATGGGAGCTTTTCTATAGATCCATATTTCTTTATCAATTTTAACGCGGTTTTAGGACCTATACCTTTTACTCCTTCATTAAAATCTGTTCCTACTAGTATGGCTATGTCTATTAACTGTTCTCTTGTGATCTTTAACTGTTTTAAGACTTCTTTTAAGATTATAATCTCTGGAATTAACGGTTTTACTAGTCCTAAACTTGGCAAGAACTCAGTTCCTGATATCGTCAGATATCTCACCAGTCGAGGAGCTCCATATAGCATGCTATCATAATCTCGACTACACACGCACCAAGCGTCGCCTTTAGCTACGATATAAGCTGCTTGAGCCTCAGCATCCGATGGAGCCTGCACTATTGGCAGTCCCATATACTCTATTACTTTCTTGGCATCGGCGATCATATCTCTCGTTAAAAGCGCGCTTGCCACGGCCTTAGAAAAAGCTTTATCGAACTTACCCTCCTTCAGCGCTTTTTGCCATTCATGTAAAGCTTTCTCTCTATACTCTCTCCGCTTTTCGAGAGCTCGCTTTTTAAGAATATGAGGCTTGCCATCGAAAACGAAGATAGGTCTTATATCGTATTTAACCATTAGGTGTGTAATCCTAAAGACTAAGCCTACTAGATGGGATGTTATATGCCCTTTGGTATCTGTCAAAAGGCTTCCATCAGGTTTACGTATAAGAGCTAAAAACTGGTAGAGCATGTTATTAGCATCTATCGCTATGACTTTAGAGGCAAGATGTTCAAATTTTATTTTCCGTTTATTCAGTAGATTGCCTATGTTTACTCCCATTAGCCTCCCATAACCTTTTGCTCAAAAAATAGAACACAATACTGCTTAAATAGCTTTATAACCTGTTATAAAACGATATGAGGAAAAAAGCCTCGATACTAATTCTAACTTTTATGCTTATTTTCACTATTTCAATTTGTCATGCAGAACCTTACAATGTGAAAATTCACATGACCCCTTATGGTCCTTCTCAATTGCTTATCGTCAATAAACAAGGCGATATAGTACTAATGTATAAGCCGCCTAGTGAGACTTTTCCTATTAAACTTGCCAGCGGAAAATATTATATTTATGCTGAAAAAATCGAAGATAATACTCTATACGTAGGGTATACCGAGGTAACAGTATTTCAAAATACGGAAATAGACCTTGTTTTAAGCCCTTTAACCGCATTACCGCATGAAAAAGCTGAAATAAAATTCTATAATGGAGTAAAGAGAATAAGAGGAATTACGTTTTCAGGTTATATACTCTTCGAAGCTTCGAGTCCTCAAATCGTACAAATTCCTCGTATTCCCTTATTAATAGAAATTTCAAGCGAAACTGGTATTAAATATTTCTTCTATGATCCCGAATACGGATTTAAAGATTTTTTAAGCTTAGTTGAAGAGAAGACTGTAATAGCTGGTGAGAAAAATGATGCTTATAAACCAACTTTCGCCGTGCTTGAATCTGAAAGAAGCGCGTCTCAACTATATGACCTGGAAAGAAAGAAATTGAATATCATGAGCATAATCTTCTGGACAACGATAGTACTTTTAGCTGCATTAGCCATTTTTATAATAAGTAGAAAACAATTAAGTAGATAAAACACGGTGACCTCGTTGGAAATGGAAAGTACCACTTTAAAGATTTACAAATATATGGTTCTCTACGGTAAACCTGTAGGCGTCAGAGAATTGCAGAGAAAACTCAAGCTAAGTAGCCCTAGTCTTGTATCGTATCACTTAAATAAACTCGAAAAAATGGGGTTAGTTAGCAAGCGCTCCGATAATAAATATGTCGTAACCAAGCTAGTCCACGTTGATACACTTACATTTTTCGTTAAAATGGGGAGAATTGCCCTCCCTCGCTTCCTATTCTACTCGGTATTTTTTACGGGTATGCTCCTAGTATACGTAATCATATATCATCCCTATATATTAACAGAGTCTTATATCGTGGGCTTTATTATAGCTCTTACTGCCGTAGCAATATGTTGGTATGAAACATTGCGGTTATTAATAAAGGAATAAATTAAAGTATGGACCGGGCGGGATTTGAACCCGCGACTTTGGGCCCCGGTTTTATCGGGGACTCCCGCTTGCAATTCCCGACAGGCGCCCTGCCTGTTAGCGGGCGCTCTTCCCCTGAGCTACCGGCCCCTTCTAACTAGTAAGATAAAGTTAAATAAACGTTTTGCCTAAGAAGAGCAATAAGCGGTATTGGTGATGCTATGTACAAAATTAGGGCAGTGACTTTACACGTGAAATTTTACGATTGTTTTCCAAATTTAAAGGAAGCCGTCGAATATGTCGATTCACAATTGGACAAGTTAGAATACATCTCTAGAGAGTTAGGAAAGAATGTCGAAATTCTCTCTAAGAGACTTGTTTTACCTTCTTTAGAAGAAATGAAAAGAAAAATAAAAAATTTTGAGTTGAATGCTCTAAGTCTTTTCGAAGACTATTTGAAAAGACGAATAAACTACTACAATATGCCTATTGTTAGTCTAAATCATCCGGCACTAGAGCAAGATCTTCCTAACCTATTCTCTAGTACCGATCACTTTTATTCTTCTATATGCTTAGCAGAGAAAGATTGCGAAAAGAGGGAGACATTAGAGAAAGCTATAACCATTCTTAAAAACATCTCTAGACTCGCCGGATGGTTATCTGCTACTCGCTTTGCATTCTCCATAGGTCCACAACCTCTAACTCCCTATTTTCCTGTAACATCATCTCCACTGACTGGCTATACTATAAGCTTGCTATATGTGAACGACCTGCTAACCGAAGTTTCTTCAAGCAATGAAAATTGTTTGATAAAGCTGGAAAATAAAATCAAAAAAATATGTGAAAATATAAAAAATAAAGCCTTAGAAATTTCCTCAAGGACTGGTCTCGCTTTCCTAGGCGTTGACCTATCCATATCTCCATGGCTTGAAGAAAGCGTAGTTCCTTTAATTGAAAAGATTAAGGGAGATATAAGTATCGGAACTCCTGGAACTTTGCATACTCTCTACAAAATAAACTCCGTCTTGGAAAAAGTTAGCAGAAGTGGAAAGGTTATTGGTTTTAACGAGATCATGTTGCCATTAGCTGAAGATAATGGATTAAAAAGAAGAGTTAGGGAAGGAGATATAGGATTTAAAGAATTAATGATGTACTGTTTGGCTTGTGTAGCTGGTTTAGACATGGTTCCTATACCTGAATGGACGGAGGATAAGGTCTTAATACATCTTTTCAAAGATTTATTTACTATATATGCTATTAAGAAAAAGGTTTTAGGCGTCAGATTGATTCCCGTAAACGTTGAGGCAGGAGAAGAAGTTGATTTGGGAATATTTGGAAAAACTCCTGTATTGGACCTCTTTTAATCTAATACGTGTTTTATCGATTTATAAGTAGCTGAAGACATAGGCTCCTATTCTCTTCATACCTTCCCGTATCCTATCTTCTGTTTCGCTTACGAATGTCATTCTGACGTGCCCTTTACCCATATCTCCAAAATGCGAACCTGGTATTACAACAACGTTCTTCCTATAAAGAAGTCTGTTAGCGAATTCTTCGTCATCTCTCCTCATCTTCTCCAAGTAATACCTTATGTCTACGAAGAAATAGAAGGCTCCTTTAGGCAGTACCGTTCTGGCCTCGGGTAAATATTCCTTAATAAGTTTATACATGAGGTCTCTGCGTCTCTTATAAGTCGGTATAACTACCTCTTTTAGGTATCTATCTTTTATTCCATCTTCATAAAACTTTAAAAGAGCATACTGTCCAACGGTATTAGGAGCTAGAGATACATACTGCTTTATTCTTTCCATAGCTTCTATAGCCTCCTTCGGTCCAGTCGCGTATCCAAGCCTAAAACCGGGTATAGACGCCTCCTTCGAAAAGGTATTTATCGTTATCGTACGCTCTTTAGCGCCTGGTATAGAATCGGGCCATGTATCTTTCTCTTCAAAGACAATGTATTTATAGGCGGCATCATAAATAATCCAAAAATCGTGGCTTTCTGCCAAGTCTACTAATCCTTTTACAAATTCTGGATTGATTATTCTACCTGTTGGATTATCCGGGCTTAACAAAATAAATGCTTTGGTTAAAGGAGATATTACCTGTTTTAAACGTTCTAAGTCTGGTTGATACTTGTTTTCTACGGTTACGGGTATTTTCTTTACACGCCCACCGATAAGCTTTATCGCCTCATTGTAACCCAGGTATGTGGGATCTAATATTATCACTTCTTCATTTTTATCAACTACAGCTGATAGTGCTAGAAAAATGCCCTCAGTACCTCCATCAGTTATTATAATCTCCGTTTTAGGGTCATAATCTACACCAAAATGTTTTTTCAAATCTTCAGCTATGAGCTCTCTCAGCTCTGGAAGTCCTCTGGTACCGCAATAGGAGACAGTTCTCTGAGGTTTTTCCTTGAGAAGAGAAACTATATAGTCTACTAGCTCTTTGGGAGGAGGGAGGCTTGGTGCACCTCCGCCAAAGGATATGATATCCCTTTTTCTTCGGGCTTCATCTAAGAGAGCCGCTATTCGCCTTATGGGTGAAGCCTGAATATATGCAAGTCTAAAAGACAGGCTCGGCATGATTCTACCAGTATATAAATAAGCCTTGAGGTCTATATATCTTAGAACTAAATAAAACATCGGCTTGCTAGCTATATCGCTGAAGAAAAGTTTACTATCCACTGGTTAATCTATATTTTATTCTTCTAGTTCTCTATATTGATTTATCTTATTTTTTAAGAATTCTTTAAGTTCTTCGGCTTGATCCTTCTTACCGATCTCCTCAAGTATCCGACAAAGCTCTACTATTTTTTTCTCTATTTCTTTCTTAACTTCTTCAGTACATTTACTATATATTTCTGTTATTTTGTCATACTCTCTATCTTGAAGAAGTTGAACAACGTAATCTGGTATAGACCTAGTAATAATCTCCTTATCTTTCACTATGAAAACAAAGCCTTCTTTATAGTCTATTTCAACTTTTGCTTGTTTCTTCTTTAATTGAGAAAGTTTTAAAACGGCATCTCGAGATAAAATTTTCTCTAAGCCATAGGTGGAGACTGCCTTCTCAACCTTCTCTATTCCTCCTCGCTGGTATATTTCAACTAGATCTTCAAAAGATAAAGGCAGAGGATAAAGATCCCCTCTTATAGTCATATAGCCCTTGAGTCCTTCTACTTTATCAGTGGGAAGCTTAATATCTAAAAAACCGTCAAAAGTGTATACAGGAATTATCTCTTCTCCACCGTCAGGGAAAACTACTTTCACAGCTTCATCCCAGAGTTTAGCGCTTGGTTCTCCTAAAATCAAATGTTCTCCGCCTTCCAACGCTTCTGTTTTAAAATTTTTAGCGATATAATAGGCACATCCCTCGATAAAACCTAAAACGTCTATGACTATGAATGATAACCATCCCTGTCTAGTCTTTATCTTTACTTTTTGTACTTTCAAGATTTTTAAGCCAAGTTTATCTTCGACAAATTTTTTGAACTCGCTTTCCTCGACCGAATCTCTAACGCCCAACCAAGGCAACAACTATCCCCCTTCTTGTATATATTTACGCTTAATAAAATATAAGAATAGTTTCATGCAATTAAAAACAAAATATAAAGTTCGAACTTTTTTCGACTTACCATAAAATTTAAAAATTATATGATAACATAGAATCACGGGTCCGACGCCACGGGGCCAGATAACCCCCCAACGTGGCCTAGCGGTGGGGCGTCCGGCTGATAACCATTGGCAGAAACCGGAAGGTCGCGGGTTCGAATCCCGCCGGGCCCATAATTATCCTTTCTCATTCTTAAATAGAATTTCTAAAATGAGTTAATGTTTAAGATAAGGAATGTTTAAGATTGTTGTATAGTTCTATGGAAACATTTTGAGACAACATCTGATACAACAACCTAAAGCTTTATTAGTAAGTTTATGTAGTGGCTTATGAACAGACTTTCAGGAGGGAAGACATTGCCGCCTTCAAGTGCAACTGAAATATTACAAGAAGCGCTTGGGAGCGCTGTTCTAGTTAGACTTAAGGGTGGAAGAGAAGTACGCGGTATATTAAAAAGTTTTGATCAACATTTAAACCTAGTACTTGATAACGCTGAGGAAATGAGAGAAAATAAATCAAGAAAACTCGGTCTTATAATAGTTAGAGGAGACAACGTAGTTTTAGTAAGCCCAGTCTTAAGTAGTCAAGGGTAGATCTTATGGTAAAGGGAACAACTTCATTCGGTAAAAGAGGAAAGAAAAAAACTCACATAAGATGCCCCAGATGCGGACGTCATAGCTATAACATAAGGAAAAAATATTGTGCAGCTTGTGGTTGGGGAAGGTCTAAGAAGCTTAGGAAGTATTCATGGCAAAACAAAAAAGTTACGAGAGTACGCATCCGCTGAATAGAGACTCCGAGAATCTAATGAAACCAGGGAAGAAAATCACTCTTATTCCATTGGTTCAAGCTAGAAAAGGTGAGAAATTCATAGCTAGAATCTCTCTAACATGCAGAAGTTGCCCTAATTATAGTTTTTGTGCTCAACAGTTAAGACCAGGTTTTACTTATGAAGTTAAACGGGTAAGAGATGTAAAGCATTTCTGTCCAGCAGCTAAAAGTTACATGGTTATAGCTGAAGTGCAAGAATTACCGCTAAAAATAGCTGTTCTAAAGAAATATGCAGTAGAAGGAGCTATAATAAATTTTCCTAAGTTACAATGCAAGAGAAAATGTAGCAACAAAATTTTTTGTTTACCAGAAGGAATCAAAAGTGAAGAGAAAGTTAAGATTTTGAAGATTCTTCCTCAATCTTTGAGGTGTCCTTTGGGCTACGATCTTGCTTTCGTTCTCGTTCAACCTCTTTCCTAGGAAATTCATACTCTTCTCTAAAGATTATTTTCTCTACGTTTGGGAAGTATCTTTGAATATCTCTTATGATTCCTCTTATTGCTATACCCAGATTTTCTACTGAAAGAATGCGAATTGGAAGGATTATCGTTATAACTTTCTCTCGAACTCTGACTTTAATATCCTTCCTAGAAAGCGCTCTCTTAAGCCAGCGATATACGAGCTCTCGAAGTTTTTCAGAGGGTTCTTTTAAGATTTTTACTATTTTTATATTATAGACTAGTGTTTTACCGGCTAATGGATGATTAAAATCGAGTGTAACCCTTCCTCCTCCCACGCTTCTGATAATTGCACGCTGCCCGTTAATTTCAACTTCTTCGTTTACTCGAGGAATAATGCCTCGTCTGCTTAATTCTCTCGCCGATATGATCCTGATCTTCGAAGGATCTCTTTTTCCAAATGCTTTTTCAGGAGGTAACTCTATAGTAGCGGTTTCTCCTTCTTTAAGTTTTACAAGTTCCTCCTCTAAACTTTTAAATAACATTCCCTCGCCAATAATGACGAGCTCTGGTTCATACTTCGAATTTTCGTTAAATATACCTCCTTCCTTCGCCTTTTCTTCCACTGTAGTGTCGATTATTTTATGATCGTCTTTACTATAGACGGTATATTCCATCAGTATGAACGCTCCTTTTTTCAAAGTCATGGGTAACCCCTCTACTTCACCTATAGGTATTACGCAGGTTGACTTATACACGCATATAAATATTTATTATCGTCGTTATGGAGTTGTGGATTATAAATGTTGGATAACACGTTCCATAAAAATAGATAGCACGGCTTTTATATCCTCAATACCTAGGATTGAGGTGTCGATTATTATATCAAAAATACTCCAATCATTCAAGTCTATGCCATAATATTTCTTGGCTCTCTCCTTATTACTACGTTCTCTGAAAAGTATCTCACGGATAGCTTCTTCTAGTGTTTTTTTATCTCTCTCAGCTAGTCGCCTTCCTCTAACCTGTAGTGGTGCTTTAAAAAATATCTTTACATTTGCGAAATCTTTTACAATCCAGGCGGCTAAATGCCCTTCTATAACTACGCTTCCCCTTTTTGCCTCTTCTAAGGCTCTTTTATCTATCTCCTTGTCAATTGAAGGATCTCTTTCTGCTAGTTTGTGAAGCTCAATAAACGATAATCCTCTTTCACGCGCATAAGCTCTAAACAATTGTCCGCTTGAGACATAGCGTAGATTGTATTTTTGGGCGATAAACTTAGCATATGTTGTCTTTCCGCTCGCTGGTTGCCCGCTTATAGCTATGGTCAACCTTTTCTTGAGCAAAATTTCAAACCTATATTGGATAATTATTTCTGACAGCTGATTTAAGTAATGCCTTTAAACATGCATGGCATAGATAGCCGCCATATGGACGTTGAGGAGGTCTATGGCCTCTTCTTTCTTCTTTAGCAGTCATTTTAGGATAACCTTGTAACGGTTTTTTACATAACGCGCATTTAGGTACGTTGTGCTTTTTAGGCAAAATCCTTATTACCAATCTTCCTCCGGGTGTTCTAACGATTTTTCTCTTTATGGTTCTTGACCTTAAAGCGGGCCTCGGCATGAATTTCCCATCTCTTAGTAGTTTGGGAGTCTAAACAACGGCAATGTTTAAAAGTTTTTCTTCTTTAATACTGGTCTGGTGGTAGCATATATGCCTAAGGTAATAGATGTTGGGAGAATATGCGTTAAAGTAGCGGGGAGAGAAGCGGGTAGAAAATGCGTCATCGTGGATATTATAAATGAGAATTTCGTAGTCATTACCGGTCCTAAAACGCTAACAGGCGTTAAGAGACGGAGAGTAAATGTAAAGCATATAGAGCCTACGCCCTATAAGATTAATATATCTAAAGGTGCCAGCGACGAAGAAGTAATCTCGGCTTTAGAAGAATCGGGGTTAATAGCTGAAATAAAGAAAGAGATCGCACCTAGTATTAGTTAGGTGGAAGAGGTGAAAAAGCGCGAGATTTTAATAAGAGCTGAGGAAGAAACCGATCCTAACTACGGAAAACCTCCTTCAGAGAGAAGTGTTGAGGAGTTGATAGAAACCGGTGTGATTAATCTCGATAAACCAGTGGGACCATCTAGCCATGAAGTCACAGCGTGGATAAAGCGGATAATACCAGTTAAAAAAATTGCTCATGCAGGGACCCTAGAACCCCTTTACGCGGGGGTGGGGTTATCCCAAAGTTTCAGGTGTTTTACCGATAGCCTTGAATAAAGCTGTAAAGCTGATACCTATATTACTCAAAGAGGATAAGGAGTATATATGTGTAATGAAACTTCATGAAGATGTAAGCGATAAAAAGCTTAAAGCCGTATTGAGAGAATTTCAAGGTCCTATTTATCAAAGACCTCCTTTAAGATCTGCAGTTAAAAGATCTGTGAGAATTAGAAGAATCTACAAAATCGATATGCTGGAACGGGAAGATCGTTATGTCCTGCTTAAGATATGGTGCGAAGCTGGAACCTATATTAGGAAACTTTGCCATGATATAGGAGAAATCCTAGGAGTAGGCGCGCACATGTATGAACTTAGAAGAATAAGAGCAGGAAGTCTATCTGAGAAAACCAATATCGCGACGCTGCAGGATATAGTTGATTCGTATATTTTATGGAAAGAACATGGAATTGAGGATTATATTCGAAGAGTTATACTGCCCATGGAGATAGCGGTAGAACACATACCTAAAGTTGTGATAAGAGATTCAGCAGTCGACGCTATATGTCACGGTGCGGCATTAGCTGTACCAGGAATTCTCCGCGTAGAAACAGGGATAAAAGTAAATGATGTAGTAGCAATTTTTACATTAAAAGGTGAGTTAGTGGCTATCGGATACGCTCGCATGAGAAGCGAAGAAATGATCTCCAGTAAGAAAGGAATAGCTGTAAAAACGACTCAGGTTTTAATGCCTCCTGGCACTTATCCGCCTCTATGGAAAGAAACAGTAAAGTAAATAAGTTCTACACTACTTAATATATGAAGCCGGGGTGGCCGAGTGGTTTAAGGCGCGGGCCTGGAGTGCCCCTGGAAAGCCCGTGTCCCGTCAGGGACGCCCGGGTTCGAATCCCGGCCCCGGCGTTTAAATTGAATGGGGCCCGTAGCCCAGCTTGGAGGGGCGGCGGCCTCCTATTTGAAAATGGAGAAAGCCGCAGGTCCCGGGTTCGAATCCCGGCGGGCCCGCTTATTCTTTGACCCTGTATTTTTCACAAAGTATATAACTTTCGAAAGAGAGAATTTAATGGTGTTGAATATGGGCGATTATTTGAAATATAAAGAGTATAGAGTGGCGGAAGATAGGAGGTATGCAAAAACACACGAGTGGATTAAAATGGTTGAAGATGACTATGCTCTAATAGGAATAAGTGATTATGCGCAGAAAAAACTTAGAGATATAGTGATGATCGAAGAGCCGGAGTTCAGAAGATATTCAAAAGGAGAACGAATAACTGTGATAGAATCGATTAAGAGTGTAGGTGACGTTTACGCGCCTGTGGATTGTATAGTGGTGGCATGGAATGAAAACTTATTGGATAATCCAGCGTTAATATCGGAAGATCCTTATGGAGACGGATGGATAGTAAGGGTAAAAGTAGAGGATAAAGCTCAAATAGAGGATTTATTAACTCCTAAAGAATATTTAGAGTTAATAAAAGAGGAAGAAAGCGGAAGCCGTATTTAACAGGGTATTTATTTTTATTTACATTTAGTATTTTATTTTTATTTACATTTACAAGAGTTACGCCTTGAGATTAAACCGCTAGGCGTGGATTGTCGACGGAAATATGGCGACGTTTTCCACAAAACGATGAACTAACCGAATAACACAGGGTGCACAACTAGTTACTTTTTAATAACACGTGTCCATTTTTAAACTAAGAAAATATAAGAGGTGTTCACTATTCCAAAATTCATCAAACTACGAGATATCAAGGATCTAGTAAACATCGTAGTCACGACTCAAATACCCTTGATTCATCACGCAGAAATAAGAGGAAGACACGTATATTTTGTACCGTTTTTACCGGTTGGTGATTCAAGCATAATATACTATGTTGAGCGAGATAATCCGATAAGGGGAAGCTATCTCATATACAATAATTTCGATGGCAGTATCACTTACAGTGATAAGATACTGAATGATGCAAAACTTTCATTTATACCCGTTATAGAAGTTGAGGAACAGAATATCCTTCCGGAAAAAATATTTAAATCTTCAAAGAAAAAATAGAACGCCGATGACGAAAACTTCCGGCTGCTAGCTAATGGTGTGCGGAACTTACCCGTCGTGAGGCATTTAGAAGTTGTTTGATTATTAAAAGTAGCTATCTACTTTGTCAGGCTCTTAGTCATTTTCTAGAATAATATGAATTATGTATTCAACTGATGCTTTACTTATACTGGTCGAGCCATGAGGTAAGCGTCTTCTCCATCAAGATAATATTTTTTTATTCGATCTACAATGGAAAATCCAAGTTTTCGATATAACTGTATAGCTGGAAGATTAGAAACTCTAACTTCTAAATAATATTCGTTTACTTTATACTTCTCTTTTAGAGCTTTCATTGCTTTCTCCATCAAGGTCTTCCCTATTCCCTGTCCTCGCATTTCCGGGATAACTGCTATGGATATTATATGTCCTCTTCTGCCGTATTCTAGTTTGCCAGTTTTAAGCTTGCCATATTCTACTCTACACATTATATATCCAACGATCTTGCCGTTGCTTTCGGCTACTAGAAATGATTCAGGATAGTTGACATAGTGTTGCATGAAAAAATATGCTGGATAGTTTTCTGGAAGACACATGCGATTTATACCTATTACAGCGTCTAAGTCTTCTGGTTTGAATTCTCTGACTATGTAATTACCCATTTCTAAGTCCCGGTTAAGGATTTAGATATACAACACGTCAAGTTCACGTAATAGATTGTATATTTTGTTTACGGCAACACTTACTTCTTCTTCTTTCCTAGCACCAGTACATACGATTTTACCACTAGAAAATATTAGTAACACGACTCGCGGATCACCCATCCTGTAAATTAAGCCTGGAAATTGTTCTGGTTCATACATAGCACCCTCTAATAATCTTGCTGCTTTTTCCAAATCCACGCTTGCCTTAAGATTCGCACTTGCGACTATGTTTTGTATCTCAACTCTAGGCTTGCTTTTAATGTTAATACCGTGCTTTTTTAGGACTCTTATTATGGTGTTTACGGCTCTATTTACCTCTGCTTCTGATTTAGCTCCTGTACAGACCATTTTACCGCTAGAGAATATTAGAGTCGCTGTTTTAGGTTTTTTTAATCTAAGCACCAATCCAGGAAACTCTCGGATCCCAAGCCTATTGCTTGGGATGTTCCGGACTATATTCGGCGTTTGGTACTCTCTCCGCTATCTTTTCCAAATTCAGAGTTTGATTCAATGAAACCGATGCTACCACGTTCTCTATTTTAAATGACGGTTTCGGAATGTTATCAACCTCCACTAGGTATATCTTTATGAAGAGACCATATATAAATCCTTATAAATCTTTTACTCCAATTAGAAGATTATTTTTGTAAATAAAAAAACCATAATTATTAGCGAAAAGATTACATAATAAAATTTCTCACTTAATAACTTTAGCACTCCCACATAAGGTATAATTATAACGACTTTTCCTTTAATTCTATCGTGGGAAATTCTCCCGTCCGGATAAGTATTAGCATCACCTTTGGTAACTACCGAGAAACCATTCGCATTCTCACTCTTAGCAATTACCCTATGCACTATGTATTTCCCTCTTAAATACACTACGACATCACCGATTTTCGGCTCTACTCCTCTCACTACTATTAAATCTCCTATATGGAGAGTGGGTTCCATACTCCAACTCGATACGACAGCTAGAGGCAGTTCGGTATTAAGGATTATAGAAAGAAATTTTACAAACCCATAACTTAAGAGTAAAGCCATCAATAGTACTATAGCGATAGTTTTTACGTCATATCGGTTATCCATCAAATACTCATTTAAATTCCCTCTCATATGCTTTTCTACTTCATACTTCAACTATTCCTAGCTACATGGCAAAAATATAAAAATGAAGAAACCGTACTCTCAATAGAGTGATGTATTATGACTGAGTATCGTTATTATCCTGGAGCTACAGCTGTTGGGATAATAGTAAAAGATGGAGTTGTACTAGCCGCTGATAAAAGAGTAACTTATGGATTTATGCTAATGAGTAGAGCTGGTAAAAAAGTCTACAAGATAACAGATAGAATAGGGATAGCAAGCGCCGGGTTAATCTCTGACATGCAAACCCTTGCTCGTAGTTTAGAGGCAGAAGCAAAGCTTTATGAGTATGATACTGGTGCACCGATAACTGTTAGAGGAATGGCTAAATTATTATCTTTAATTCTATTCAATAGAAGACTTTTTCCCTATTTCGTTGAAACTATAGTTGGAGGAGTAGACTTGAGCGGCCCACATATATTCGTGCTGGATCCCATTGGAGCTTTAATTGAGGATAAATATGCCGCCTTAGGAACAGGAGCTCAATTAGCTATTAGCATTATCGAAGATGAATATGATGAGAACGCTAGTTTAGAAGACGCTAGGAGGTTAGCGGTAAAATCCGTTAAAGCTGCCTTTAGTAGGGATGCCATAAGCGGAGACGGGATAGATTTAATCCTTATAGGAAAAGATTTTACTAAAGAAGAGTTTATACCGGTTGTTTAACATATTTTATTTAGGTGGCTATAAATTGCGTATTCTATTTTGGTTATTAGATATAAATTATGAAATGGTTGGCGGAATACCTGAAATTAGGTTATGGGGTATAAGTGATAAAGACGAACGAGTAGTGGTCCTTGACAGATCTTTTAAACCCTATTTCTATATCTTATTAGGAAAAAATGCAGATCCTGAACAAGTAAAAAACATCATTTTGAAAAATGACCTTGTAAAAAGGCATGTACTTTCTATAGACCTACTCGAAAAGAAGTTCTTCGGACAACCAGCAAAAGTATTAAAAGTAACATGTAAAGAACCTCCATTAATTCCAAAAATAAGAGAAGAAGTAAAACATATTAAAGGTGTAGCTGATGTACTTGAAGCTGATATACGCTTCTATATGAGATATATGATTGATAACGAGATATATCCCTGTTCTTGGCATGAAGTAGAAGTAGAGGAAATACCTAACAAATCTAACTGGCAAGTAGACAAAGTTTATTTAGCTAAAAACACCCCTAAACTCAGACCGGATATTCGGAAATTGCCAAGGTTAACTGTCTATGCTTTCGACATTGAATGCTATAATGAACGAGGAGAGCCGGATCCTGATAGAGATCCTATAATAGTAGTATCTAGAGTTTACGAGAAAGATGATGAGCGTGTTATAACTGCAGATGACAAAAATGATAGAGAATTATTAAAGAATTTTGTTTCAGATGTAGAAACTCTTGATCCCGATATAATAGTCGGATATAATAACAATCGTTTTGACTGGCCTTATCTACTCGAACGAAGTAAAAAAATGAAAGTGAAAATGAGCATTTCTCGCACACGAGGATCCCCTGCTCAAAGTGTTTATGGTCATTTTTCGATAATAGGTAGGGCAAATGTCGATATGTACGACTTTGCTGAAGAAACATATGAAGTAAAGGTAAAAACTTTAGAAAATATAGCAGATTATTTAGGAGTTTTTCCTAAAGAAAAAAGAACCAGAATAGAGAAGAACGAGATTTACAAATATTGGGAAGAAAAGGAAAAAAGAAAAATTTTATTGAAGTATGCTATGGAAGACGCCGAGAGTACTTATGGTATTGCGGAGAAAATATTACCCTTTGCAATTCAACTTTCCGCTATTGTAGGCCTACCTTTAGACCAGGTTGGTGCAGCATCAGTAGGTTATCGTGTTGAATGGCATTTAATGAGACAAGCTTTTAAATACGGAGAATTAGTACCGAATAAAATTGAAAGACCATATGAAAAATATAAAGGCGCGATCGTTTTAAAACCTAAACCGGGTATTCATGAAAATATTGCAGTTTTAGATTTTTCATCAATGTATCCAAATATAATGATTAAAATGAATATATCTCCGGATACTTACGTACCTCCACACATAGAGATAGATTTAGAAAAAGTGAATGTAGCTCCAGAGGTTAATCACAGGTTTAGAAAAGAGCCTCCGGGCTTTTATAAAAAGGTACTACAACGGCTTTTAGAGGCAAGAAACGAAATAAGAAAAGAAATGAAAAAATTAGATCCTTCCAATCCTCAGTATAGGATTTTAAATGAAAGACAGCGAGCATTAAAGATAATAGCTAATGCCACTTATGGTTACTGTGGTTGGGTTGGCGCCAGATGGTATAAAAGAGAAGTAGCCGAGGCAACTACTGCATGGGGCAGAAAATTGATAAGAGAAGCAATAAGCATAGCGAGAGATTTAGGATTAGAGGTCATATATGGAGATACTGACAGCCTTTTCATAAAATATAAACCAGAAAAAGTAGAAGATTTTATAGAGATAGTAGAGAAGAAACTCGGATTTGACATAAAAGTAGATAAAATTTATCAACGCGTCTTCTTTACAGAAGCAAAAAAGCGATATTGCGGCTTATTGAAAGATGGAAGAGTTGACGTGGTCGGCTTAGAGGCGGTCAGAGGAGACTGGTCGGAACTAGCTAAGGAATTACAGGAAAGAGTTATAGAGATCGTGCTTAAAGATGGCAAGCCTGAAAGAGCTGTGAAATATGTGAGAGAAATTATTAAGAAACTTAGAAATGGTGAAATTCCGTTAGAAAAATTGATAATATGGAAGACTCTATCCAAAAGAATTGAA
>Ga0180301_10001011_pt1 | contig 22077 bp, 20 predicted proteins | sample GuaBasSediGuay16_FD_121797 | JGI IMG/M metagenome (GOLD analysis project Ga0180301, IMG submission 121797) | Subseafloor sediment microbial communities from Guaymas Basin, Gulf of California, Mexico - Guay16, Core 4569-2, 12-15 cm | ecosystem: Environmental > Aquatic > Marine > Hydrothermal...
AAAGTACCCTCCTTCGCTCTATCTCAGGGCTTTTGAAAAGAATGTCGGGATCTGTGGTGTTCAATGGAGAGGAACTTAAAGGACATCCTCCATATGAAATCGTGGGTCTGGGGATCACTCATATTCTGGAAGGCCGCCGCGTTTTTCCCTTGCTTAGCGTTCAGGAGAACCTGGAAGTGGGCGCTTACTCTCGAAGATCACATGTGGAGCCCCACGGGCAAAATTCATGACATCGCAAGAGGTCTCATACGAAAGGTGCCCAGGCTCAACCGTTTCTTTCTGTGGATAGACGACCTGCTAGGATATGGCAGGCCTCCAAAAGAAAAGAACTTTTGGCAGGTTTTGTGAGCAGTGCGGCCTGCGAGATTTTATGATTTTATTTTTCTACGCTCTTACCGGCCGCCATATCCCCCCATGGTACCAGAGCCTGGAAAAAGGCTCTCCCACTCCCACGACACTATTTGCAAGCACAGATGGGTCAATTTCTATTTTTTCATTAATCATCGGATCCCATGGCTGAAGGATAACCGGATCTCTGCCCGCCAGCACCATCCGCGGCAAACGTGCCTGCCCCCACTGCCTGGTCTCAAGAGCCTTCTGCAGTTCATCAAAACTTGAGTATGACTGAAGTTCGTGAAGTGTGATAAGGGTTGGTGGACTCAAGGGAATTTCTCCCTTGAGATTCGCTGAAAGTCCCTTCTCAGGACTGACCCAGATACCTAATGTTGTTTCCCTTGCATCCGGAGTGCACTCCTCGCCCTGAGGCATGAAACCTACGAAAAAACGCGTATCAAACCGCCTTGGCATGGCCTCGGGAGTTATCCAGTGCGCCCAGCGGGAAAGAAGAGAAAGCGAAAGTCTCCATCCAGTTGAAAGAACAGCTTTCCACAACCACCCTTTTGACAAGGAGCAGGCATTGCGCTCTTTACGAAGCATTGCGAGCCTCGCGTCACCATCTTCCAATCCACTTGCAAGCAAAACACCGGCTTCCTCAAATGTTTCCCTGATTCCTGAAACAGCATGAGCAATGCTTTCTATCAATCCAAGGTTGTTCCCTCCAAGGCGCAAGTTGATCTTTTCTTCATCAAGATCCAAGTGGCCCTTCCACATGTCAGGACGTCTATCTTTAGAATCAATCGCACCCCCCGGGAAAACATAGTTACCCGGGAAAAATCTGCTTTTAGCGCTTCGCCTGAGAAGGTAAACCTGTAAAGAAGAACGCTTCGTGCGAGTCAGAATCACAGTGGAGGCTGGCTTTGGTTTTGGTGTTTTTCTGTGCTTTTCGTGTGTCATTCTCGCACGCCTCAAGATATACTTTTGCTGTTGCAGCTTTATATCCTATTGTTGAGGCAATTAACAACACTTAAAAAGGAGCTTTTCCCACTGGCTCTGCAAATTCGCTCCATAGTGGTGACTTTCATTAATCAAGAATAATTCTCTTGAGATAAATCGCCATATCCTCTAAATCTAGGAAAACCGGGGAAGGCACATGGAGTCTCTAATAGGTAAATATTCAAGCAGAAGGCAGCGACCTGAGTAATGAGCGGCAGGGAAGGAGGCTGTGATTGTGAATTATAGGTTGGAGCTGGAAGTTGCACTGGAAGCAGCCAGAAAAGCATGCGAGCTGTGCAGAGAGGTGCAGCAAGCCCGTCTTTCAGGTGGAGTCATCGAAAAAAGAGACGGCTCTCCTGTAACCGTGGCCGACTATGGATCGCAAGCGGTGGTGAGCACCCGCCTTGAAGCTGTTTTCCCTAAGGATCCACTTGTTAGTGAGGAAGATACGGGGCTGTTGCGCTTACCCGAAAATGCAGCCCTAAGGCAAGTAGTTTTAGCCAATGTGAATAAAATCGATCCCGGCTTGAACAATGAACAGATGCTTCATGCTATTGATCGGGGAACAGCACAGGCCAACCCGAAGGGCAGGTTCTGGACCCTTGATCCTATTGACGGCACTAAAGGTTTTCTCAGGGGCAGACAATATGCTGTAGCGCTGGCACTCATAGAGAAAGGAGAAGTGGTTCTTGGTGTCCTTGGATGCCCTAGCCTTCCTGAAAATCTTCAGAAACCACACAGCACACGCGGCTTCCTCTTCTTTGCAGTGAAAGGGCAAGGCTCCTGGGCATATGACCTGGCAGGCGGAAACAAGACAAGGATTGAGGTTTCTTGCGCAAAGCAATCCTCGGATCTTCGATTGTGCGAGTCTTTTGAACCCTCGCACTCCTCCCATAAGAAATCCTTGATGGTTGCCGAGTACCTGGGCATAAAAAAGCCGCCGATTCGGATGGACAGCCAGTGTAAGTACGGAATTGTCGCAAGGGGCGAAGCTTCTGTCTACCTTCGCTTGCCCACCCAGCGCTCGTATGTAGAGGCAATTTGGGATCATGCAGCAGGCTCCATTCTCGTGAGGGAAGCGGGCGGAAAGGTTACTGACCTCATGGGAAAAGAGCTTGATTTTGCGGCCGGAAGGAAGCTTTCTCGAAATAGAGGCATTATAGCAAGCAACGGCAAACTCCACGAGCGGATACTGGAAGCAGTGCATCGCGTTGCACTCTAACCGCCCTCAACCAGAGCTATTTACGAGAAACAAAGGGGAGGAATTGTGATAACCCAGATCTACGAAATTCAGAGTCCGCAGGAGGCGGAAAAGTGTATTGAACTTGGCGTGGACCAGATTGGAAGCGTGCTTCTCTCGCGGGATTCCTGGAAAGATCCGGCAATCAAAGAGGTTGCCGGACTGACCGAAGGTACATCCACAAAGCATAGCATTATACCTCTTTTTTCCGAAACAGAGACCATCTTCAAGGCAATGGAATATTATCGCCCGGGCTATGTTCATTTCTGCGAAAGCCCGATGGATGAATTCGGCAAAATAAAGAGCATTGAGAAAATGATCGAATCTCAACTCAAGTTCAAGGAACACTTCCCAGAGATCGGCATAATCAGCACAGTTCCGATGCCCTCCAACGACAGCGAAGCACAGTTTTCCTCCCTTGAAATAGGGAAAAAGTTTGCGCGCGCAAGTGATCTTATCCTGGCAGACACCTGGTTGGGGAAAGAGCCTGTCACGGGCTTTATTGGGATAACCAACACAGCCGGAAACTGGGATGTTGCCCGGGAACTTTCCCTTGAACTTGATGTTCCGGTTCTCCTTGCAGGTGGTCTTTCTCCGGAAAATGTTTATGATGCAATTTTGAAAGTGACTCCATTTGGAGTAGACAGCTGTAGCGGTACAAATTTTGTGGATGAAACAGGAAAGTCCGTTCGTTTTAGAAAGGACTTCGAGAAACTTGCCAGATTCATGGACGAGGTCCGAAGAGCGCGGGAAACCCTGGAGTTAAAGAAGCGGGAGGTTAAAGAGAAGCTTGAAAAGCTCAAAGAAGAGCTCAAGGAACGCGAGGCAGCCCTTCCAGCTCACTCAGTCAAACCTCAGCAAATAATACTGCTGGAAGAAATCGAAGATGAAGTATCATCTACGCAGAGAGAATATGAGCACCTCGGGGAAATTCTTGGATAAGAGGTTTCCTGCAACAGGGCCGTTAAGATCCCGCGGGCAGTGGTTCACGTGGAATCCTTCATGCCACGAAATCCTGTGTCCTGATTCCGAGGGATGCAGGGTTGAAGCTTCGCAACACTTTTCTAGGAGAAGTGCCACCCTCCTTTTGCTCTTCAAACAGATTCACCATCTCGCCTCGCTGAAAACCGCCTTGCTCGTTCTCCTGCAAAAGAACTACCTGCGGTTGAGAAACGCCTGCCTTTTCTCCATAACCCACCACAAGACCCATTTCCCCGGTATCTAGCTCCAGAAGCGTACCAACAGGATACCGCCCCAGCATGATGGCGAATTCTTTGACAAGTATGGGATCAAAATCCTTCCCTGCACCTTCCAGCATAGTACGAATCGCCTGGTCAGGACTGAGGGAAAACGCACGGTAAGCACGGGGTGAGGTTATAGCATCATAGAAGTCGGCGATTTGAAGTATCCTTCCAAAAAGGCTTACTTGCTTCTTAAACAAAACGTTCGGATAGCCTGTGAGGTCATACTTTACATGGTGCTCAAAAGGACCCAGGAGTATCCTTGATTTCAGGTCATGGGAAGCATTAAGCTTCAGTATCTGCTTTACGCTTCCCAAGGGGTGCATTTGGACAATCTCCCTCTCATCGTCTGTCAACTCGCCTTGTTTGGTGATAATCTCCCGGGGGATCTCTACCTTACCCAGGTCGTGAAAGAGCGCACAGATTCCCAGGTGCTCCAGCGAACTTCGCGACAGGCCGATACGGTTTCCAAGAGACAGGGCCAGGACAGCTACGTTGACAGAATGGGTATAGGTATAGTCATCATAGTCTTTAATCGCGCTGAGGGCCAGGAGTATGGCGCTGTCCTCTTCCAAACCGTCCACCATGGTTTGAACCATACGTCTTGCCTTGCGCACTCCTGCATAGCCTTGATACGAAATTTTTTGCGCTACCTCCTTAACTGCTGAAAGCGCCAGGAAGTAAGCAGTTCTAACCCTGACACGGAGGTCCTCATCCATCTGTTTGTGCCTTAGCTCCTCCCCTGCAAGAACCGTTACCCATCCAAATCCGGCCTCTTCAATGTTGCGGGTAAGCCAGGCGGCAGAATCTTCCTTTTCTCCTGATTGGATCAGGAGTCGTACAAAGGCCAGTAGATCTGAGTGTGGGGCTTCTTTCACACCGCTATGAAAAATCACCCCCCTTAGCCCGCGCCTGTTGAAAAACTCAAGCATTGTGTTTATCAGGCGGGCAATCTGCCTCCTGTAGTGAAGTCTTTCGCCCTGCACGAAAAACCGGCCATCAGAGATCATGATACTTAGCTCGTCCTCGATATCCAGCTTTGCTACAGTATCATGAAAGTCAGAAAGACAGAGCTTCACCAGCTCGTTGTTGTCCCGGTGGATCCTGACGGTCTGTATCAGGCGGTAGAGAACCTGAAAAAGTTTTTCTTCCCATGCCGGCGACCTATCAAACTTCCCCGATTCACTCACTTATGCGCTCCTGGACCGCGCCGTTTTTTCATAACGCTACCGGCTGCCTCCTTAAGACCCGGGTACAAGCTCGAAGAGGCCAGTTTGAGAATTTTTTTTGCCTGATCCGTGCCTATCTCTGAAAGCGCCAGTGCAGCCCCCCGGCGCCTGGCAGAGGAACGCCATTTAGAAAACCAGCTTCCTCCAAGCAGCGTTTGCTCTAAAAAGGGAATGCTTTTCTCGGTACCGCATCGGCCCAGCGCTTCGAAACAGGCAAGAAGATAATTATCTTCATTGATCCCGAATTTATGGCTTCTAAGATACTCCACGAGCCTCTCAGCGGCAGGTTCGCTTCTTCTGGTTCCAAGATATCTTATGAAAGCATTCCGAATTGAAATGCTCTGATCCTCTATCAGATTCATAATTTTCTCTGGTATCCACAACTTCTGCTCCACAATAATTTTGAATGCCTCTTTTCGCACTGCTTCAGAGGAATGTCTTGTTATTCTGACAAGAACCTCTGCCACCTTTTGGTCTTCCATGAGACGCAGTAAACCTACCAGGCGAAGCGCGGTTACCTCATCAGCACGTTCAAGAACCTCCTCAAACTTATCTAGATCCCTGCCGGCAAGCACCACAATTGCCTTTAAAAGCGCCTTTTGACCGGGGGAAGAGGCAGTATGAATCATGGAACTGAGCGCCCCGATTGCCTCTGGTGGAAGTAGGAGCAATACTTTTCCGGCTTTCTTGATTTGATGTTTCTCTTCAGTGGCCAGAACATCTCCCAGGCGAGATAAAGATTTTTCTTCTGAGATTCTTTTAAAGAAATCTTTTATAAGAGGAAGAGCCCAGGGTCTTTTCTCCTCGCTCAGTTTTCCTATTTGCCGCATCCCTTTAAGAATCCGAAACGAAGCGCTCAAATCCTTGTGCTTGAATGATCCTACAAGTTGCTCTTCCAGGTATACGAGTATTGCTTCAAATAGAGCCTCATTTTCCGTTCCCCTCAGGATGTCGGCGGCCATCTCGAGGACCTCGCCCGTTGTATCGCGCTCCTCCTCTTCCTTAACCAAATCCCTCAGCTTAAGCGCTTCTTCCTCGCTCAGCTCCAAGGAGGAGAAATCAATCTCCTGGAACTCTTTCAGCTGCTGTGAGCCGATGAGCAGTTCTTCAGCAATCATTCGCACATCCAGGGCACCCGAGGGGGTTATGCTCTTCTGCTCTATGGAGTTTAGTAGCTGTTTCTTGCGGTCCTCCTGTGTGATCGTATCGGCATCGGATTCAGAATCCAGGATATGCTCCGCAGCATTGTACTTAATATGCGGCAGCCTCCCTTCCCAGAGCGCTGTCACAATATCTCCTTCGGCATCACCTGAAAGGGACTTGTAGTGGTGTAGGATTTTTACAAGAGCGTTGGTCTCATCAACCTCAATACCTTTCTGAAATGTGATATCCAGCATACCGTCCCTAAACAGGGCAAAGGCAATGTCGCCATCCTTCACAGCCCCCTTGTATACAACCTCACCGCCGTAGAGCAGCCGATCTTTCTCAACCTCCAGGCGGAGATCCTCGTGCTCACGGAGAAAAGTGTCGAGCTCATTTTGCAGGCGGCCGAGTGCTTCTTGGCAATTAACATGCTCTGGAGAATACATAGAGTGCATCTTGACAGCCAAAAGAAGGGATGTGGTAATTGCCTTGCAGGCTGAAACAGTTTCCGGAGAAGGACTTTCAGTTGATGTTACATCATCCATAAAAATACGACTATCCGTGGCCTTTATTAGATGGTTGCCGGATTTTCTCTGAGAAACAATATCATTAATTATAACGGCAGACCCTCCCTATGTCAACTTTGTTGTCAATATTTTATCGTAATTTCAAAATGTTATCTGACCTGCAAGCGGAGCGGAAAGGCTTTACTCCCACCTGTTATGATTGGTCTTCTTGAGTTCTATATAAGAAACCCTCCCGTGCTTATTTATGAAAGAGGTCAGCGCCCATGATATGAGACTGATAATCAGAGAGCCAAACACAGCAGACCAAAACCCGTGAACCTCAAACCCGGGAATGAGGCTGGAAGTCATCTTGAGGAGCATGGCATTGATGATAAAGGTAAATAACCCGAGGGTTAAGATATTAATTGGAAGGGTTAAAACAATCAGTATCGGACGGAAGAATGCATTGAATACTCCAAGAACGGCTGCCGCTAGAAAGGCGCTTATAAAGCTGCTCACCTCTATTCCCTTAATAAAATATGAGGTGAGCGTAATGGATGCAGCAAGTATCAGCCATCTTATGACAATCCCTTTCATAAGCGATTCACCCTTGCGTCTTTCCCTTTAAAAAGCCCCCCTTTCCAGAAACTAGCGCACATTACGCTCTGGGGAGTCCGGTTAACCAACGGTGGGAGACTCTCGAATTCCTCTGTCCAGGCTCAAGCACAGCGTATAAATTCCAGAGTGTATCAGCGGGGCCCTTATCCCCTCTTGCCGATCAGAAGGCACAAGTCCTCTTTTTGGTTCTTGTCCAGGCGGGCAGTGGTTTTGAAACGGAGGGTTCTAAAAAGGGAAAAAATATAGTTGGCCTTTTGTCTCTGGCTCGTATTATTCAGGATGATCACTATATCCTGGATCGGGCCCGGATACGGCACCTGGTTAATGCCGTTGACTCTCCAGCCTGCCTGCTGAAACAGGTCTTTGAGCTCCTTTGAAAACCCAAGTGCTTCTCTGTCTCCACGCACGCAGTTCAGCCGGATGCTGGTTCCGGAATATTTTGCCAAGTCCTCTTTTATTCTAGGTATCAGATGCCCCGGGATTGTTCTTCTTTTCTCCTGTTCCAAAACAACTTGGACTCGTTCGATCTGCTGGGCCAGCCTTTGCTTCAGCTTGCTTATGGTTTGCTCGTAGTGCATTGTCCTCTTACTTTCGATGCCCTGCCTGAGGTTTTGCACCTTCCTGTCGAGCACAAACTTCGAAACCTGTAATGCTCCGGCCAAAAATACGAGAACTATTGCAAGCCACTGAAATATTGAGCCTAGTCTTACCAGTGAGTGAAGTTCTTGTAAATTCATGTGCCCCCCAATAAGCAACACTCTTTTATAATACTGTTTTTTTTATTGCATGTCAAAAATCCTTCTGATAACAAAGGGGCGCACTTTCACGTTCTATATGAGAGGAAAGCAATGGCAGAAGCTTTTGAAAAAAATCCTCTTTTCCCTATAGCAAATCCAAGAAGTATCTGTTTTTTCGGCGTATCAAGCAGCCCTTTTTCTATGGGAACCAACCTTCTTATCTCCTTGCGCGCCATGGGATTTAGAGGCTCAATTTATCCCATACACCCCCAGATAAAGGATATCCAAGGTCTGAGGGTCTACCCAAGCGTTATGGATGTCCCGCAAGTGCCTGATCTGGCGGTGATAGTGCTGGCTGCGCCAATCGTGCCCCAGGTGCTTGAAGAGTGTGGTAGGAAAGGCATCCGGCACGCCATCATAGTATCAGGCGGATTTAAAGAGGTAGGTGAAAAGGGCGTTTTGTTAGAGAAAAGGATACTTGAAATCGCCCGAAGATACGGTATCCGATTCCTCGGCCCCAATTGCATAGGCGTGATAAATCCAGGGCACAAACTGAATACCACTTTAATCTCGTATACGGGGGCACCGGGCTTCATAGGTATGGCCTCGCAGAGCGGGAGCTTTGTTACCCAGATGTTTGGACACCTTTTCCGCCTTAGGCTGGGTTTTAGCACAGCCTTTAGTGTGGGGAACGAGGCTAATGTTGATCTTGTCGATTGCCTGACCTACCTCGGAACTTGCCCTAATACCAAGGTCATAGCACTTTACGTAGAGGACATCAAAAGGGGAAGGGAATTCACGAGAACTGCAAAAAAAATAGCTCTTCAAAAACCCATTGTCGCATACTATGTGGGCGGCTCGGAAACAGGGAAAAGGGCAGGTTTTTCTCATACAGGTGCCATGGCAGGCCCGGATGAACTTTACTCCGGAGCCTTCCAGCAAAGCGGCGTTATCAGGGCAACCTCCGTTATTGAGCTTTTCGACTTTTGCTGGATTCTTGGAACCATGCCCCCTGCCATAGGCCCGCGTGTCGTGATCCAGACCCATTCCGGGGGGCCCGGGGCGGCTGCCGCGGATGCTTGTGGCCGCGCAGGGTTGGAGCTTCCCGAGCTCTCGAAGGAAACACTCGAAAAACTCGCTCCTTTTCTCCCTCCTACCGGCAGCGCTCGCAACCCAATTGATTTCACCTATACCAAGAACCCTTTGGATTATTTTTCCAAGATTCCCGAGGTGCTTATCCAGGAAAAGAATGCAGACATGCTACTTCTCTATCTCCTTCTTCCATCGCAAATATTGAAAAGAAACCTCGAGCAAATGGGCCTCAGTGAAGATCAAATCAGGGAACAGGCTAAACAATTAGTTGATACACAGTCAGGATACCTTATCAATCTACAAAAGCAATGTAAGAAGCCGCTTATAGGGTATACTTTCCAGAGTACTGATGAGGAATATATTCAGGCTGTCCTAGATAAAGGCCTGCCAGTGCTTCCGGACGCTGTTCGCGCAGCGCGTGCCCTAAAAGCTCTTGTCCGCTATACCAGGTGGCGCCAAAATACATTGAAGCATTCAGGCACGTAGGAGATCAAGCGAGCCTGTATCAAGGAGGCTCAAGGGTGGACGATGAACTTCTTGTTTATTTGATCTGGATGCTATCTCTTTGGAAATCCTCATCCTTTCCTTGACAAAAACCGTTAAACAATACTATTTGTAAATGACGCTTTCGTGCCTTCCACACCGAACCCCCAGGAGCCCTGAGCAGCTCACGATCAGAGAAGGGGCACGGAGCAGGGTTAACAAGGCCATTTTGTGTGCAGGACATAAGAGCCGTGAGAAGAGATTTCTTCCTGCTGGCCATAAGGGAAAACCTTAATCGCTACAGTGGGTGCGCATGTCTTTTACCCAGATTATCATCAACAGCATTGTAAGAGCATCTGAGCTTGCGCTCCTGAGTCTGGGACTTACAATTGTTTATGACATCTTGGGGTTTGCAAACTTCGCACATACAGAGTTCGCTGTTGTGGGCGTGTACTTAGCGCTGTTTTTGAATGTCTCGCTTGGATTAGGCATAGTGCCCGCCGCGATAATTGCTTCTGTCTTGACAGGTATTATAGCAATTTTCATTGACAGGGGCGTCTTCAAGAAAATGAGAAGCTCGGGGGGCATTATCGTAATGGTCACTTCCCTGGGCGTGGCCATAGCTCTCAGGAATACGGTAAGAGCTATATGGGGTGCCAGTGCCCGCAACTATTCCGTGGCACTGGAAAAACCAATCATCACACCTTACTTCCGAATTACACCGCTCCAGATCTGGATTATTGTTATTGGGCTGGCCGCCATGTTTCTATTTCATCTCCTTCTTCATTACACGAAGCTGGGTAAAGCCATGCGTGCAGTATCTGATGATCCTGAACTTGCCCAGGCCAGCGGCATAGCCACTGAAAGCATCATCACCTATGTTTGGTTCATCGCAATTGGTTTCGCTTCCGTCGGGGGCATCCTGATCGGCATGGAAACCTATATACTGCCCTATATGGGTTTTGCCATTATTGTGCCGGTCTTCTGCGCCACCATAATGGGCGGTATTGGTAATCCCTATGGCGCAATGCTGGGAGCGCTGGTCCTGGGTTTTGCCGAAAATTTCGGCCTGTATATCAACTTCGGGCAGGTGTTGGGTATTGAAAAGATCTTTCACATTTCAAAAGGACTGTTTATTCCCACAGGGTACAAGCCAGCGATAAGCTTTGTGATCCTTATCCTGGTTTTGCTTGTAAGACCCCGCGGCATTTTAGGGAAAAAGAAGGCAGGTTGATGGGAATTATAAATTTCCTTGTATATCTTGCAATTATGATGGCCATATACGGCATTTTGAGCCTGAGCCTTAACCTTCAATACGGTTTTACGGGACTGGCTAATTTCGGCCAGGTGGGATTCTTCTGCCTGGGGGCCTATACCTCCACCATAATCGTACTGGTATTCAAGCTGCCCTTTATTCTGGGGCTGCTGGGAGGGATGCTGGCTTCTACACTTTTTGGCTATATTATTGCCATCCCTACGGCTGATCTAAAAGAAGACTACTGGGCAATTGTAACCCTGGCGGCCGCTGAGATTATTCGCATCTTCTTCCTCAATGAGTCTTGGGTGGTTGGAGGCGGACCTTACGTGGGAGGAGCTTTTGGTGTTGGGGGTATCCCGCAGCCCTTGAGATCCCTTTTTTCCGCCTACACTTACCCTTTCTTTTATTTGGGGATCGCGCTTTTGTGCCTGCTTGTAGCCTACCTTGTGATCAATAGCGTAACCAGATCTCCATTTGGGAGAGTGATCAAGAGCATCAGGGAAGGAGACAATCTTGCTCAAGCCATGGGTAAAGATATAAGAAAGTTTCGAATCAAGGTAATGGCCCTTGGAGGTGCTTTCGGCGGGCTTGCAGGGTGCCTCTGGGCTCACTACCACGGATTCATAAGTCCTGAGCAGTTTCTGCCCCTTGAAACATTTCTTGTATGGGCAATGGTTATCGTGGGTGGTAAAGGAAATAACAAGGGTGCGATTCTTGGTGCGGTAATTATCATGGCCTTCTATAACTCGACCAGGTTTCTCAAAGACTACATACCCATTGAAGAAGTCACCCTTGCCAGCCTGAGGATGGTAGTCATAGGGGTCTTGATAGTGGCAGCCATGCTTTTTATGAAGGAAGGGCTGATAAAAGAGAAAAAGACAATTTATTAGGAGGCTGTCGGGAAACGTTCTGATCTTGCTGATGATACCATAACATATTTGAGTGCTGGACTCAGGGAAGCCGTGGCCTGTGCCAGCGCTCAGTTCCAGTGATTAAAAAAATAAAAGACCTTTCAGGGTCCGGATAATGCTTAGAGTTGAAAACCTTTACAAGAGTTTTGGCGGTATTATGGCTCTTTGCGATGTGAGCTTCCGTGTTGAACCTAAAACAATCACCGGGCTCATAGGGCCGAACGGATCCGGGAAGAGCACTCTTTTTAACGTCATATCGGGCTTTTACAAAAAAGACAAGGGTGATATTTACTTTGAAGGCCAAAAAATCGAAGCACTCCAACCCTTCAGTATTGCCTTGATGGGCATAGGCAGAACTTTTCAAATTAGCGAAGCTCCCCAGAAAATGACAGTGATGGAAAACCTACTTCTCGCACCCAAAGATCAAATCGGGGAAAAGATAGTAAATGTGTTCCTGCATCCTTCAAAAATAAGGGAGCAAAACGAAAAGGATCTTCAAAAGGCGTATGAAATTCTGAAGCTCGTCCAGCTTCATGACCTCAGAAACGAATACTCAGGTAATCTCTCCGGTGGACAAAAAAAGCTCCTTTCCCTGGGTCGCATACTCATGTTCGACCCTTCCTTGCTGTTGCTGGATGAGCCGACAGCCGGAGTTAATCCAACTCTAATCAAGGACCTTGTTATTGCAATAAAAAAGCTCAGGGATGAAAGAGAGAAAACTATTTTGCTGGTGGAACACAATATGAAGGTTATCAGTGAAATTTGCGATAAGGTGATTGTACTTAATTTTGGAAAAAAAATTGCGGAAGGAACACCAGAGGAGATCCAAGAAAACGAGGCCGTACTTGAAGCGTACCTTTCAGGCAGCGCAAGGCAAAGAGGAGCTAATGGCAATTCTTGAAGCAGAAAATATTTTTGCCGGATACGGAAAATCGGAGATCCTTCATGGTGTCTCAATGCACTTGGAAGAAGGCGAAATTGTGACAATCATCGGACCCAATGGCGCTGGCAAATCAACACTGCTTAAGGCTATTATGGGTTACATCTCCATATTCAATGGGATAATTCTCTGGAAGGCAGAAGATATCACCTATCTCAGGCCGGACCAAAAAGTGAGAAGAGGCTTTGGTTATGTTCCTCAGCTCGGAAATGTTTTTCCATCTCTTAGCGTAAGGGAAAACCTTGAAATGGGAGGCTTTACTGCTGGGAAGGAAGCAACCGAGAGAGGGATTCAAAAAGCTTTCGAGCTTTTCCCTGTACTTGCGGAGAGCGCAAAGAAAAAGGCAGGCACGTTGAGCGGCGGGCAAAGACAGATGCTCGGTATGGCCAGGGCTTTGATGACCGAACCCCAGCTTCTAATGCTCGACGAGCCCTCTGCAGGGCTTGCACCAAAGGTGTCTGAACAGGTGTTTGAGAGTATTCAGGATATACATGAAAAAACGGGTACCGGGATAATTATCATTGAGCAAGATGCCTATCACTCTCTAAGAATCTCTAATCGGGGGTACGTACTTGTTATGGGCCAAAACGAGTTTGAAGACAGGGCAGATAAAATTCTGGCAAATGAAAAAATCAGGGAAGCCTACCTGGGGGGCTAAATGCCCGGGAGAAAGGGGGTGGAAAAAGCACGTGTATAAACCAAGAGTCATGCACTATCCACATCATTTCTTGAAAGGAGGCACAAAATGAGAAAACTTACTCTGGTATGTCTAGGTGTTTTCATCTTGGCAGGGATTTCTTTTGCTTTTAGTGTGCAGAGTTCGGTGGCCGCTGAACCCATAGTGATTGGGTCCATTAACCCCCTGACCGGTACCAATGCGGTGCAGGGAACGGATATGAAGCGGGGTGAGGCACTCGCGCTTGAAGAAATCAATGCTGCCGGCGGTATTTATGGTCATCCCCTGAAAATCATCTGGGAAGATACTGAGTCCAGCCCCCGGGGTGGAATGGATGCCGTTCACAAGCTCGTGGAAATCAACAAGGTCTCCGTAATTATAGGTGCTTACTCCAGCGGGGTAAGCCTCCCTACAGGGCAGTGGACAAATTCAAAGAAGGTCATTCAGATCGCTGAGGCCTCCACATCTCCCAAGCTGAGAGAAATAGGCCCTTACTTTTTCGACGTAATGGGTCTTGATGAGGTGATGGGAACCAAGCTCGCAGAATTCGCGCTTGAAAGCGGCGCCCAGACCTTTGCCTCCATCACCGTCAACAACCCGTTTGGCATAGGAATAGAGATCTGGACAGAGAAAACCGTTAAGAAGGCAGGCAAAACCTGGCTTGAGGCGGTGCGCTATGACGAAAAGAAAACGGATTACAGAGCCGAAATAGAGCGCCTTTTCGCCAAAAACCCGGATGTAGTGTTTTTCACAGCTTACGGCACTGAAAGCAAGCTGATCCTCAAGCAGGCACACGAAATGGGACTGAAACCTGCCAAGGGATGGTATGCTGATTACATGACAATGTGGAGCAACGAGGTCATTCCTGAGACAGCAGAAGGAATAAAGGGCCTCGTAATAGGGACTGCCACCGGAACCCGGCTGAAAGAGTATAAGGCCGCATATAAAAATAAATACGGGGCAGGAGCAAAGCAAACGGCCTTTGGAGCATATGCTTATGATGCCACGTGGATCGCCGCACTAGCACTCAGCATAGCAGGGAAAACCAACACAGACGGGATTGCAAAGGCGCTTTACACTGCAGGCGGTATTTACAACGGAGTTACTGGAGATAAGAGTTTTGATAAAGATGGAATGCAGGTGACCGACTACTACCAGAGGATGATTTATACGGGGGGTAAGCTGTTGCCGTACAAGTAGAAAAGCACGCGTGCATCAAATATCGGGGCCGTAATCGGCCCCGATTCTTTTTTCCCAAGCTTTTTTAAGGGGCAAGGCTCTTTTTCAGCCTCAAAGTGAGAGCCATGTCCCGATACCTTTTTCCCTTGCCCTTTGGTATATAAGGGGAGCAACTGCCATATCGTCAAGAGCCAGGCCAAGGTTTGCCGTCATTGTTCTTTCATCTTCAGTTTCACGGCCAGGCTTCTTCCCTGCGACCAGCTCTCCCAGGTCGGCGTATACCTCCGGAATTTGTTTGAAATAACCCAGTGCCTGGTAGTGCCTGAGCTGCGGAACATCATCGGTGCAAAACTTGTCCACCTCTTCCATGGCTGAGGGATCCCAGTAGGAATCAAAGTCCACAAGGGATGCAAAGGCTCCCTCCTCAAGCCAGCCTGCCTTAATGGTAGCATGAGGCTTTTTTAGAATAGGTCCTGCTGTTACCACTATGTCACATCCTCTTACCGCATCCCGGGGATGCTCAGCCGGAACCACTTCAAGTGCAAAACGTTCCCCAACCTCCTCCGCATATCTACGAAGCGCATCTTTGTCCACGTCATAGGCCATCACCTTTTTCAGCGGGAAGAGAACCTTTAATGCTTCAAGATTACTCCTGCCCTGCACGCCACACCCTAGGATCCCCAAAACGGCAGCCCCTGAACGCGCAAGATAACGTGCGGAGAGTGCGGTCGCCGCCCCGGTACGCATGGCGGTTATCCACACGCAGTCCATGATGGAGACAGGTAGCCCTGTTTCAGGATCATTAAGTATTAGCAGGCCCGTAATGTAGGGTAATCCTCGCTTGAAGTTCTCGGGAAACCCGCTCACCCACTTTACTCCGGCTGATTTGAGCGCCGGGATATAGGCGGGCATCGCATGGATAAAATTATCCTCCCCACCCGGATGTATGCCCGGCTTCGGAGGCATCTCAGCCCTTCCCTCACCTTTTTCTTTAAAGGCGATTTCAAGGGCTTCGATAATTTTTTTCATGCTTACACCTACCGCAGAAACATCCGCCTTTGATAGATAAAGAACTTCATTTCTTTTCATATTATTTCTCCACCGGGTTTGCCTCGCCCGGAAATATCATACTGTGAAGTCGAAGACTGTCCCTGGTCTAGATCCCTAAATCTTCATTGATCAGCACAACCTTTACCCTGCCTTTAGGGTAAGATTTCTCTGTTATTGTCCAGTAGTTGCAGATTCGGTCTCCAGCCTTGCAGTCTTCGCAGTATGAGGTTTTCACGCAGGGTGTTTTTTTGTTAAGCCTCATTGCATTTACAGGAGCAGTATAGTTCTTAATACGAAACATTGCTTCGTCAAGATCAGAGACAATTTTATTTCGTCCCACGAGGATCAAAACGTTCCTGGGACCAAAGGTGATAGCCCCAACCCTGTTTCCTATCATGTCAAGGTTAACAAGCATGCCGCTTTCTGTTACCGCGTTGGTCCCTGTTATGAAAAGATCAACCAGAAGAGCTTTTCTTCGAAGCTCGAGAACCTTTTCAGCAGGCTTGCTTTTATCGTATGTATCCAGGACTTCCACTCCGGACATTCCTTTTAAGGCCTCATAAAGACCTGTTACCTGAAAAGTCATGGATCCTCCCCATGAAATCGTTTTAGGTCCCAATTTTGGAAGGATCTCCTCGAGCACGATTCTCCTGGCATCAGCTTTGTTATCAGCCACGAATGCCTCAAAATTATTCCCATCAAGCGTGGACCTGAGATCATTCAATCGGACCTTCCAGTAGCTTTCAATCGGTTTTTCCATCTGAATCCTCCTTCCTGTTTTGCTTTAAAAAAGGCTAGGAGCCCGTCTAGAAACTGGATTCGCCCGGGCTTTTGGCAAGGTTTCGGCTCAGGGATCTCTCAGATACACAATGCTTACTTATTACCAAAGCAGCTTACCGTAAGTCAAGGAACAGGCACCGCCTGTGGGAGACCATGGAATGGCTGCAGACTATACACGCTCGACCCGGCAGGGAACATAACGATGTAGCGGCGTGCCGGCTATCCTGTCACGATGGGTGTTTTTTGTAAGCTCATTTACATTGACACCATAAACTTCGTTTTCGTAAGTAAGCCCAAACCCATGAGGAATAATCACCGTGCCTTTGGCTGCAATATCGGAAATCTCCACTGTTATGCGGAGCTTTGATGCTTCTGTACTGACCATAACCTCTTCGCCATCTTTAATCCAAAGATCCCGGGCATCCTCACTGCTCATGAGCAAAGTGCAGACCCTCTTGTGTTTGTTCCAGGCAGGGTTTCGCACTATGGTATTTGCAGTGTAGGGGAAATGTCGCCCCGCTACAAGGACAAAGGGATATCGGGGATTGTAGAGGCTTTTTTCCTCCTTTTGCGGTTCAACCTCTTTCATCCACTCAACCATCTCATGTATATAAAGTTCGATTTTTTTATCAGAAGTTCTCAGCCTTTCAAGGTTCCTCTCTGGATTCAGCCTCCCCACCACCACCCCTTCAGGATGCTCAAGAATCTTCTGAAACAAAGACTCGCCTAGCAAAGGATTTAGCTCGTATCCAGCTCTCGCCAGGTCTTCCCCACCGTGTCGCGGGTAGTTCATTAGAATAGCCCAGAGAGCTGCAAGATGCGATGAGCCCAGTGCCCTGCCCAAGGTTTTTGCAGCAACAAAGGGGAGTATCCTGCCGATCTCTTTCTTGGAGCTTACAAATCGCAGCAATTCTTCCCAGTATGCCTTTCTGTCATGGCCAGCAAGCTCATAAAGCGACGGAGGGATTTCAGGTATAAGCCCAAGCGCTTCAGCGAGGCGGGTGTATATTTCGCCTTCCTCCAGCACCTCGCCCGCCGGATCACAATGGGGGTGTCGTACCTGCAGGTATATTTCGGGGAAGGTAAGGTTGAAAAACGTGGTATCCCATTTTTCAAATGCCGACCTGGCAGGAAGCACATAATGACCAGCGCGGGCAGTTTCGCTCATGGAAACTTCCACGGTGACCAAAAGATCCAGTTTTTCAAACGCTTTTTCATAGGCAAGTGTATCCGCGTAAGAGCGAAGGGGATTAGAGCCACTGACTATCATAGCCCTGAGGTGTTCCTTGTTCGTCGATAGGATTTCCTCTGGTATAACGTTGGGGGGGAAATATCCCATTATTGCGGGAACATCGGTTTGTAGCGTCCGCCATGTTTTTGAGTCACGTTCATCAGAATGGGATCCGAGCGGCATTAAGTGCCCCACAAACACATTGCCTCCCGGTGTGCCAATCCGACCGCATATAGCCATAAGGATCATCTCGAGGTATGAATTCATTGTGCTCTGTCTGTCCATCAGGAGCCCGAGATCTGATCTTATGGCCGTGGGTTCAGTGGCATAAGTACATGCCAGGTCTTCAACTTCACCATATTCCAGCCCACATACCCTGAGAGCGGATGATACGTCAAAGTCTCTGAACCACGGAGCAACCTCCTTAAAACCGCTACAGTGGTTCTCAATGAAGTGCCTGTTTTCGAGCCCTTTTTGAAGGATAACCGCAATCAATGATTTGAGGAAAAGTGCCAGCGTGCCTATCCGTATCTTAATATGCCGGTTGGCCAGCTTGGCTGTTTCACTGAACAGCGGATCAACGACGATCAGTTTTTTGAGAGGATCTTTCGAAAACTCTCTAATGCGCTTCCTCGCCCTGTTGACGCCTGAGTTACTCACATAGCCGTTCCACCCGATAACAAGGAAATTTCGGGCACGATCAAGATCAGGAATAAGCTCCATGTTCTGTCTTCCATATGCCCGGCCATTTACCCAGTATAAGCCTGTGAGTTCCTGAGCCAACGGAGAATAATGGTACTGGGAGCCAAGAGCCATCAAGAGATTCCTTCCAAAGCCAGCCTCCAGATGACATCCCTGCCCGCCTCCACCCAGGTAAGCCAGGACCCTCGGTCCGTGTTTATCAAGGATCTCTTTTAACCTTGTGGCTATTTCTGATATTGCCTGCTCCCAGGATATGCTTACAAATTTGCCTTCCTGCTTTTTAAGTGGAAATCTCAAGCGCTCTTTGTGTGTCTGGTAGTAGCTGACCTGCATCCCTTTCCGGCAGCAATAGCCTCTGGTTCTGGGGTGATTGCGATCAGGACGCACCCTGCTGATGTCATGACCACGGGTCACGATTTCGAGGCCGCAATTATGGTAACACAGAGGACAAAAGGTTTTCTTCCATTCACCCATTTTTTCCTCCACAATGCAATTAAGTTTGACAGGATGCTTTTTTATCCATACAAACCAGCGCCTTCCCATCCGTCCCCATAGACTGGACAAGAGCAGTTTGGCCCCAAACAAACTCCCGGCACTACATTTGTTGAAAAGCCATCTGCTCAGTGGTATAAGGAAGTGTTGTCGGCTAAAGAGTATGAATCTCCTTTGCTCAAAAATTCCTATGAAACGGGGTAGCGTGACCTATGAAAATATCTTTCAAGAAAATAGAGGGGAAAACCTCTTTCATGAACCCAATGAAAAACCATGCACTCGATGAAATACCGTTTGAAATCAGGTTTGATCCCCTGACAGGGGAAACAGGGCGTGTTTTTGATCTTCCTTTCAAGGCGGAAAGACCCGACCTTTCAGCCACCATCGAGCGGTCAAGAAAGCAGTTCTGCCCTTTCTGTGAGGACAAATTCGAAAAAGCCACGCCGCTTTTCCCCAAAGAATTCCTGCCTGAAGGGCGGCTCAGAGTTGGACAGGCTTTACTTATACCTAACCTGGTTCCTTTTGACAAGTATGCGGGGGTTGCTGTTTTTTCCTCGCAGCACTACATTCCAATAGAAGAGTTAACGCCTGAAAAAATGTATGATGTCTTTATGGCATGCTCAAGCTTTGTCAAAAGGGTAGCAGAAACTGATCCCCAAACTTCATTTTTTAGCATCAACTGGAACTATATGCCGCCTTCAGGCTCGAGCATCGTGCACCCGCACCTTCAAGTAAATTGCGGGGAGGTTCCGACAAATGAGCTTCGCGCGCAAGTGGAGGGATCCAGCAGGTACCAGAAGGAAAACGGCCGCAGTTTCTGGGAAGACCTGGTTGAAACAGAGAAAGAAAGCAAGGAGCGCTACATTGGAGAAATAGGCACCACATTTTGGTCCATGAACTTTGTGCCTTTCAGCTTCTTGCCTGATGTGCTCTGTGTGTTTGCCCAAAACCACTCCCTTGCAAGTTTGGACAAAGATTCCCTCAGGTCGTTTCTTGACGGACTAAGCCGCATTATAGCTTACTTCAATAGCGAAAACATATTGAGCTATAACATGTCCGTCTTCTCTACAAGGGAGGAGGACTTCTTTCGGGTCAATGCACGAATTAGTCCCCGGCTTTTCCCCAGGGCCATTGGAAACAATGACATGGCGTACTTGCAGGCTTTGCACAAAGAGCCTTTTACAGTGCGTCCACCTGAAGCTGAGGCTCCGAAGGTGAGGGAATTCTTCCACTAGCCCCTCTATTCAAAATTTGTCGTAGAGTCCTTTAGAGGAGACCTTACGTGAGAAGGAAAGCTTTAAAGCCCATAGCACATTTTTCTCCCATGCCTTATCTAGCGTTTTTCTTTCTTGTCCTTCCACTTCTTTTTGCAGGTTGCTTTGGAGGAAAGAATGGCGAGAAACAGAGACCCATCCAAAAATGGTCGTGTGATCCACAGGCTGATAGGGCAATGAGGGAAAAGGACTATTTGAACAGCATTCTTTTTCATCAACGCCTTCTTGAAAAGGAACCTCAAAATGCACTGGCCCTCTATCACCTGGGGTACTCCTACGGCCAAAAAGGAGATCATGAAATAGAGGTTCTTTACTATGAAAGGGCCAAGGCTGCGGGATACATCGAAGGGAGCTTTTACTTTAACATGGGAATGGCCTATGGTGAAATAGGAAAAGAGAGAGAAGCAATTACCTGTTTCAAAAAAGCAATATCCCTCAACCCGAATCTTCCGGACAACTACCTGGGGCTTGGCCTTGCTTATTCAAGAACTCCTGGAGGAGATGAACTCGCGGAAGAGGCCTTCCTGAAGGCAATAAGCATGGATCCGGGTTTCTTATATGCAAGGCTGTGCCTGGGGCGTTTCTACGCAGGCAGAAAGAAAGTTGGGGAAGCAAAAGAGCAGCTTTACAAAATCCTTGAAATTGACCCGGAGAACAGCGACGCTCGAGACCTTTTGAAAGAACTGAAAGATTACAGAAAATGAAAAACTCAGTAAGATTGGAAATGAGTGATCACATTGCGACTTTAACGCTTAACAGGCCAGGATCGTTAAACTCCTTTGACCTGGATATGATCCAATTTATTTCAGAAAGACTAACACAACTCTCGGGTGACACTCTTGTGACAGGCGTGAAAGGCGGGGCGTTTTGCGACAGCCTCCTAGCCCATGGGAAGCATATATTCTGCAAGCCTAGAAGATGTCTTTCTCAGGTTCTGGGAAAGCAGCCTGGATATCCCCTTCAAGATCTTTATCCCTATCTTGGGGTGCTTTTGCAAAATCACATCAAAGCCCTTTGATGTGAGAGTGACGAGGGTTGCTTCAGTCCTCGCTCTGACAGTTGCTGATCTCGGCGTCTTGTCAATCACGCTCATTTCGCCTATGGACCGGCCTCTTGAAAGTGTCGTTATGACCACCTTTCCTTTCGCTTTCCCTTTCCCTCGCTGGGTTTCCTTGATGACATCCAGTTGCCCCTCCACCACAAAGTACACACAATCTCCCTGCTCACCCTGCCTGAAGAGAACCTCCCCGGGCTCTACTTCAAGAAAATTAATGTGTTCGGCAATGTAGAGCAATTCCTCGGAGGTAAGGGTTTCAAAGAATGGAAAACTGAAGATAAAATCAGTTACGGCTTTCTCCACCTTGGATTCCGATAGAGGCTTTGCTTTCTTCATCAATCTTCTCCAAGAATTCTGTCAACCCACTTTTTGTTCCTTGCCCACCAAAGTAACACGGATCAAAGCAACCCAAGCACCTCATACACGGTGACGGATTGTTTTTTACCTTTCACAGATTTTTCTCCCACCTTTTTAATCCGGAATTTGTCTTTTACGCACTCAAAGGTTCCTTCACCGATCAGGATCTGGTTGCGTTTTGCCATTTTCTCCAGTCTTGAGGCTGTATTGACCACGTCTCCTATGACAGTATAATCCATCCTTCTTGGGGAACCCAAGTTTCCTGCAACCACGGTGCCCGTATTAATACCCAATCTTATCTCAAGCATCCTGTGAGGCAAAGCTTCCTTTCCCATTTTCGCCATGGTCTGTCTCATTTCAAGGGCAGCGAGTATGGCTCTTTCCGGATCATCCTCCCTTTCCACCGGGGCTCCGAATATGGCCATTATCGCATCGCCAATATACTTGTCCAGAGTTCCGTTATAGCGAAAAATGATCTCATTCATTTCCTGAAAGTAGCGGTTTAGCAAAAGGCTCACCTCTGTCGGGGAAAGCCTTTCTGAAAGAGGA
>Ga0180301_10001012_pt1 | contig 22069 bp, 15 predicted proteins | sample GuaBasSediGuay16_FD_121797 | JGI IMG/M metagenome (GOLD analysis project Ga0180301, IMG submission 121797) | Subseafloor sediment microbial communities from Guaymas Basin, Gulf of California, Mexico - Guay16, Core 4569-2, 12-15 cm | ecosystem: Environmental > Aquatic > Marine > Hydrothermal...
AAAGTAATTCTGCCATCATCAAAGTTGGCAATGGTTGTTGTAGCAATGTTTGCGTTTATGGGTGCATGGAGAGAATTTATTATAGCTAGCTTCTTACGTGTAAAGACATTAGCAGCCTATTTATTTGAGACTGCAACAGGAGTAGTAGTATTTTAGTCGGACTTTGCAGCTAGAACGATCTTATTTACAATATCAATTATAATTATTTATATTTTCGCGCAAAAATACATAGGAGAAGCCATGACATATGGAGCTGTAAAAGGCTAGATACGTTTCTTAACGTTTTCCAAACCCTCATGATATATTTTAATCGTTTGTTCAGCCGATCTATACCAAGAGAATTCGGAGGCCCTTCTAATACATGAATCTCTAATCTTCCATGGAGCCTCCGGGTTCTTTACTAATAGTGTTGAAAGTTCTTCATTCTCTATACTTGATACTATTTTATTCCATTTATTACTAAATGGCTTATAATAGCCGCTTTCCATAAACAGTAGTAGATCAGATAAAGCTCTACTCAGCTCCTTAACACTTCCTGGCCTTATGTGTAATCCTGTTCCCAAAACACCATGTTCACGTATATCAAGTATTGTTTCAGCTAAACCTCCTGTTCTAGAAGCTACAACGGGTGTCCCAGAAGCCATAGCCTCTAAAACCATTATACCAAAAGGCTCATATCTACTAGGAGCGATATATACATCAGCAGCTACATGAGCCAACTTATATAAATAACTTGAATATCCTGGTATCACGCGTAGATTCTCATAATATAAGATACTTGATTTGATAAGTAAGTCTAGCATAGGCCATGATCCACTAACAGGTATCGGAAATAATACTATCTTTGCATTAGATACTTTAAATAATAAATTCTCCAATGATCTAATAAGTAGATCGTATCCTTTTTGACTAGTAATTCTTCCACTCATTATTGCCAAAGGGCCAACGTCTCTAAATCCATATATTTTTCCTGATCCTTTAAACGGATACGTTTCAACGTATTTAATTCTATCCTTAATCTCCTTATCAGGTATAATTGGTTCATTTTCAGGTATATTATCTAAGGCGTTCTTTTCAAAGTATTTTCTTAATAAATATCTATTGCTTTTAAGATCCTTGTTCAATAGATCCGAGAGACCGGTGTGTTTTCCAAGGACCTCCATTAGAGTTTTGTGATAGCTCCAATCGGTTGCATTATATATTACTCCAGCTTTTTCCTCTAGATCCCATCCAATATATCCTAGTACATCAAATAAATAATGTTTACTAACTGTGACTAGGTAATCAGAAATTAGGCCAGCGAATCTTTCCAGTAATCCATGAGACAATGATAATATGTCTGATATGGAAGCCTCATATTTCGAACCGTTATAGTATATCTTGATCTTCTTATCAAACGGTATATTCATTTTAGATAAAAATATCTGATCTATTTTAAGTTTGCTTAATAAGTGAATATGATATATAAAGACAGGATATATATCCTCTGTTTCGTAAAAGAGTTTGAGTAAAACCATTGATGGTATAGAATGCCAGTCATTACAATGAATTATATCCGGGAAAATACCTATTTCCTTCATCTTCTTCGCATATGCTTCAATACCTTTTGTAAATAATATTATTTTATCCCAAAGACTACTGCTATAAATTAATTGTTCTTCTAATAAATTGCCAGAGACAATAATATGCGGCGGATCAATACTATTAACTTCATAGACCGTGATCTTCTTGTCATTGAAAACTGTTGAAACAATAGGTTTGGCATGACCTTCTTTAATAAAATAAGCTATTTTTCCATGGGAAGGTGTTATTACTTTTGCATTGATACCCTTTTTAATCAATGCTTTCGATAGGTTAGGAGGAACTTCACCTAATCCTCCAAACTTCCTTACATTTCTAGATTCAAATGTAATCATCCATACGTTTTCTATGTTCATGACATTACTACACCACATTGTACCGCCATATCATATCTGTTTGAGTATAAATTTAGGTGTTATTAAATAGATAAGTGGAAAAATCTAGGACCGTTTAAAAAGCTTCATGTAAATTACCATTACTGCCCATAGACTTCCAGGTAAAGCTATCATAGTTTCCGGGATACTAACTCCTAGTCCATGAACTATATCGTTTTCGATAAATATATATGTTAATACTCCTAGGATGCCAATGACTATAAGTATTAGTGATAAGTATCTGATCTTTCCTTTAGCTTCAACAATAGTATATATGATCATTGATATAAGGAGTAACAAGAAGAACATTACAGAGAATATGTAATGATGAGGTCTGAATCTCTCAGGGAAAACACCAATAAGAGATAGTGATATAGCCGTAGCAGTCAATACATATGGATAAATTTTCCCCTTACCTACTAAGCCTATCGCTGTTAATGCAAATAATATTCCGGACAAGATAAGTCCATAATTAAATACAGATTCACTAAGCCTATTACATGAATCAATACATTGTTTTATACCTCCACAGGCAGTTACCCAATCTCCAAGATCACTTAAAGCATTTTCTCTCCAATCAAAACAGTTAGAGATCACTATGGCTAAGGCAATACATAACCATGCTATTAAAAATGACAATATCCCTATATAGCCTAGAATTCTTGCTGAAACCATTCTTTACCTCCCTATATATAATTTTATGCATTGTTTAAATTCCTCTCCTGGCTCAAGCCTAATATTATATATAGGCATGATCCCTAGTCCTTCGAAATTCTGTATAATCCCCTTCTCAGTACGAGCTGGCATATTTATTGGAGAGATCCAATATGTTGTCTTACTACTTGTCTCAATAACTGTATCAGGGAATATTGGGCTCTTTATAACTGTATGATCTGTTTCACCAGTCCATGTATCATTAATGCTATGATCAACATTATTTACTGTATAACCAGTAAATCCAGCCTTGATCCTATTCCTTGGTAATTTAGGAGCTATGGTGTATTCCAAGCCAAGTAGTCCCTCTATAATAGATTTACCTTGATTTTCAAATCTGTATTCAAAGGTTATATGTGGATATTCTGTTGATATGACTACCCTCTTTTCTACAAATATTTCAACAGGTTTAGAACCTGGTGGATAATAATGTGCTATTCTCCTCATAATGAGGACCCCGTTTTCATTAACTTTACTAACATATTTTCCAAGAGCCAGATCGCTCCAGTCAATGAAGGGTGTATTATTTATCCAATCACTAACTGATGTATGAGGAGCCCATAGATGTTCTCTGGCACTTACTCTTCTATACCAATCAGGTATAAATCCCATACCTTCAAGGTAAGGCTCATAGTACCTTGTCATGGTATTTAGTAGATTGTGCTCATACCCTTTCTCTTTATAATCTAATTCAAATAATGTTCCACCATCACTTGGTTTAAAATACGCATTGAGTAAAGGTGTTTCTATAATGATCTCGTTCTCTCCATCAAAGTCGAAATCGGTTCTCCTAATAATGATTTTAGATGATCTATAGTAGTCAATGACTTCTTCAGCTATTTTCTCAGCTTTTATATAATTTTCATATAATGCCTGTCTTAAATGAGTAAGATATATTCCGCCAAATAATCCATGCCAGTAAGCATCATTACATTGTCCAAGATGATAATATCTCCATATATCACCACCTACATTAGCCTCCTTAAGCTTAGATCTAACAATAAGCATCTTTTTATGAAGATTATTACTTTCACGGTATTTAATCAAGAAATTCCTGAAATATCCTCCGCTCCACTCAAGCATTTTATCGTAGCTACCATGGGGAAGGTAAAGGAGGCCTTTTACATTGTAAAGTTCTAGATATTCGCTGGGATGAATAGGATTTATTTCATGTTTTCTCTCTCTAAGCTTACTAAAGAAGTCATTAAGCCACCAACAAGCCCATTCACGGTCTCTCCATTCACCAAATTTTTCAGCATCGCTTCCCCACAAAAGATATCTTGAACCAGATTCGTCTGCTTTACTAAGCATATAGTTAAACACTTCTTCAGGGCTTCTCCATGGGAGTACATACCGTAGTTGAGTATCTATAAAGAAAAGCTTTAACCTATAACCACTATCCTCTGTCATCCATGCATAAAATGAATCATTTCCTCCTCGACCCCCACGATATAATGTACTATCATCAAGAAGCACGTATTCAATCCCGTTTCTCGCTAAAGCTTCAACAATATTAGGTTCCCAAACACGTTCAGGTAGCCACATACCCCTTGGCTTAAAGCCAAATTGTTTCTCAAAAACCCTTATGTATTCACGGACCTGCCAATAACGATCCTCCGGAGGAAGTATCGGTAATACAGCTTCACCAATGCTTCCGGCAAGAAACTCTATAGACCCGTGATCGCCTAGTTTAGCTATTTCAGACAGCCAATCCGGATATCGATCGATCATTTCAAGAAGCATTGGGCCACTAATGTGAACAGTTATTTTAATGTCAGGATATTTCTTAAACACATCAAGTAATAGTCTATAGCAATTCTCATATATTCTCTCAAAAACCCAGTCAAGCTGGCCGACGGGCTGATGAAAATGTATTACGAAGATAAAATTTATCCTTGGCAATTAATCACCTCTATAGATACCACTACATCTTATGAAAATAAAATTCTTACTATAGACATGGACTATGTAGGTAAAGTCTCATATATTGGCTAAAATTGTAATGACTAATATAATCACCTAGGCATTTATAGAAAAACAATTATATCTCTAAGAGCCAAAATACTCCTTTAAGATCTTAATTAGAGCTCTTCTTTTACTCTTAGCATCCATGGTCTCTCTAGCTAGTTTATAAAGTTCATCGGCAAGATCGTTTAAGCCAAACATATTTCTAAGCCATGCCTGTATGTCTCCACGATGTAGATGGAAAATAACCGATTCAACAGGTACTTCCTCTAGTCTATGTATCAACTCCTTTGCATTATGGGCCCTAACACCGAGGTATACATTCTCTTTTAAGTGGAAGTGGAATGCTTTATCCTCGGGTAATATTATGTTATAGGCTACTTTCCTTGGATTTTCACGTATTTCTTCGGCTATTCTTTTAGCTAATATGCTTAGTGCTTGTACGAGTATTGCGTAGGCATCGGGGGCATTCTTGTATGGGCTGAAGTAGCTATGTACTTGCTCGATACTGCCAAACTTTGTAGCTATGTAGTAGTAATGGTCGCTTATAGTCAGGAGCTTCCAAAGTCTAGTTAGCTCAGGCTTATCAATAGCCTTAACATAGGGTCTTAAGTCAATAAGCATTTTAAAGGCATTATGTTGCATATGGTTGCCAAGCCATGCACTAAGATCTCTTTCATCAGCCCAGCTAATAGTGCTCCATGGAGGCACGTCATATACATCACGAACTGGGTATTTGAATGCAGCTTCACTAGGTGTTGATGTATTTAAGTGGTGCACTTTAAGGATCTCTCCAGGAAGCCATTTTAGAAACTCATAAATCCCTGTCTCTGGCCAATGATGTTCTCCGAACGTCTCATAGTCTATAGCAATGAATATAACGTCTCCAGGTGTAGCAGCAAGCCATGAAGCATATTTATCAGCTGTTAATGGATACTGATCCCAATCACGATCACTAAAACGGTACCCTATATCGTCACTAAGCCTATAGTTACGGGTTAATACTCTCATATCACACATATAGCTTCTATATACGTAATTAGGCGATCTCCACCCAAGTACCCAGTCAACACCCTCAGTCAACATAACCTTATAGCCAAGACTGTGGAAGAAACAAGCTATATCATTATTATAGGTAAACTCTGTATTCTCAATACTAATTGGTTCAACACCAAACTCTTCCTTCATAAGCTTACGATGCTCCATAATCTGCTCCCAAAGCTCATCAAATGCTGGCGGTATAAAAGCTGCAAGACTATGATAATATGTCTGTTCAATAAATTCTACCATACCTGTTCCAGCTAATTCATGAAATAGATCAATTACTTTCGGAGCCCACTTCCTTACTTGTTCAATAAATACACCACTAATACTATAGCTAACCTTGAAAGGTTTCCATGAATCTTTATACCTCTTAATATTTTCCAAGATAATGCTTGTAGCCCGGATATAACATTTGCTAGATGCACGTTCAATAACAAGTTTATTTAAACCCTGATCAAGAATGGCTTCTTCAAGATCACTATAAGTAAGATTACCTTGTAAAGCTCTTTCAAGCAATTTATCATAGGCCCTTCGATCAAGTCGATATGGTTGGTGAACTTCAAACATGAACACAACATCAGCCAATTTATCACCACATATACATTGTTTTATGAGTTACTTGTAGGTATTAAGTATATAAGGTATTCTCCATTAATAATAGGTGATGTACAAAGTAGATGCTTATGAAATACCATTGGGGAAAAATACTAAAGAAAAACGTTTACCAGGAAATCTTGGAGAAGTATTAGATGAATTTGAAAACGATCATGAATATCTTGGACATGCATTCTTAAAGGAAGTATTGAAAGATATATTGGGATCAAGGAACTAGCACTGAATCCTGACACTGAAGAATAACCATAACTATTCAATTAATATATTAGTTTATTTCTTAAAGAATATTAATGTACCCCGCCCGACCGATCCCCTTCATATCCATATCCCAGCATGGGGTCTCTGGGGATGTGAGGAGGCGGGGTTCCCATTTATAGTTCTAACAAATAGTCATATATATTAATAATTCCATAAGAACAAATATTAATGGAGTAACATCCCTGGGTGATATTATTTTGAAGAGACATCTATTAGCTATATTTATTGTTGTACTATTTCTTATACCAAGTTCATCAGTAATTGTAGGAGTTCGTAGTAACTATAATATGCGGGAAACAACTAATGGAGAGAACAAGACTGTTTATCTATTGACTGTACCTGAAACTGCTGATACTGGTTTATATGATTTATACATTGAGCTTGAAAATGGCACTAAATACTGGATACCGAGAAGCGTATGGGTATTGCCATCTAATGGCTTTACAAAGTTAAGAATTGCACATATATCTGATCTACATTTCTTAGGAACACCTGCCGAAAACCAGCACTTAAGATTCGTGGGATTACTATTAACACAATTATTTGGAGCAGATCTGGTTATTGAAACAGGTGACAATGCAGATACTGCAAGTATTTCACAATATATAGAGAGTAGAGGTTATCACTGGACATTTATGTATCCATTGCCATTACTTCTAATACCAGGTAATCATGACTTCGGAACACCTAATTGGGAAGTATATTATGGGCCTCGTGAATGGTATAGATTAATTGGAAATAAGATCTTAGTTATTGGTATTGATACAATGGGTGAAGGATTACCTAAAGAGTCTTCACTTAAATGGCTGGAACAGGTTTTGGCTAATAATACGGATGTACCGATAAAGATCATACTAATGCATCATCCTGTGTTTTATTGGCAAGGTGAGCTTGTAACAAATTATCAAAGCAAAACACTTAGAGATCCTCACCAATATGTAGATAGTCCACTTAGCTATTATTGGGGAGCAAACGTATCAATGGCTAAATGGCTACTTAGGTTATGCGAGGACTATAATGTTACAATGGTAATGGCCGGGCATATACATCGTGATCAATATGTTAAGTATGTTTCAAATAGAACGGGTACAGTTACATACTTTATAACGACGACTACAATGGCGCAAAGTAGGCCTAACTATAATGGGTTACAGATAATTGATCTGTTAATGGATGGTAACTTTACATTTCCATATGTACCACCAACATTTATTGGTTTTAAAGGAGATGCTAGTGTTAGAGGCCGTGTCTATAACTCTATACCTGATGATCCAACATGGGATGTAGGCTACTTCTACGGACAATTCTTAGAAGGTAATACAGCTTATGACTTCATACTATGGAATAACCTATATCCTGATTCAGAGAATGTACCAATATCAAATGTGGTGACTCTTGCTCTTCCATGGATTGGTGATCAAGCTAGCTTCAAAGTATTGTCAAGCCGTGGTAATGCCCATGCGGAAATGCTTGATTATATGGTGAAGGATGGAATACTCTATGCATTACTCAACATAACCATGCCCAATTGTGGTGATATGATAGAATTTGTAATATATGCTGCTGAGGACTATACTCCGCCAGTTGCAGAGTTTAAACTTGCTACTCCAAGACCTCCAAGACTCAATAGATCTGTTACATTATACTTTGATATAATGGATGCGGGCTGGGGTGTAAGGAATGTTTCTGCCTATCTTGTAGAGGATAGTCAATTAATTCCCTTAGAGGTAAAGAAGGCGGCAGGTCTTACATACACATTATCAGTATGGGTCACAGCTAGAGAAACAGTGAATAGAACAATAAGGCTTGTAGTATATGATCTAGCTGGAAATGTATATGAACAAGATTATATATTTACATTTTATGCTCCAGGAGAATCAGGAGATTATTATTATGGACCGACTGAGGAATCGCCTGAACAACCTTCACAACAACTACCTAGTGTAATGGAGTTTGCCGAACCAGTTATTTCGAAGAATTTCGGACCGGGATCGCCTGTAACAGTTTATCCAGGAGATTCGTATATTATAGAGTTTAAACATGAACTGGGAGATGTTTCAAGGGTTTATATAGCAGGTGTATTCCGTGAAGATAACGAGCTTGTATATAAGGAATTTGATATATCACTTGTACCTTATGTTCCGGGAATGCTTACTACAACGTCTCCTACAACTTCACCAACAACTACTACATCGACAACATCCCCCACTACATCTCCTACTACACCACCTTCTTCATCACCGACAGAGACACCGCCTCCTACAGTGCCCGATTATACCTTCTATATGGTTATTCTAGTAATAGTAATAATTCTAATAGTAATAATTATATATCTATTAAGGAAGAGATAATAATTCTATATCAAAATATTTTTTTTCTTAATTAATACTTTATTTCGGTGAAAGAACTCTGACATTATCTCTATGTATATAGACAGTAACATCCGATCCCAGCGGGACATCTAGGATATTTGGTATATATGCTATAAGTGAGGTATCACCAACTTTTATTCTAGCCTCTATTTTTTCGCCGACAAACATTTGAAAGTCAAGCTTTCCTTTAAGGACATTATGTTCTCTAGATCTTGCTTTACTTGACAATGCTTTATCGATAATGATATTCTCCGGCCTTACAACAACTGCCGCCTTACCTTTAACATCAGGCATAATTAGTAGTCCTTCAAGCTCCGTTTTTAACTCATCAATATATATCTTTGCATAAGTATCTCCTTTCTCAGTAACTTTTCCGTAAAAGATATTGCTTCTACCAATGAAGTTAGCTACAAATATTGATTTAGGATAGAAGTAGACTTCTTTGGGCGTCCCTACTTGATAGATTCTGCCCTCATTCATAATCGCTACTCGATCACTTATACTCATAGCCTCAAGCTGATCATGAGTAACATAGATTGTTGTAATACCTAGTTTCCTCTGAATCCTCTTAATCTCTTCTCTCATTTCAATACGTAGCTTAGCGTCAAGATTACTAAGGGGCTCATCAAGCAGTAAAACACGTGGTTCAACGACAAGTGCTCTTGCAAGTGCAACACGTTGTTGCTGACCACCACTAAGTTGTAGTGGAAAACGATTCTCAAGCCCTTCAAGCTTAACAAGTTCGAGAACCCGTTTAACACGTTCTCTTATTTCACTCTCTGGTATTTTCTGGATACGAAGACCATATGCAATATTATCATATACAGTCATGTGAGGCCATAATGCATAGTTTTGGAAAACCATTGCAGTTCCACGGTGATATGGTTTCATAAAAGTTACGTCATCATCGTCGAAGAATACCTTACCCTCTTCAGGAACTTCAAAGCCAGCTATTATACGTAGTGTAGTTGTCTTACCACAGCCGCTTGGACCAAGTAATGTAAATAGTTCACCATGTTCTATCTCTAGATTTACATGATCGACTGCTACTACAGGTCCATATACCTTGGTTACATTTTCAAGTCTGACTTTTGTCACGGTCTATGCACCTATCCTATAGTTATTCTGTATAAGTATTTATAAAAACAGCTAGATACCTATGAATGCGTATCTCTGTTTGAGCACCAACGTCACAATTATTACAGCGATCAACTGAAACATAATTAATAGGAAGCCCATTGCAGCTACATGTTGTATACCCTCAGTAGTTGTACCTTTATAAACAGTCATCATATAATAGGTCATTGGAGCTTGGTTACTATTGATACTTCCAATAGTAACACTTGTACTAACTTCTGTACTAATATATATGAAGCCTATGAGTGCACCGCTTACAATATTCATAATAATTAAGGGTAAAACAACTGTCGTTATAGTTCTTAATCTACCCGCGCCAAGGTTTAATGCAGCTTCTTCTAAGGCTTCATGGACTTGTTGGAATCCAGCATAAATTGATCTAGCTACAAATGGTAGTTTACGTATAGTATAAGCTATAATTAATACGATCCATGCTTGGAATACAGGGGGTCCTGCAACGGGATCTATTGCTTCAAATAATGGCTGTAAAAATGTACCAGTAGCCCATCCTGGATTCTGTACTGTCCCAAGAGCCCATCTAGCTAGTTCTGAATAGAAGTAGTAATATCCAAGTGCAACAACTAGACCGGGTATTGCTATAGGTATAGTTGCTAAGGTGTCGAGCATTGGCGTAATAACCTTTATACGTGTACGGCTGACTACGTAAGCTGTAATAAGCGATATAATAATAGCTAAGCCTACCGCTGACAATGCATAAGTTATAGTATTGCGTATATACATTGGAACATCTCTAGCTATAGCAGATCCCCCTGTAAATATCTCAACAATATATTTCGGAGTAGCCTGTTCTGGTTGTAGAGTAAATGATCTAGGAGGTATGATGTTAAAGGCCATTAATACAACGCCTATTTGTGGAAGAGCTGTAAATATGATCAAAGGCAGGAGCAGTGAATAAATTAATAGATGGCCTTTTACTCCAACTCTTTTTATTCTTGGATGCCATCTACCGCCACGAGATATCATAGCATATGCTCTCATACCCACATAACTACGTATTACTAGGAATCCAGTTACGGCCAGTCCTAATAGAACAAAGCCTAAAGCCGCTATTTCAGGGGTTACTATTCCGGTTTCACCTGTCAATGAGCTAAAGATCTGGTAGCTCATGAGCTTTGGTTCATTAAATACTATTGGCGCACCTAGATCCTCTAGGGAGAAAATAAATACTAATATAGAGCCAGCAGCAATACCTGGTAAAGCTAGCGGTAACGTAACTGTAAAGAATAGTTTTAAACCCTTAGCTCCAAGATTTTCGGCTTGTTCCTCCATACTTGGATCGACATTTATGAAGCTACTATATGCATTGAGGTATACAATTGGATAAAAGGCCATTATCTGGGCAAGTGCAACTCCAGCCAAAGAAACGATGCGTAGTTTGAATCCAAATAAAGCATATGTTAATGCAGATATAGGGCCTGATTCATTAAATAATATTTTGACTACATAGGCATTAGCGAAAGGAGTCACGAATAATGGTACTGTTGCAAGTATTCTGAATAAAGTTTTCCCATAGAAGTCATACCTTGCCAGTATGAATGCAACTAGAATACCTAGAACAGTAGCTATCATAGTCACTACAGTTGCGTTAATTAATGAATTTAATAATATTCCAAAATTCAAACCAGTAATTATTACTACTGTAGCATTACCGATGGTTCTGACATCCCAGAACTTTTCATCGGGATAGAAGAATCTACGTACATAGGATTGGCTTGTAAATATTACCTTGAAATGTTCGTACCAAGCTTGATCAGGTAATACATCAAAAGCATGTCTTAACATCATAAGTACTGGGACAACTAGGAAGGTTATTAGAATGAATGTTGATATAATGATAAATACTATCATTACAGTATCGATTTTGAAGAAAGCACTTCTCATCTTCTTTGTAAAAGAAACTCTTATCTTCCTACGGCTCCTTATTTGCCTATACATGTTAATTTTCTGTTGAACATATCCGATTATAGCAGATGCTATGACTGGTAATAATAGGTACATAAGTAATCTAGGAAATCCATAGACTTGTAATATACATATAAATATGGAATATACTGCGCCAATTACAGATATAAAGCTCCATGAGAAGCTATATATGAGTCTTGATGGATCGAATCCTTTTGAAAGTATTAGTAAGCTCCATAGAATACATCCCACAATTAATAATGACTCATATTCTACATAGGCATTTAAAGGAATATTTGTCTGTAATATGAACGACAATATAGCTATTATTAATCCACCAAACAGTAAGTCCTTGACGCCAGGGGGCTTAGCGTCCATTGCCTTATCGACCCTTATTCTTAGATATTTGTATTTAACAGATTCTAATATTTTTCTTCTACATGGCAGATTATATAGATGATAGAATCTGGGAAATAAATTAATTGAAAAATAGTTTAAATTAAAACTACCTCTTACGTCCAATATAGAAGTAAACTACTATCGCTATTACGAGTATTACAATGGCAATTATTGTTACAATAGTCGATGTGGGAATACCTTCTGGTGTAGGCGTTGTAGGTGATCCTGTAGGCGGTGTTGTAGGTGTTGTTCCAGTCTCTGTTGGCGGAGTCGTTGTTTCCGTCGGCGGTGTTGTAATAGTCTTTCTACCAGCTAATATATCCTGTAATTCCAGGTAGACATTGTGGTAATTCTGTCTCGCAGCCTCTTCCCATTCTCTTAAGAGAGCACTAGCTACTTCAGCTTGTGTAAGGTTAGGATTGATCTTTGCTGCATATTCAGATGTAAACTTTAAGGTTTGACCAGTCAATGGATCTTTAAAACTAATTATCTCTCCAAGTTTATTGATTAGATATTGATATTCTACGTCATTAATATCTCCATCCAAATAGGCCTTTGCTATAGCTGCCCAAGTATTCTGGAGATCATCGTGAGCATTTACAAGTGTAGCTTTGAAATAATATTGCATGGCTCTCTCAGTTGCAATCGCAAATGATTCATTGAATAATATTGCTCCTCCAGCAGTAGCTTTAACATATGCTTCATATAGATCCGGTCTTTCCTGCCCCTCCGGTAGATCAAATACTTTTGCATTAATAGGCAATCTATTTATATTAGGATCCAGCCATACGACTTGTCCTCCAAACTCGCTTAAAACCCATGCTATAAAAGCAGCTGCATGAACCGGATGCTTCGAATCTGCAAGCAGAGCTATGGGATCAGAGTTTATAATACTCTCGTTTTCTGGAATTATGTACTCACATGCGGGATTCTGATGCATAGCAGTATATCCATAGAAATCAATAGTTATACCAGCCACTACGTCTCCACGTATGACGGCGTCTCGTACACCACTACTTGAGTCAAGAATCTTAGAATTAGCAGCCATTAATGTAAGTATTTTCCATCCTTCCTCCCAGCCATATGCTTGTAAAATAATTTCGTACATACGTGTATTACTTGTACTCATAAGTGGATCAGCTATTGCTATAAGTTGTGATGAAGGCAAGTACCTAGCATATTCAGGTTTTGCTAGATCAAGCCATGTCTTAGGTTTAGGTACATTATATTCATTTGCCTTATCGTTATTAACTGTGATACCAAAGCTACTTATTGCAGCACCTATCCAATGAATGTATCCATTATCATCTGTTAATCTTGTAGGAGATCCTGCAATACGCTCTGGAATCTTAGATACTTCATAAAGTATGGCATATACTTCTGGATGTTCGGAGGGATTCAAAGCCATTACGTAACCCAATTGATCTATATAGTTGAAAATGGTCGGACCACCACCCCATGCTATATCTATTGGTGTACCTCTCTCAATACGTCTCTGTATATAATCAACCCATAGATCGGGGCCCAGCTGTAGGAACTGTATATTAACTATACCGAGCTCTTGGGCCACAGGACTCTCGAGAAACAATTGTTTAGTCAATAACTGTATTGTTGACTCATGCCTCGTTATAATAGTCAATGTAACTCCTCTTTCATCAGTAAGACCCTTCAAATACTCAAGCCATGGAAACGGTTCCTGACCCTCGCCCCAAGGCCATTGATCAGATGTGCCTTGTCGGGTAATATTATTAACAGATACTGCATTAACCCCTACACTCATTATTGGTAGAATCAATAATAGTAGAACTAATAAAGAAACCACTCTAATTACATTCATACTCCTTTCCCGCCTCCTAAAATTCTCTAGTTATCTATGGTATATATACTAAGATATATATCTATGGTACTGTAAACTCATCAATTTAGTAGAAACTTCTGTACATCTGTGAAGCTGGATATTCACTGTTAATCAATTTATATAAATATTATGGGCGAAACTATAGGAACCAACATATAGATTTAAATTATTCTTCATATAAGGTATCATTAGGTGGGTAAGTTATGGGTAAATCTATACTACTTGTACTATTATTAGCTATAGCTTTAGTCGCACCATTGGCTGTAATGCCAGTAATAGCTAATAATGATACTATAGTCGTTGGTGTAGATCTCGCTCATGGAGAGAGCGACAAATATTTGGACTATATAATTGGTAATATAACGTTTGTAGAATGGGTAAAGATCGAGAGTACTATTACAGAAGATGTACTATCTAATATTGATATACTTCTTGTTGGACAACCTACACAAGCATTCTCTGCTGATGAAATAAATGCTATTATTGACTGGTTAGGCACAGGGAATAAAGCTATTTGGGTCGCATCGGACAGCGACTATGGCAATGGTCCTCAATATCAGGATGCTGCAAATAATTTACTTGAAGGTATTGGTTCAAAGCTTAGGATAGAGCTGGGCGCTGTTTATGATGACGTAAACAATGCTGGAGCCTCCTATAGAGTTCTTGGGCAAATGGATCCTGATAACATTCCTGAATTATATACATTCCTATTGAAGATCGGTATTGAGAAGCCAATATTATTCCACGGCCCATCATGTGTCATATGGGTTGATGATATTGGTACACCGCATGATCCATTAAATGAGACATTTGACGGCCTTGTCAGAATAGTGTGGACATTCGAAACTGCCTATTATAGTGAGAATGAGGAACCTTGGGGGATACTGTATTACCCGGACTATGTTAATGTACAAAGGAGGTATCTCTTCGTTGGTGCTGAGTATTGGAATGATACAAATACAGTTATCGTAGCTAGTGGTGAGAGTCCATATGGTGACTATGAGCCCGGATATTCGAGGGAATACTATGGAGTGCCCCTTGATGGTCCAAAGTATGTTAGGAACATGATTCTATGGCTAGCCTCTGTTGTCAGCCAAAGAATAGTTTCAACAACAGTGTTTGAAATGGATGATCCTGAGGGAGACGATAATGGTCCAGGTACATATACTTATCCAACAAGTAGTGATTTTGTAGAGGGAGCATTTGATCTATTGAAATTTGAGGTAGGTACAGCTGACGGTGTATTAGTATTTAAGACACAATTAAAGAATCTTGGCGACAATCCATGGAATGGACCTAATGGATTCTCTCTACAATTCGTACAAATCTATATATTGACGACAAGCGAAGATCTACCGGTTAACCATACAACAATTGGAGCAAATGTAGAGATCGAAGATGGATGGCACTTCGCTATAATGCTTACACCTGGATGGGATACTGAACCGGTGCCTATTGGACAGAAAGCAGCAATATACTATGCTAATGGCAGCTATATCGTCCAAGACGGAGCCTTAGTAGTTTCTGCTGATCAAGAAAATAATATCATATTAGCATTTATTGATACATCTGTTCTACCCGATGTAGAGAATATTGCTAATTGGAGATATGCTGTCCTTGTATTAGGATACGATGGATTCGGTCCATCAAAGGTTAGGGATGTAGTGCCAGGTGATTCAACAGATTGGAATTTTGGAGGCGGTGATGCTAATGCTATTCTGGCAGGAGTTGCTCCTAGAGTTATTGACTTGCTTGCTCCAACAGCTGATGAACAGTACGACATGTTAACAAGCTATACTACAGAACCAGCTGCATTTGCCAAAGTATCGCTATTCTCTATTGCTGCACCACCTACATTTACTACAACAGTTACCGAGACCGTTACCGAAACAGTAACTGAGACTACGACTGAGACTGCTACAGAGACTACAACTGAGACAACAACAGAGACTACGACAGTGCCAACAACTGTTACTGAGGAAGTGCCAGTTACTGATTGGACAATGACAATTGTAGTGGCTATAATATTGTTAATCATAGGATTCTTAGTAGGATGGTTTGCCAAAAGGACATAAATCGGATTTTAATTACCCATTAACTTTTTTATAAACCATAGATCATTATGATAATCCATAAATATATCTTCTCCACTACATTTCTATGGTGTTTAAGATATGGTTTCAGGACTTATTAGGGCAACTATGCTTGAAATAAGTGAATTTATACGTAAATCTATTGATCTAATTGATGATAATCAGGCGAACAAAATGGTTGAAGAATTAGTTGATGCTTATGAGCGTAGGGCACGTCTATTAATAATGGGTGCAGGGAGAACAGGTCTTGTTGGTAAAGCATTTGCTATGAGGCTTCTCCATCTAGGTTACCAAGTAGCTGTTCTAGGAGAAACCATTATACCTAGGATAAGGGAAAACGATCTAGTAATAGCATTATCTGGTTCAGGCAGAACAAGGCTTATAGTAACAGCTGCTGAAGCAGCTAAGCATGTAGGTGCTAGAATCGTAGCTGTTACTAGTTATCCAGACAGTCCTTTAGCTAAATTAGCTGACACAATAGTTGTTGTGCCTGGTAGAACGAAAATAGCATGTGAAGAAGATTATTTCGCTAGACAGATCCTCGGAATCCATGAACCATTAGCTCCATTGGGTACATTATTCGAAGATACATTACTTGTATTTCTTGATGGAATATCTGTTGAACTCATGAGAAGACTAGGTAAAACTGAAGAAGATCTAAGAAATGTCCATGCCAACATAGAACTATAGCTGTGTTTTACTATATTATTTCATTAATAACATTGATTATTAATTTATTGAATTATTCTAGTATTTATTTTGATAAGCTATTCCACTCATCTTCATCGATCAGGAACTTCTCTATAAATTAATATAGAGTATTTAAGAATTATATAAATCTTATGAATATCAATGATTTACTATCTTTAAAGAAATTATTGTAAATTAAAATAAGAATACATCTTACAAGGGATTATTTATTAACTTCAATAAAGTAATAAAATGTAGGTGTGGATTATGGTAGATGTTATTCATCAATTCCAGCAGGATTTGATTAGCGTTTTGAATGAAATTATTAGTAGATTACCGAACATTATAGGTGCTATTATAGTTGTGCTTATAGGTTATGTTGCAGGCGAATTCATAGGTAGTGCAGTCAATAAGATTATCCAAAAATTTGTAGAAAAACCACTTGATAGGACAGATGTTGGTAAAACTATTAGAGAACTAGGACTTGATCTATCTGATCTCATTGGAGGCTTAACTAAAGCATTTATCATTTCTATATCCATTGTTGCAGCGGTTGACTTATTAGCTATACCAGGTGAAGCTGGTACTATTATCACCAGAGTAGCTAATTATTTACCCTACCTTATTGGAGGTATAACGGTCTTAACAATAGGTGTGATATTGGCTTTGGGACTTGCTAAGTACATTGGCAGCTTCCTAAGGAAAGCATTTCCAGAAGGTTATGCGTCTCTGGCGGTTCTCATTGAAAACTTTATATTGCTTGGACTAATTGCAGTTGTAGTAACTATTTCACTTGAACTATTAGATCTACAGAGTACTCTCATATATCCGCTCATAGTAGGAGCTTTAGTTATTGCTATAGGCGTATTTATTGCGGATTCAGCCTTGAAAATAATTATTAATCAACATCCTGAGTTTAAAGAATTGGCTCCATTTCTGCAGTTCTTAATTATTCTTATCTTCTTAATGATCGGTGTTAGTGCAGTATTCAGTGAGTTCCCATCAACAATACAGGTCATAAATAATCTTGCATTAGGATTAGCAATAGCTTTCGCGATAGTCTTAATACCTATAGCATTCTATCTAGCTAAGAAGGCATTGATGATCGCAAAGAAAGGTAGTTAAATAGCTAAATAACATATAAATTCCTTCAAGTAGGGTAGAGTATGATTAGAAGAGTAGTAATAATCGATGGATATACTGATGAACCAGCTGGTTTAGGTGTACCTCCATACATTAATACTTATCCAAGACTTGTAGCTGGTAGTATATGGTTTGCTGATAAAAGCATCGATGTCAAATACTTTACAATCGACATGATTAGACAAAATATAGAGAAATTCATGAAGATAGCAAAAACATGCGATGTAATTGTAGTTATAGCAGGCGCTGAGGTTCCAGGAAGGTATCTCGGCGGTAAGCCGATAACTATAGGTGAACTTGAAAGACTAATGATGCTATTAGATGAAAAAATAAGAATACTTATAGGACCTGCTGCACGGTTTGGAATGGGTCTTGGAGGAGGCACTATAGCCTTCTCGATTAGAAGGCTTAAGAGACTATTTGAATACGTAGTACCAGGAGATCCCGAATTCTTCTTTTATGAAGCCATAAAGTACGGATGGGAAAAGGCTCCTATTATAAAAGTTCGTCAAAACTATGATCTTGCTAATAAGTCATTTTATTATGGTGCTAAGATTATTAAACAGCATCCAAATTATGGATGGAATCTTATTGTAGAAATTGAGACGTTTCGTGGCTGCCCAAGGTATATAACTGGTGGATGTAGCTTCTGTATTGAGCCGAGAACAGGCATGGTTGTCTATAGGAGTATCGAGGGTATTTTAAAGGAGATTGAGGCACTAGATCGCTTTGGTGCAAAGCATTATCGTATTGGTAAGCAACCCGACATCCTTGCTTATATGGCTTATGATACAGGGAAGATAGAGTTTCCTAAGCCTAATGTTAATGCATTGAGGAGATTATTTCATGGAATAAGATCTATTGCAATCAACTTGAAGATTCTTCACATAGATAATGTTAATCCAGGAACAATAGCACATAATAAAGATGAAGCATTAGAAGCCTTAAAGATAATAATAAAGTATCATACGTCTGGCGATGTAGCAGCCATAGGCATTGAATCTTTCGATTCAAAGGTTATAAAGTATAATAATCTAAAGGTTTACCCGGATGAAGCTTTAGAGGCTATTAGAATAATAAATAGAGTTGGTTCTAAAAGAGGATGGAATGGGTTACCAGAACTACTTCCGGGGATAAATCTACTGTATGGCTTGCCAGGCGAGTCAAGGGATACATATCGTATAAATCTTGAGTACTTATATAAGATACTTAATGAAGGCTTATTGATCAGAAGGATAAATGTTCGTAAGGTTACTGTTTTAGAGAACACACCATTATGGTTGAGAAAAGACGAAGTTGAACATTTATTAAAGAAGCATCATAGTCTTTACGGGATATATCGTAGAAGAATTATGGATGAAATAGACAGGAATATGTTGAGAAAAATATTACCTCAAAACACTATCGTAAGGTACCTATATACGGAGAAGTATATTGGCAGGTATACCATAGCAAGACAGCCCGCAAGTTATCCTATTGTCTTCTATATCGAAGGTCATTATCCGCTTAGAAAAGTTATAGATTTGCGTGTCATAGGATATAAGGCTAAGAGTGTTTATGGAGAGATATTCTGAGAAAACTGAAAACAGTTATAAAATAGTTTGCAAAAAAAAAAAAAACTATTTTGTTTCTTTAACAGTGTTATATCCTGTCATAAAGGATCTAATATTTGGCTCAATTAATTCCATTCTTCTAACACTGGTTTTAATAGACTCCTTTACATGTACAGGCTCTACAATTCTTGTTAAGCCAACTAATGCTCCAAGTAATACCATATTAGCTGTTCTCTCATTTCCGGATGCTTCTTTAGCAATTGTTCTTGCAGGTACCTTATATATTCTATATTCTTCTTCAGAGACCATAGGACCTCTTATTAAATCTGAGTCAACGATTAATATACCTCCTTTCTTCAACCATCTTATCTCACTTTTCAGCATTTCAAGAGTTGTAGCAACTAAAGCATCGGCTTCAGATACTAGTGGATAAGCAACTGGTTCATCAGATACTACAACATACGCTTTAGACCATCCGCCACGTTGTGCAGGGCTATAAGATGTTGTCATAACTGCGTCTTTTCCAGCTAATATGGCTGCATAACCGAGTATACGGCCCATAAATATAATTCCGTGTCCACCGAGACCTGCAATTATAAACTCATATCTAGACATGAATTATTCACCTCCTATCCTCTTTTTTAACTCAAGGTATTTTTCTTCAAAACTTGGTATATCTGTTCTATGCAAGAATTCACCTATAATTATTGGTTTACCCAATTCTATTCTTAGATCTTCGAATTTAACATCGCGTTTGACGATAGATTTTGTCCTGAAATACCTAATTAGCTCTAACATATCAATATTATTTCTATAACTAAAGACTGTACATGGATTTAATACCTCAATTACTGAGAAGCCTTTAGTCTTAAATGCCTTCAATATAGAATTTAGAAGCTGTATATCATGGAATACAGTCCATCTTGCAATATATGATGCACCAGCAGCATATGCTAGATACGGTATATTAAATGGCTCTTCTATATGGCCATAGGGAGAAGTCATAGTTCTCGATCCACTAGGTGTTGTTGGACTGGACTGTCCGCCTGTCATTCCATAAATATAGTTATTTACAACAATAACTGTTATGTCATGGTTTCTACGTGCTGCATGTATGAAATGATTGCCGCCGATACTAGCTAGATCTCCGTCTCCACTAATCACGGTAACAGTTAACCATGGCTTAGCCATCTTAATACCTACGGCAAAGGGTATTGCACGGCCATGAGTAACATGATAGCTATCTACACGTACATAACCAGCCATTCTACCAGTACATCCAATACCAGATACAATAACGTGTTTCTCTGGAGGAATACCGGATTTAGTAATAGCTTTAGTGTATAACTTCAACAATATACCTAGTCCACATGCTGGACACCATATAGTGGGCAATCTCTCAATACGGATTAATGGCTCTATATCCTTATATCCAGGTGGGAGAGCCTTTACCACTTCTATCACCTACATAAGCTCTTAATCGTAGAAAGAATTCTTTGAGGCTCAGGGAGATAACCCGGTGCACTAGGCACATGGAGAACTTCAGCATTTCTTACATATTCTTTTACAATACGGTATACTTGTCCCATATTAACCTCGATTACAATAAACTTCTTAATGGTGTTGTTATAATCAAGTTCTTGTATTCTCCATCCTGGAAAAGGCCAAGCAGTTAATAGTCTAAATAATCCTACCTTATATCCTTCATCTCTGGCTCTCTTGATAGCGTATTTCACTGGTCCAGAGACACTACCATATGCTACAATTACATACTCTGCATCTTCTAGCCAATATTCTTCCCATTTAGCTATCTTTTTGGAATTTTCCCTAATTTTACGCACGAGTCTAGTAACAAGTTTCCAACTCGCTTCTTGAGATAAATTCGGATATCCACGATCATCATGCATTAAGCCCGTCATATGTATTCTATAACCATCTCCAGCGGCAGCAAAAGATGGTATCAATTCATTTGAATCATACGGTAAATATTCCATATATTTTTCAGGAGGTATACTTGGTTTTCTTCTCTCAACAAGCTTTATCTCTGAATAGTCAGGCACTCTTATCTTGCCATACATTTGTCCAATTATCTTATCGGCTAAAACAATAACTGGTACACGGTACTCCTCTGCAGTATTAAATGCTTCAATAGTCATATCAAATAATTCCTGAGGTGAAGACGGTAGGTAAGCAACTATTTCATAGTCTCCATGACTTCCCCACTTAGCCTGCATAATATCTCCTTGACCCATAAGCGTAGGTATACCTGTTGACGGGCCTGCTCGTTGTATATCAACAATAACAACTGGTAATTCAAGCATAGCCGCTAAACCAATACTCTCTTGCATAA
>Ga0180301_10001014_pt1 | contig 22046 bp, 24 predicted proteins | sample GuaBasSediGuay16_FD_121797 | JGI IMG/M metagenome (GOLD analysis project Ga0180301, IMG submission 121797) | Subseafloor sediment microbial communities from Guaymas Basin, Gulf of California, Mexico - Guay16, Core 4569-2, 12-15 cm | ecosystem: Environmental > Aquatic > Marine > Hydrothermal...
AAAAACTAACAGGTTTATCTTCAAAAACAAAGGCAGGTTTCTTTTCATAGATTTTTGCCTGGTTAATAAGAAGATTTTTTACATTCATTATAGTAAAATTTAACTAGTTAAATTTTACTATAAACCTGAAAGGAGTCAACTTTTTTTTAAAATTTTTTCTCTTTACCTTAAAAGTATTAAGGAAATAAAATGAGGTAGTTTAGAAGGTAAGGGTTATTGTCCTATCACCCTGTGAATCAATGAGTTGAACACTATTATTATCTATCTTCTTAATTTCTAATTTATTAATCTTATCTCCTTCTTTAAAAACCTTGCCATTAATAATTGCTAAGGGTTTACCTTTATCATAAACTATCCCTTCTAAAAGAAGTTCGTTTTGGGGATATTTTTTCTCTTTAAAAGGGACTTTTTTCTTATGCTTTTTGTTCACATTTAGAGGTAAAGATGTTGGAGGTTTTTGTTTTATTTTTATAAAAAAGGAGAAACCTATTATAACTATTAAAGCAAAAATAATCCCTAAAAAAAATTTTTTTTTATTATTGGTTCCTTTTTTAACACTTTTTATTTCTGCTTTTTTGAGAGCTTCATAAATAATACTCATCTTAACTCTTCTACAGAAGCCTTCAGTATCTCTTCGTCTAAAACTTTTGTGCCCTTTACAAAACCACAAAGCATTGCTCTTTCGCAAATCATATTAATAAGACGGGGGATCCCGCAGGAAAAATCATAGATTACTTTAAAACTTTCAGGAAGAATTTTTATATCCTTAACACCTGCTTTGTTAAGTCTAAAATAAATATAGTCTTTAACTTCTTGGCGATTAAAGGGTGAAAGCTCATATTTTACAAAGATTCGTTGACGAATCTGCCGTAAGTTGGGATGACTGAGTTTATATTTTAATTCAGGTTGTCCTACTAAAACAATCTGGAGAAGCTTATGATAAGAAGTTTCTAAATTGGAAAGGAGGCGAATTTGCTCAAGCTGACGGGCAGTTAAATCCTGGGCCTCATCAATAATAACTACTGCTGTTAAGCCTTCTTTATATATCTTTAAGAGATAATCGTTTAATTTTTGCACAATGCTTAGACGGTCTTTTTTTCCACAAGTCAGACCAAAATCATTGGCAATGGCCTGCAACAGCTGGACCTGGCTAAAGTAAGGATTAAGGATTAAAGAAGTTTTTATATCAGAAGGGATACGATTAAGAAAAGCTTTACAAAGTGTTGTTTTTCCTGTACCAACTTCACCAGTTATTAAGATTATCCCTTTTTTTTCATTAATGCCATATAAAAGCGTGGCTAAGGCTTCTTTGTGAGAAGTGCTTTCAAAGAAAAAATCAGGATTAGAAGTGATATTAAATGGTGATTGTTTTATGCGGTAGAAATCGTAATACATGGTTTCACTTGTCTATACAAACACAGATGAACACAGATTTATAACAGAACTACACAGATATATTATTATTTTAAAATGTTAATTGCCAATATCACATTTTATTATCTGCGATCATCTGTTTATTCTTCTGTGACCATCTGTGTATATAAAATTTATTTTTCAGCAGTCTCCAATTTAGGTGTTACAATTCTGGGAGTAATAAAAATCAAAAGATTCTTTTTCTCAACACTTTTATCTTTATGTTTAAATAAATAACCCAAAAAAGGAATGTCTCCTAATAAAGGTATTTTGTTTACAGTATCTACTACTTTATCCCTTATCAACCCTGCAATCACCAAAGTCTCGCCGTCTTTTATCATAACTTTTGTAGAAGTGGTTTGTGTATTTAATACAGGAACAGTTGTCTGTAGTCCTGAAGCACTTACAAATGACTTATCAGATACTTTTTCATCTACAGTGGGTTTTACGCTTAAAGTTATAAACCCTTCTTTATTTATCTGAGGCGTCACCTCTAAAGTAACCCCATATTCGTATTTCTCAAAACCATTTATCTCCCATGTGCCTGTATCACTATTGTAGGTATATTGTGGAACAGGGTCTGTAGTTGTCACTTTAATTATTGCAGGAGAGTTATCCATAGTAGTAATTTGAGGGGCGGATTTAATCTTAGTATTTATATCACTAAATAATATCTCCAATGTAGTCTGCAATCCTGAAGCATCTAATGTACCAAAAGTAAACAACGTACTTGCAGGGGAAGGAAAATCTAAAGTAGTATCTTTTAAATATTTATTGTCAGAATGACCTGTAGAAGGCCAGGTTGTGGGACGTTTACTTCCTGAGGCTATACCTTGAATATCCCACTTTATCCCCAACTTATTGGTAACTCCTAAATCTGTCTCAATTATCTTCGCCTCGATTAAAACTTGAGGAGTAATAGTGTCTAACGCCTCTACTATTTTCTCTAAAGAAGGCAAATTTGACTGGACATCAGTAATAATAAGAGTGTTGGTGCGGGAGTCATAAGTGAATCTCCCCCGAGAAGTAAGTGCCCTAGCAATTGTCTTCTTTATATCTTCAACTTTGGCAAAATTCAAAGTAAAGACTTTTGTTTCGAGTGGCTCTGCAACTTTAGCCTCTTGAGCCTTCTTACGTTTTTCTGCTAAATTATCCAAGGTATCTACCAAAATTATGTTTTTACCTATCCACTCATAACCATAATCATAGGTCTTAAGCACTGCCTGAAGAGCTGTTTGCCAGTCTACATTTTCTAAGTCTACTGTCACCAGACCTTTAATATCTGGCCCAAGAATAATATTTACCCGTTTACCCTCTTTTATTGCCTTCTGGGTAATAGCCTGTAACACTACCCTAATATCGGCATCTTTAAACTTTAAAGTCTCAATAACCCCTGCTTCTTGAGCATGGGTTTTATAAAAAGAAGTAACAGAAACTATAGAGAATACAAGCAATAAAATAATAATCTGAAATTGGAAATTGGAAATTGGAAATTTTTTCATTATTCCTCCCATTTTAAAATAAATTCCTCCCCCTCCTTCTCAAATATCACCTGATAAGCTTCTATTTTTTTTATTTTATATTCTTCTATTTTATCACCTTCTCTATAAACTTCATTATTTATAATAACCTGACTTCCTGTGGGAGAATATATAATTCCTTGTAAAAAGAAATCTCCCATTTGTTTTCTCTCCTTTATAAGAATATTGCCACTTTCATCTACCAAAGGTTTAAGAGGATCCCTTTCTCTAAAAGAACTATAAGGATATTTATAATTCTGCGCCCACACAGAACAGACAAAAAAATTAAACAACAACATTAGCTCTCCATATTTTACAGTATATTTTATCTTTCCCATTTATTCTTTTAATAAAGTAACTGCCTTGAACTCCACCTCATGATAAGGACTATTAGTAGATTTAATAGATAATTTTTTTATCTCTAAAAAATAATAACTTTGCTGTAGGATATTAAGAAAGCGACAAATGTTATGGAAAGAAGCTTGTGCTTTTAATATCAATGGCAAAGAAAAAATTTTTGCTTTTTCTATTTTTTTATAAAGTTTAGGCTGGATTTGAGATATTTCTAATAAATCAACCATATTTTCTTTTGCCTTATGAGAAATAAATGCCAAGACACTGGAAATCTCCCCTGCAGTAATAATCTTGCTGTCTAAGTTTACAATATCTAATTTTATCTTTTCGATAGTATTAATAAATTCATTTTTGGATTTTATATCTCTTTTGACCTCTTTTATTTTCTTTTTAAAATCTTTTACCTTTGAGCCTAAAGAGGATAACTTTTTAATTTGAAAAGGAAAAATAAAAATTAACTCTACAATACAAAAAACATAGATAATAATAGTAACTATTTCTTTTTTGTCTAACTTTAGATTTTGCATTCTACCTCAAATTTCATTGCTTCTTTACCATACAACTCAATTTTTCTTGAACTCCTTAAATGAATATGGCAAAAAATCTTGGAAAAGTATTCTGTCTTTTTTAGTCTTTTTATAAACTTGTCTATAGAAGCCAAAGGAGATTCCTTCCATAAAACAGCATAACCTACAAAGATAATTTTATCCTCATCAAAATTTATATTATCAAACCAGATATTTTTAGGTAAAGAATCATAAACATCTGCAAGCGCATGAGAAATATCTACCTTATAGGTAACTAACGAGGTATATATTTTCTTTTTTAGTTCTAAATTCTCTAGTTCTTTTTTCAAAGAATTTATCTGTTCTACCTTGGGTTGCAATTGCTTCCATTCTTTGCTTAGGTTGCGATAAGGAAAAGAAAGCCAAGATGTAAGAAGGAAAATAATAATATTAAAAAGGATTAAACCCACTCCTCCTAATAATACAAAAGGAGCGTATTTTTCCATTATCGTAAGATACTTATTTTCCTCCTTTTGCTGATAGGGATAGAGATTTATCTGAATCTTTTTTACTTCTATCATAAACTTGCTCCTAAAAGTACTGCCATAAATTCCTTATATTTCTTTATCTCCTCATCTACATTGTAATCAGAAATATATACAAAAGGATTCCACAGTTCTATGTTCATTCCTAAGGAATTTTCTATAACTTTGTTAAGACCTTTTATTTTCGATAATCCTCCTGTAAGCAAAATTTTCTGAATGCGTTTTCCCCAATTAACTTCAAAATAATCCAGGGAATTTTTTATCTCTTCCGCTAATTCCAATCCTACTTCTTCTATAATCTCTATCATCTCCTGAACTTCAGTTGTCTCACGTGCCTCATCAAGGGTAACAATAATTTGCTCTGCTTCTTCTTCACTTATATTTTTAAGCTTGACTAACTTTTTAGAAAATTCTCCTGCTGAAATTCTTATTTCTCTACTTAATACAGGCATACCTTCCTTGAATAAATTAAGGAGGGTAGAATTTGCCCCAATGTCTATTGTCGCTATATTAGATTCTCTATCTTTAATATTAATATACAGGTTCAATAAGGCAATGTTATTTAAAGTAATTTCTCCAATATTAATTTTTTCTTGCTTAAACTCTGCAATCAACTTATCGACAAATGCTTTTTTAACAATGGCAACGAGTATCAGAAACTCCTCCGGGGAATAATTTTCATCAAGCACAAAAATATCAAAATATACCTCCTCTCTCTTAAAAGGAATATACTTAGATATTTCGTAACTAAATACCTCTTTGAGATTCTTCTTGTCTACCTTAGGAAAAGCAATATATCTTATTAATGTATCACTGCCCTTAAGAGATAATTTTACTTTTTTTGTAGAAAGGCCTTCCTTATGTAACCATTCACTAAAAGTTGCTACAGGTAAGCCTTTATTTTTCTTTATAAAATATTTCTCAATTGTATTATTATATAAATACATAGCTTTTATATAGCGAAAACCTAAATCAAGAAATACTCTTTCCTCTTCCTCCTTCTTAAACAAGAAATCAAAAAAAGAAAGGATATTAAGATTACTCTTAAAAGTAGGAATTTTTTTAAACATATAAATATGTTAAGATCTCTTTTTTAATATCTCTGTAATAAAAACAGACTCCTTCCTTATAAAATACTTAAACTGACAGTTTTATCTTACAATAGAGAAAAATAAATGTCAAATTAAACCATAGCTGAGGTTTTTTAAAATGAAGCTTTAGTAATTTTATAGAAGGGTAAAATTAGAAAAAATTTATAATTACAATTTGTATGGTTTCTGTAAATCTTCCCAGGAATATATATACACACCAGGATCAATATTCAAAGACTCTATCGCATCCATATACTGTCGATTATACTCAATGCTAGCACTTCCGTTTAGTCTTACTTTCTTACCTGCCCAGACTCCACCGTTAACATTCAAATTACCTCCTCCACCATTTATTCTGAATTCACCTAATGTATAAACTACCCCCTCTATTGTCCCGCTACCATCAATCACTATATCATCAACCTCATCAGGATCCGTAATAACATCGCCAACAACAACGAAAAATCCTCCGACATTGCCAATATTACCATTTAACTGCAAATCACTTTCTACATATACAACATTAGGAACCCATTCATCTGACTCATCTATTAAATCGTCGTTATCATTGTCTATACCGTCATCCGCACGGGTATACCAAAAAGAAGAAGGAAAACTAACCTCTCCTTTCTTCACTTTTTTAAGACGGTCTGTATTGTATACATTACCCTGGCTAGAACTTATATCATAAAGTTGTTGAAAATCAAAACGCGCAAGAGGACTTGCTGTCTCGCTATAAGTAGTAGTTCCTATTATATTCTCAGGATGCTCTACATCAAAATCTCCCGCATATATTATCGCAGGGTTAGAACTACTTGAGTCCTCCGCAACTACACTATAAGAAGAACCATTAAAATCAATATTTCCTGCACAATATAAGGGTTGGTTATAAAAATTTGAAGGGATATATTTTTTTACCCAGGCCTTAATCTGGTGCTGAATAGAAACTCCACCCAAAGATACTGAACCTGTGGAAACAACTTCTCTTGTATTAGCATCTTGAAAAGTAATGCTCACAGAGCAAGTTCCTTCTCCAGAAAATGTAGGAGAACCGTTTTTTACGAAATAATCAAAATTATTTTGTAATTTATTTAATGCCCAGTTTATACCTGCTTCTGCTAACCAAAAGGCTCGTGTTGAACTTGTAAAACGACGGGTAAAATTACTCTCAGAAGCTCCCCGTGTTAAAACTAATACACTCAAAACTCCAAGTGCTACCAATATTAAAATACTGAGCACAAAAACAATCCCTTTTCTCTTTTTACTTTCTCTTTCTTGATGGCTCATATTTACAATTTATAACTTATAAGGATTATCCTCGTCATTCCATGTTTCTACAGAATACCCTGAGGAGCCTGGTCCAGATACACTGGCTAATGCTTCATCATAATGAACATCGCCATTACCGCTTAAAATTATATTATCAGCTACTATTGAACCAAATATATCTCCGTTTCCCGTAACTTTAACTTCTGTATCAGGAGCATAAATAACACCGTATAAATCACCATTTCCTGTAATCTTCACGCCATTATTTGACCCTGTATAAGTACTGTAAATCATAAAATTTTTGGGTAAATTAGAATTATTAACTACTCCATTACCTCCAATATCACACTGTCCATCTGTATATATCTTAACCGCTCCAATAACTTTCACTTTGCCATTACCCGATATAGAAAATGACGAAGACCCCATAAGATAAAGATTCATTGGCCCCTGCAAGATAAGCTCACCATTTCCTGATACACTAATAGAAGAAAATTTATAATTTCCTGAAGATATAGTTACATTATCATTACCATCTACGTTGTAACTTCCTCCGCTAGGAAGACTTTTTAAACTAGAGGGTACTGTAACCGAAGGAATCTCTTCGTTACAGGTATCACTTATTGACTCGGTTACTTCAGCATTGCCACTTATTTTTACTGTCCCCCCCGGGCCTGTTAAAGCATCGCCTTTTACTGTAGCATTACCACTTAAAGATATAGCACCTGCAGTAATACCATTTGTACCCACATCTCCATTTGAACCCTTATTTGACCCTCCATAGGGCCCTTGAGCAGAATCATAACTATCGGTCTTACCATTACCACTCATTGTCAAAGAACTTTTACTTAATCCTGCATAAGTAAAAGGATGGGTTGTTTTTGGGACAAGATTTACTTTGATGTTGCGGTCAGAACCGGTTATACCGCTTACGTATCCTTTTGAATAAACAACAGGATTACTACCTCCTAGGTCTACCTCTACTGTACAGGTGGCTGTATTTAAGCTAAAGGTTATATCAGGACGACCATCGTTATCATCATCGCCCCAAGAAGTTAAATTAGAATCACTAGCTAAATCTTTTATCGCTCTCTGAACACCTGCTTCTGAACCCCAGAAAGCTTTTGTCGAAGCTACATATCGACGTGCAAGATTACTCTCCGAGACGCTCCGGGAAAGTATAGGAACACTTATAGAAACAAACGCTATAAGAACGCTTATGCTTAATATCAAAGCTATTGCCTTTCTACTCATTTCTCAACCTCACTTTCTGTGTTAAAGCAAATTGTAAAGATCTACCCCGTGCAGTCTTTACAGCGGTGAGGCTAATAGTAACTTCATTAGAAGATTTATCGAAAGATAAAGAGCTGATATCTTTTGCTAAAATTTTGGTGGTACCCGCAGGATGTTCACGGATAATCTGGCTGTTACTTAAATAATAACTAATATTCTCAGAAACATTGGGAATAGTAAAAGAAATAGTTGAACCCCCATCAGGATCAGATATGGTCTCTGCTTGCCTTAGCTCTCTACTCATTCCATCTATTGCTAATCTAACCTCCTGCTGGATACCCATCAGACTCATTTCCGTACGCCACGTCATATCCCCTACACTTAAAACTCCATAAATACTTACCGCAATAAACCCTAAGAGAGCTACACTTAAAATAACCTCAATAAAAGTAAACCCTCCCCTAAATAAATTGCCTCTCTCTGGATTAGTAAAATGTCTAAAGCTTTGTTTACCCATAATCCTTATTTATCGCTTTTTATTAAGACTTTCTCATACAGCTCTTTAAGGTTGTGCTATTAAAGTCTCCAAAGAGACCCCTGGTGTATGATGTCTGCCACTGCGGTCATCCCAGCTTACATTTACGGTAATATCCAGAAGGTCTGTGCCACTGACTGAAGTATCGATACTCTCATTCCTTAAAGGTGTTAAACCATTCGATGTAATATCTGTACTATCCCAATCCCAATATCCACTTTCGATATTAGCCTTAATACTACTAAAGGTGGTATTTTTTATATCTTCCATTACATACTGAGCGTGCATTGTAGCCCGGGTAAGATTTCTACTTGCTTCACCTAATAGACTACAACTTAAGAATTCAAGCAAAAGAATAGAAAGAGCAACCGCTAATATAACTGCGGCAAGAAGAAGCTCCAGTAATGTAAAACTTTTTCTTCTGTAAGTATTTAACTTTCTCATATAATAAATATATCCACGCACAAAATAAATTAAAGAAAAATCAAAAGTTTAACACCCTGAATCGCTTAATACACCTCCTGTAATAATAGTAAAGGTCTTAGAACCTGTTACTCCACAAGAAGAAGGAGAAGCAGTAATTGTATAGTTACTCGTATTTAAATCACAACTATACGAATACCCCTGTATAGTTCTGTTACAGAAAGACTGATGCAAATAAGGAGGAGATGCGTTTGTAAGAGCAGACTCATCTGTAGGATAATTCCCATTATTTGATGTAGCGTAGGTTTCAAGAGCAGCAGCAATAGTCTGGATGTTAGCTTTAGCAGCACTATCATTGGCAGTTATCTGAGTTTTGGACATCCTCGGTAGAGCCATAATTGCTAAAATACCAATTATAACAATCACCATTATAAGCTCTATCAAATTGAAGCTTTTTTTCATAATTTATCTCCCAATTTATAGATAACACACCTATACTATAATGTCAATATTATCTAAGAGATTATAAATTTTTAAATTTATTATAAGAATCAAAGGTAAGATTTCTTAGGTCGCATGCATAATAACCTGAGAAATATTAAAAATAGGTAAATATAAGGCAACGACAATAAAACCCACAACAATTCCTAAGAAAACTATTAAGAGAGGCTCTAAGATACTGGTAAAAGCAGCAATGGCTGTCTCTGCCTGCTCTTCATAAAACTGAGCAATTTTACTTAACATATGCTCTAATTTACCTGTTTTTTCCCCTACCGCAATCATCTTTACAACCATAGGAGGAAATACCCCGCTTTCTTCCAGAGGATAAGATAAAGGAATGCCCTCCTGAATAGACCCTTTAGCCTTTACAACTGCTTCTTCAATTATCTTATTACCGCTTGTCTTACCAACTATCTCAAGAGACCGTACTATTGCTACACCGCTTCTTATCAATGTAGCGAATGTTCGGGCAAACTGGGCAATACTAACTTTTTTTACTACCTCTCCTATAATAGGCATTTTAATAAGAAACATATCGTATTGTTTTCTCCCTTTAGGGGTAGAAATATATTTTTTAAACACAAAGATTGCACCAGTTAAAATGGCTATTACAAGAACAATGTTATTTTTAACCCCCTGGGAAAAACCAACTAAAAGCTGGGTAATAAAGGGAAGCTGTGCCCCCAAGGATTTATATAATTCAGCAAAGGTGGGGACTATTTTAAAAACCAGAAAACTTGTACCTAAAAGTGCCATAGTAAAAATAATTGCAGGATAAATCATACTCGATATAACCTTCTTTCGTAAGGCACTTACTTTCTCAAGATACACTGAAAGTCTATCTAAAATCTGGGGAAGACTTCCTGAAGTCTCTGCTGCTTCTACCATACTTACATAAATTTCAGGGAAAATAGAGGGATATTTAGTTATGGCTCTAGCAAAAGAAGAGCCTTCTTTTAAATCTTTTAAGATAAGTGTTATTACTCCCTTAAAGTATAAATTCTGTGTCTGTTCCGCTAAAATTTCTAATGCTCCTACAATGGGGATACCGCTTTCAATCAGGGTGGTAAGCTGACGAGAAAATATTACCAACTCATCTATTTTAACTTTCCCTTTCTTAACGGATTTCTTTTTTCTCGTTTTGCTCTCCTTAAGAGAAAGTACCATCCCCCCTTGAGCATGAAGATACTCTAAAGCCTTCTCTTTACTATCAGCCTCAATCTGACCACTTACTATCTTATCTTCTTTATTCTTTAAGGTATAAGAGAAAATAGCCATTTTTATTTATAACACAGATTGACACAGACTAAAAACAGATTATCACAGATAAAATAGCTCATAGTTCATAGCTGATAGCTAAAAAACAAGAATAATTTCTTATTATTGTTTTATTCTCCCGTCTTTACTATAAACCAAAAGCTATGAGCTTCTTTATATTGTATTTCTATAAGCTAACAGCCATGAGCTAAATCATCTGTGTAGAATCAGCCGGCAACCCTTAACACTTCCTCTATACTAGTTACACCATCAAGAACCTTTTTAAAGCCGTCATCCTTAAGAGAAGAAAAAATATTTTTTTTGACTGCATATTTTACAATCTCATCTTCACTTGCCCTTTTAGTAACCATTTCTCTAATTGTATCATCAAACAATAAAATTTCCAATAAAGCAGTTCTGCCATGATAACCTGTATTGTTGCAGTAACTGCAGCCTTTAGGGCGGTATAATTCATTTACTTTTTTAGTAATCCCTAATCTCTTAAGAAGATTGTTGTCAATTTTATCTTTAACTTTACACTTAGGGCACAATTTTCTTACCAAACGTTGGGCAGTAGCAGCAATTAAAGAAGAAGCAACTAAGAATGGTTCAATTCCCATATCAATAAGACGGGTAATTGCTCCTACAGAATTATTAGTATGAAGAGTAGAAAATATGAGCTCACCTGTTAAAGAGGCTTTAATAGCAATATCTGCGGTTTCGGCGTCACGAATTTCTCCTACCATAATAATATCAGGAGACTGACGCAATACACTTCTTAAAGCTGAAGCAAAACTGAGCCCAATATCCGGACGAGCTTGGATTTGTGTAATCCCTTCTATCTGATATTCTACGGGGTCTTCAATAGTAATAATGCTTCTGTCAGAAGTATTAAGTTGATTTATGATGGAATAAAGTGTTGTAGACTTACCGCTTCCTGTTGGTCCGGTAACAAGAATTATTCCAAATGGCGCGCTTAATGCCTTTTCGAATAACTTAAGGGGTTTTTCAGAAAATCCCAATTTTTTAATACCTACAGAGAGACTTTCTCTGTCTAAAATTCGTAAAACTATTTTTTCTCCAAACTGGGTGGGCAAAGAGGAAACTCTAAAATCAATATGGCGACCCTCAAACTTCACTTTAAATCTTCCATCTTGAGGGACTCTAAATTCAGTAATATTTAAGGAAGACATAATCTTAAGCCTTGCCAGTATAGCACTTTCATTTTTCTTAGGAAGACTTATCCCATGCTGTAAAACACCATCTATTCTATAACGGACATCTAAACCTTTCTCTGTAGGTTCAATATGAATATCAGATGCTCCTTTTCTTAATGCTTCGTATACAATTAAATCAACCACTCTTACTATTGGAGGAAGTTTGCTCTCCTTTATAAGACTTTCTAATCCCTTACTTTCTTCTCTCCCTCTCTCCTCAACAGAAACTTCCTCCTCTTTATCCTTATCTAATAAGGAAACAATATCAGTTTCAATATAAAGCCTATTTAAATACTTCATTATTTTATCTTCCCGGGCTAATACTAAATCAATTCTTTTAAAGGAAGTTGCTAATTTCAAATCATCCAAGGCAATTATATCCAGAGGGTTAGCGGTAGCAAGGGTAAGAACATTACCTATTTTAGAAATCGGGAGGATTTTATAACGAAAGGCTATCTCTTGAGGAAGAAGATTTTTATTATCTTTATTCAAACGGTATTTATCCAAATCCAAATAGGGCATTTGGTACTCTCGGGATAATATAAGAAGAATATCTTCGTCATTGGCAATATTATATTTTACTAAATTATTCTTAAACTCATTAAAACTCCTTGATTCTCTGGCAATATCACGAATAGTCTCCTCTTTTATTTTCTTATAATTAACAAGGTGCCTAATAAATCTTTCCTTTAATGATTCCATATTTAATATTCTCTTAATCCCTAATCTTCGTCCTGAGCTGTTACTTTAAGAACTTCTTCTAAGCTTGTAATGCCCTTTTCTACTTTTAAAATACCATCTTCCCGTAAAGTACGCATACCTTTGCTTCTGGCATACTGTTTAATAGTATGTTCGCCTGCTGATTCATAAACTAACTTTCTTATTTCCGGGTCTAAATGTAAATATTCTCCCAAAGCAACTCTCCCTTTATATCCCTGATTAAAACAAGAACGGCATCCTTTTGGTTTATAAATTACAGCTTCTTTTTTTATCTTATATAATGTTCTTACCTCGCTATCCAATTTAATCTCTTCCTTACAGTGGGGACATAGCCTCCTTACTAATCGCTGTGCCACTACACCAATAAGAGTGGAAGATAATAAAAAAGGTTCTACTCCCATATTAATGAGACGGGTAACCGAACCCGAAGCGGTTGTAGTATGAAGAGTAGATAAAACCAAATGCCCTGTTAAAGCAGCCTTTATAGAAATATCTACAGTATCAAAATCACGAATTTCTCCTACCATAATAATATCAGGATCCTGCCTTAAAATAGAACGCAAAGCTGAAGCAAAAGTCAAATTAACTTCATAATTTACATTAACTTGATTTATGCCCTCAAGTTGATACTCTATAGGATCCTCTACTGTAATAATATTCTTCTTAGGGGTGTATATGTGTCTTAAAATAGAATAGAGAGTTGTAGTCTTCCCGCTTCCTGTGGGCCCACATACAAGAATCATCCCATAAGAAGAATCCGCATCTTGCTTTAATTTCTCTGTAAAATCCTCTTCAAAGCCCAATGCATCTAAGTCTAATAGTCCTGCGGACTTATCAAGAATTCTCAAAGCTACTTTTTCTCCCAAGGTAGAAGGGAGTATAGAAACTCTAAAATCTATATCATGTCCAATTATCTTCAATCTAAATCTCCCATCTTGAGGAAGACGATGCTCGGTGATATCTAACCCCGCAACTACTTTTATTCGGGAAATAACAAAATTGTGCATCTTACCAGGAAACGAATCTGCTTCTCTTAAAACACCATCGATACGATATCTTACCCTAGAAGATTCACCTAAAGGCTCGATTAAAATATCAGAAGCACGTTCCTCAACAGCTTTCCTTATAATGTAATTGGTAAGTTTAATAATAGGTGCTTCTTCAATGGAACGCAAAATTTCTTCATCTTTAACTTCGTGTTTTTCCTCTTTAATAATTTCTATAGATGCGGACTGGGAGTTTTTAATAATTTCTTCAATGGCGGTTGTAACTGACTCTTTATAATAAATATCTATTGCTTTCTCTAATTCTGAACGAGAAGCAATAACAGGATTAATCTCACATCCTGTTAATCTTTCTAAATCATCAAAAATCACAACATTAAGAGGGTCCGCTACTGCTACTGTAATAATATTACCTATTTTACCTACAGGAATTATCATATACTTCCTGGCTATCTCTTTAGGGACAAGCTTTATTATTTCAGGAGAAATTTTTAGATTTAGTACCTTTATGGGAGGTATAGAAAGATATGTAGAAAGGAAAATCATCAAATCCTTTTCTTTCACATATCCTAATTCTATGAGAATTTCACTTAATAAACCTCCTTTCTGGGAATGCGTTTTCCTAAGATCTTGCAGTTGCTCCTCATTTATCAATCCTTTTTCTACCAGAAGGTGGGCAAAATCTTTCCTCTTCTCTTCCATAATCTACTTTTACAGACTAAAAATCATTTAAAAAACTTACATCAATCTTTATAAAAACGTGCGATAGCTTTTCTAACATCAGAGGAAGTGCTGATAAAAATCTGAATATTTAAAGAAGTAATATCTTCTAAATCCTCTACCGCTTCCATATTTAAGGGGTTAGCCATTGCCACCGTTAAGGTATTACCTATTTTATCTATAGGGATAAGGCAATAATGATGAGCAACATTTTTAGGAATAAGTTTAATTACTTCTTGAGGAATATCATAATTCTCCAGGGGCAAGAAAGGAAATCCATACTGAAAAGAAATACATTGAGCAATTTCCTCTTCTGTCGCGAACTTTTTATTGACAATAATCTCGCCAATTAATCCACCCTCTTTCGCTTGAGTATCTAAAACTTCCTTTAACTGCTCACTCGTAATAATGTTTTTCTCGACAAGAATTTCTCCTAATAGTTTTTCTATTTTCTTTTTTCTAAATCTCATTATTTCTTAAGCTGAGTGTGGATGCATTCTAAGAGCTGCTGGGAATTTGTACCATCAATAGGATTTTCTGCTACTGCTAATTTAATTTGAGGAGCTAAGGCAATGTTTTCTTCTAAAAAATTGTAAATTATTTCTTTAAGTCGTGTTCCCATATGTTGAGACTGTCGTCGATTGCGTTCAATAAGAATAACCCCAAATCTATCTTCTCTAAGCCTGCCTAAAATATCTATGGGTCTTATATTATTCTTAAATATACCCACCAGCTTCTTTAATAGCTTCTCTAATTCAAGCAAAGCCATTTTTTGCTTGTATTCATTATAATTAACAATTTCTACAACTAACAATCCGCAGGGGCGTTGGTAAGTGGTAGCACGCTTAATTTCCTCTTCAAGGCGATTAAGAAAAAATTTTTCGTTGTAAATCCCTGTTAAGGGGTCAAAAATTTCTAAATCTTCAACTTTTTTATAAAGATTTTTCCTTTCCCACAAAATGCTCATATTATATGAAAAAAGATTAATTACTTCGCTATCGTCATCAGAAAAAGCAAAATCGTCAAGATAATTACCTACAATGATAAACCCCACAATATTATCTCTTAAATAAATGGGCTGAATAATAAAGTTTTTAGTACCTAATATTTCATCGACAAATAAAAATTTATCGTCTCTATTGTTCTTATCAATAATGCGCGTAGTAATTACTGATTTTAATTTATTTATATTTTCATTAGTTAATAAATTTAAAACTTTATCTTCGTTTATACCGGAAAAGAAGTTATAATATTTACCTTCTATTTCTCTAACAAAAAATATAACAACAATATTAACCTGGATTATTCCTCTTAGTCTCTCCGTAAGAAACTGTAATATATCCTCTGAAGGAGCTCCTTTAGAAAATAAAGAATTAGCCTCTAAAATAGAAGAAAATACTTTAACTTTCTGAGCAATTGCCCTGCTTAATTCTTCTGTCTTAGAACTTACTATCTTAAGCTCTTCCACACTCTCTTTGACCTTCGAAGAAAGCATATTAAAAACAACGTCAAGGCGTTCTACTTCATTCTTTATTCCTATATTTCCCAATGTATCGTGGTCTTTTATATGACGCAAAGTTTCCTGTGTTTTATTATAAATTTTTATCACTGAAGAAAATACCTCAAACACAAACCACCATCCTACTAAGATAACCGAAATAAGAACATAAATAGCTAACACAGATATTCTGTAGGAATTTATTATGTAATAGAAAATAAGAGCTATGGGAGCAAAAGTAGCAAAAGTAAAGGCTACGCAAAGTCTTCTCTTTAAACTTATCTTGCTTAGAGAAGAAATTTTCTTATCGTCTTTCATTGTTTTTAAATTCCTTTAAAGCGCTTAAGGTATATATTCCTTTTAAAATATCTTTAATTTTCACCGGCTTAACCAGATAATAATCGGCTTCCAAATTATAGGTTTTTTTAATATCGTTAAATGCATCCTTCGCAGAGATAATTATTATAGGAAGCGACATATTTTTTTCTTGTTTAATCCATCTTAATACTTCCCATCCATCTATACCCGGCATTACTAAATCAAGAATTATCATATCCGGCTTTTCTTCTACTATCCTTAACTTTGTCTCTTCACCATCAAAAGCTACCACCACGTCAAAACCTTCTCTTTTTAAGGCAACCCCCAAAAGCCTAACAAAATCTCTCTCGTCGTCAGCAATAAGAATTTTCTTGATCATATTATTGACTGCATTTTTTTAAAATAAATCTTTCTTTCTTACCGTCTCAATCATATCTTTTATAAACTCTTTTTCTGCCAAAGCTAACTTAAAATGGTGCTCTATCAACAAAGATAAATTTCTCGGAGAATCTTTTAATTCCTTTCTTTTTAAAATAAGCCATTGTTTAACACTATCAAGAAACCGAGAACGTAACCTTAAAAGAGGAAGTACTTCTTTTGTATCAACAAAAGGAAGGAAATAAAGGGCTATATCTAATTCAATGAATGGCCGGCGTTGAGAAACCAATGCTTCCTTACATAGCCTTAAGAATTCCCTGTCTCCTTTAGAAGTAATCTGATAAACATACCTTTTAATATCCCTTTGATTTATTGATTTTTTTCGGATAAAACCCTCTCTCTCCATTTTCTTTAGAGGGTAATATATGGAAGAAGTATCTAATTGGGAAAATATTCCCAGGTCTTTTTTTATAAACTTCTTTATATCATATCCTGAGGCAGGATTTTTTTTAAGAAAACCTAATATAATAAGCTTTTGGATCATTCTCTAAATACGCCTATCTTTCTGAACTTTTCATATCTTTTTAAAACCAACTCTTGCCCAGGAATATTTTTCAGTTCCTCTAATGATTTTAGAAGAGCGTCTTTTACATTAATGGCTGCTTTTTGGTAATCTCGGTGAGCTCCTCCTTGAGGCTCAGAAATTACTTCATCAACTATCCCCAAAGAAAGTAACTCTTTACTACTCAACTTAAGGGCATCCGCAGCTTGTGGAGCCATTTTTGAATCGCGCCATAATATTGCTGCACACCCTTCAGGAGAAATCACAGAATAATAGGCATATTCCATAATCAATATCTTATCCCCCACACCTATACCTAATGCTCCTCCACTGCCTCCTTCGCCTATCACTATAACGATAATAGGAACCTTGAGATTAAACATATCTTGAATATTCTCCGCAATAGCAAGAGCCTGTCCACGTTCCTCTGCTCCTATTCCGGGATAAGCCCCCCGTGTATCAATAAAAGAAACTATGGGCAAAGAAAAGCGCTCTGCTAATTTCATAATCCTCATTGCCTTACGGTATCCTTCAGGATGAGCACAGCCAAAATTCCTCTCTAAATTCTCTTTTGTATCTTTACCTCTTTGATGCCCTACAACAGCTATTTTTCTTCCTTCTAATTTTGCTAATCCGCAGACGATTGCTTTATCATCTTTATATAAACGGTCGCCAGAAAGCTCTATAAAATCCTCCATTATCATTTCTATATAATCCAACGTTGTAGGACGTTTTATATGGCGAGCAATTTGAATCTTCTGCCAAGAAGTAAGATTGGTATAAATTCTTACTTTTAAATTTCTTAATTTCTCTTCAAGATTATTTATTTCACTGGATAAATCTATCTGTTTATTTAAAGAAAACTCTTTTAATTCTTTTATTTTATTTTCTAACTCAACTATTGGTTTTTCAAAATCCCAATATTGCACCATTTTTTCTCTTAAAATATTCCTTCTAAAACTCTATTCCTTTAATCTATACATCTATAACCCAAATATCTCTATCAATTTACAATAATTACTTCTGTGCCTAAAGGAACGATATCATAAAGTTCCTCAACGTCCTTGTTATGCATCCTGATACAACCTTGAGTGACTTGTTTGCCGATATCATTCACATTTCTATTTCCATGTATACCATATCCCTTAATATTTAAACCTATCCAACGTGAACCTAATACATTATCAGGGCTGTCAGGAAGAACAACAGCGCCAGCTTTAAACCACACAGGTTTTTTTAGTTTATTAGCTACTTTAAATTTCCCTGTGGGAGTAGAGTTATTCTTTCCCGTAGATACCACATAAGTTTTTACTATTCTATCGTTTTGTTTTAAAAAAAGCAGATTTTGAGATTTATCAATAACTATAGAAAATTTACAGGTGTTCACTTTTAACTTTTGCTGAGGATGGATAATGTCGCTTTTTAATCCATTAGCTTTTTTAATAAGAGCAACAGTTGTGCCAAATTTCTTAGCAATCTTAATTAAAGTATCGTTAGGTTTTACCGCATATTGTATACTGCATTCATCAAGAAGAGGAGAGAAGATAATATTAATGTTTAATCTTTCTATGTTTTTCTTGATCTTGTCTAATAAAAAAGAGTTATCTGTAACATCCCTTGCTTTTTCATATAAACGACGCGCTTCTAATAAATCATTCTTTGATAAAGCCACATCTGCTTTATTCAGCAAATCTTTTAAAGAAACTTTTTCTGTCACAGATCTCTTTGGAATAATAATTATTGTTAATATTACAAAAATAGTTATTCCTATTATTCCCAAAATAAATATATTTCTTCTCAACCTTGCCTCCCTTTAAATTAATATCCTTTATAAAACAATAAAAAAGTAACTAACCCTACTAATGCACCCATAAAAACTTCAAAAGGAGTATGCCCTACCAATTCCTTAAGATGATAATCTTCTATTTTCTTTTTTTTCTGGATATCTTCCATGATTAAGTTAAGAACCCTTGCCTGTACTCCAATAGAACGTCGCCATGTTTGAGCATCAAACATAGTAATAAGAGCTAAAATGGCTGCTAAGGCAAATAAAGCAGAAGAATACCCTGCTTTTTCTCCCACCGAGAAAGTTAAAGCTGATACTGCCGCACTATGTGCGGAAGGCATTCCTCCTGTTCGCAAGATCCAATAAAAGTTAAATCTTTTCCCTTGAACCAAGCCAATAGCAATCTTTATGCCCTGGGCTATAGCCCAACTTAAAAGGGTAATCCAAAGTATTTTATTAGAAAGCACACCGCCCCAAAATTCTCTCATAGCTATATTATTATAAGCCTAAATATTAACCCAATCAAGAAGGAATACTTTCTAGCAAACCACACAAGATTGTAGAAGATTTTATTTTTCCTATAATGTTTTAATAAATAAAAATATTATATTGTAAATAAAAATATTATATTGAGAATAAAAGTACTTTTTCTATAATCCTTGAAAAAATATCAATAAAGAGATAAAATTTCTTAGGAAGTATAATTTTTTGATAAGGAGTTATTAATGTTTTCTGTTACCTTTGTATATATTATAGTAGCAATCATAGGGGTGATAATTGCTTTAATATTAGCTTATCTTGGCACTCTTCAGTCAAAAGGGAGTACTACTGCTATCGGAAAAACACCAAGAAGCCTTGTAACACCCCCTATTATACACAGTTCTATAAACGAATCAATTGTAAAAGAAATACAACCTGTATTACGCTCCCGCAAACACAGTGAGTTAATAAGTAAGAAAATATCACATGTTTTTAATAAAGAGCTGGAAAAACGGATTAATTTGACTGCACAGGAAATAAGTAAGAAATATAACGCCCTCATTGAAGAGAAAACTCGCAATGAAGAGATTGCTTTAAAAAAATACAAAAAAGCCATTGTAGAGAAAAGAGATACAGAGGCAGTAATAAGAAGTATTGCTGAAGGGTTGGTGGTAGTCGACGCAGAAGGTAAAGTTATTATGATGAACCCTGCTGCAGAAAAGCTTTTAGGGGTAGAAAAAGAAAATACCTTTGGGAAAAAACTTACAGAAAATTTGAAAGAAGAACAACTAATATCATTAATAAAAAGTTCTCCTGATAAAGAAAACAAAGAGATAGAACTTTCTTCCCCTGACGATGAAACAAAAAAAGTTTTAAGAGCTAGTAGCGCAGTAATAGAAGATGAGAATGGTAAAACTGTAGGAATGGTCTCAGTATTAAGCGACATCACCAAACAGAGAGAATTAGAAAGGATGAAATCTAACTTTATTGCTAGCGTTTCTCATGAATTAAGGACACCTCTTATTGCTATTGAGAAATCAGTATCTTTGCTTCTCTCTAAAACAACAGGCCCTATTTCAGAAACCCAAGAGCAGTTTTTAAAAATCGCCCATCGTAATTTAAAAAGACTATCCCGCCTTATAAATGACCTTTTAGACTTATCTAAATTAGAAGCAAAGAAAATGGCGTTAGAACGTAAGATATCTTCTATAAAAGAGATTATTGATGAAACAATGGAAACATTCAATACATGGGCAGAAACAAAGTCTATTACCCTTGAAAAAAGAATAGAGGAGAATATACCTATGGTAAATGTAGATCCTTCAAGAATAACTCAGGTGCTTACTAATCTTATAGGAAATGCTATTAAATTTACTCCCCAGGGAGGAGCAATAACAGTTGAGGCGCATCATAAAAAAGATGCTTCCTGTATTGAAGTAAGTGTTGCGGATACAGGCATAGGTATTGATAAACAATACTTAGAAAAGATATTTGACAGATTCTATCAAACAACAGAAAGAGCAACTACTGATATAAGCGGAACAGGATTGGGACTAAGTATCTGTAAAGAACTTATAGAACTACATGGGGGGAAAATATGGGCAGAAAGTGAAAAAGGATATGGGGCAAAGTTTATATTTACTCTGCCTTTAACAACTAATTCAAATACTGGAGGTTAAGTTATGGAAAAAAAAGTTAAAATTCTTATGGTAGATGACGAGGAAGATTTTACTCAACCGATGGCATTCTGGTTTAAGACAAAAGGATACGAAGTCTCTACAGCGAACAATGGCGAAATAGCATTAGAAAAAATTAAAGACGAAAAACCCGATATAATATTTTTGGATCTTAATATGCCAGTTATGGATGGCTTTGAAACTCTAAAAAGAATAAGAAAAATTGACAAAAATCTCCCTGTAATAGTAATAAGTGCCTATGCAGACCCTGAAAAAATACAAAGAATGCAACCGCACGGAATCTCAGGAGTTTTTTATAAAGGAAGCGACTTTGAAGAAGGAGTAACTCTTATAGAGTCAATATTAAGAACACACAAAAAACTTAAGAAATAACTTAAGTTATAATTATTTTATAGATTAATCTTTTCTCTGGGGGGTGAAACTATATCCATAAACTTTTATCTAAGCTACGATAACGGACTGCTTCAGAAAGATGGAAAGAGGTAATTTCTTCAGATTTATCTAAATCTGCAATAGTTCTACTTACTTTCAGAATCTTATCATAAGAACGGGCACTTAATTTTAACTCTCTTATTGTTGTTTTAAGTAGTGATTTTGCTTCCTCATTTAATATACAATATTTTTGAAGGTGTTTATGGTTCATTTGGGCATTAAAAAAAATTTTTTCTTTTTTAAAACGCCTATTTTGAATCTTTCTGGTCTCTTCTACTCTCTTTTTGATCTGATGGGATGATTCTACAGGAATATTTTTACTCATTAAATCATCGGTTTTTATACCAGAAAGTTCTATATGAATATCAATACGGTCTAAAAGAGGTCCAGAAATTTTACGGCGATACTTCTGAATTTGAAAACTTGAACAATGACATGCTTTCTGGAAAGAACCAAAATACCCACAGGGGCAGGGATTCATCGCTGCCACAAGAATAAAGCGTGAAGGAAAACGCAGGTGTTTTGTTGCCCGAGAAATACTAACAAAACCATCCTCCAATGGTTGTCTTAATGCTTCTAATGAATCA
>Ga0180301_10001015_pt1 | contig 22035 bp, 21 predicted proteins | sample GuaBasSediGuay16_FD_121797 | JGI IMG/M metagenome (GOLD analysis project Ga0180301, IMG submission 121797) | Subseafloor sediment microbial communities from Guaymas Basin, Gulf of California, Mexico - Guay16, Core 4569-2, 12-15 cm | ecosystem: Environmental > Aquatic > Marine > Hydrothermal...
CGTGGCGGTATATTCCATCAGCGAGGGAGCTTTGCTCACAGGCGCTTTTTTCTCGATAAAATACGGGAATTTTAGGATTATGTGCGCCGCGCGGGCGTCGAAAACCTTTCGCATTTCGTCGAGTAGCGGGCGTATCTGGACATAGGTTATCTCGCCGTGGTATTGCTCGAGGAGCTCCAGGAACCGGCTCATATGCGTCCCGCGCCACTTAGCGGGAAGCTCCACGGACATCGTTATATCGGCGACAGTATGCTGCCGTTCGTTTTGTTTATCCAGAACGACTATCGGATACGATAGCCCTCGAATACCGACTTTGTCTATATCGAGCGGATGCTCCGGCGGGCCGTTTTGCACATCGGGTATCGGAGCCGTATTTTTTAGCTCGGACGACATCCGGGCAAAATCGGGCGTAGCCGCGACTATATAATCGGGATTTTCAGCTTCGATAAACGAAGTCGAATGATGAGCGATAGCCGGAGGATTTTCCGACGCGGCGGCATCGAGTATTTTGATTTCCTCTTCATCGAATCTATCGTCGGCTTCCAGCATTGCGGAAACACTCTCCCATATCTTCCTGAAACCGTCCGGTTCGACATCGGCAAAAATCTCTTCAATCGTTCGCTTTACCGCATCGACAAGGCGCGGCGCAGTTCCCTTATAAAATTTATACGCGCCGAGGTTAATTCGATAAACCGTTAAATCGGGGTCGATGTATTCTATTATTCTGCCCTTTTCCGGCGGAGCGTTCTTAAAAGCTGGAACAATCGTCGCGGATACCCCGCCACAATATTCTATGTAATGGCGTGGTCCGAAATGCGCCTGATAAAGTAGTTTATAGACATCCGCCGGACGCGCGTAAGGTCGTTCTCTAATATACTTTTGAATAAAACTTACCCAATCATTCTCCGCCATCGAACAATTCCCCCTGCGTTTTCTGCGGGAACTCGCCTTTTAGATGTTCATATGCTCCGCGTGTGGCTTTACGGCCTTTCGGTGTTCTATCGATAAAACCGAGCTGAAGCAGATACGGTTCATAAACGGATTCTATAGTGCCCTCGTCTTCGCCGATAACCGCAGCTATCGTGCCGAGTCCAACCGGGCCACCGTTGTATTTGTCTATAATTGTCGAAAGTATCCGCCGGTCCATCTCGTCGAGTCCGAGGTTGTCGATTTGCAGCATATCGAGGGCGTTTCGGGCCTCGACCGCCGTAATTACACCGTCGGCCTTTACCTGAGCGAAATCGCGCACACGCCTAAGCAGCCTGTTCGCAATTCTGGGGGTTCCGCGACTGCGCTCGGCGATTTCGCGCGAGCCTTCGTCGTCGGCCTCTATCTCGAGGATTCTCGCACTGCGTTCGACTATGAGGAAAAGCTCGTCCGGCGGGTAGTAATCGAGTCGCTCTACAACGCCGAACCTCGAGCGTAACGGTGCGGTAATAAGTCCCGCTCTGGTGGTAGCGCAAACGAGAGTGAAATGCGGGAGTGTCAGCCGCACAGTCCTCGCCGCTGGGCCTTTATCGATAATAATATCGAGTGCGAAATCCTCCATCGCGGCGTAGAGGTATTCCTCGACCGCTTTCGGAAGGCGGTGGACCTCGTCGATAAACAGGATGTCCCCCTGCGAAAGCCCAGTGAGGAGGCCCACCAGGTCGCCGGGGCGTTCTATTGCCGGTCCGGCCGAAACGCGGATATTCGTCCCCATTTCGTTCGCGATAATATGTGCCAGCGTCGTTTTTCCGAGTCCGGGTGGACCGTATAAAAGCGCGTGGTCGAGCGCCTCGCCGCGCTGCCGGGCCGCCTCGATATATACCGAGAACTTCTCTTTAAGTGTAGCCTGCCCGACGAACTCCTCCAACCGGGCCGGACGCAACTTTTCCTCGAGCTCGGCGTCGTCTATCTGTTTTCTCGGTTCGAGAGGGTCGGTTTTTTTTCGTTTGTCGTTCATCGGTTATCGGTTTTCGGTTCTCGGTTCTTGGTTCTCGGTTCTTGGTTCTCGGTTCTCGGTTCTCGTATATTTTACCGCAGAGAGCGCAGAGATTTTATGGGATTAATGTAATGAATAAAGATAGCGGGTGCAATAGAAAAAGGGCGCACGGCCCGTAGGGTTTCCTCGATTCCTCGGTCGTAGTGCGCCATTGCTGCCGAGCAGGTAAAAGCGTATATCACAATCCAAAAATCGCGCGAAGAGCCTTCTCAACCTTTACGATATATTCGTCTTCAAGATGGCCGAGGACCTTGATAATCCTGCGTTTATCTATTGCCCGAATCTGTTCGCAAAGGACGACCGAATCTTGACTTAAACCTCCCGCTCCGGCTGGAACGAAAGCATGTGAAGGCAATAAAGCCCGTCGAATCTTCGTTGTGAATGGCGCGATAATCGTATGTGGGCTGACCGCATTAGCGCGGTCTATCTGCAGAATAACAGCGGGTCGCACGCCAGCTTGTTCGGTGCCTATTGTCGGGCTTAAATCGCAAAGAACAACATCGCCTCGGTTAAAAGCTACCATCGTATTTCACCGTTCGCCAGACGGTTCTCATAATCTTCCAGATTGGACAGGTAGTCACTCAAGCCCGATTCGGCATTTTTGATAGCCTCGGCTAGCGCGATAGAATCCTCGAGCTCTTCGATATACTCCTCGAGCGCGCGGTATTCATCCATACTTAGCTGGACTGCGAGTTCGGTGCCGTCCTCGCTTAACACCTTTTTCTCGTGAAGTTTCAGCATAATAGAACCTCCCGTGTTCGATGGGAGTATAGTGAATTTCCAGGCCTAATTCAAGGGATTTTGTTGCATCGGGTGTAAGATTTATTAGCGTCGGAGTCCATTCCGGGAGCGTCGAGGTCTATTCTACGAGCGTCGAGGCCCATTCCGAGGGCGTCGGAGTCCAATCCGAGCTTCGGATTGGATTAAAACGCCCTCTTTTCCTTTACAAACGACCTCGACTCTTGCAAAAACGCCCTCTTCTTCTTGTCAGACGCTCTCGGTTCTTGCAAAAACGCCCTCTTTTTCTATACAGACGCTTGTAGTTCTGAAGCAAACGCAATCAGAATGCATATAAACGCTCTGCAATTCATTGATTTTCAAAGAGTTACGGGGAAATGCCGTAAAAACGTAAAGCAATGGAATAGAAGAGAAACATACGCTACTCAATATACTTAATAATAGATTTATCCTTAATAATATTTGGGATTATACCATTTGGCGTCAAGAATGTTTTTCCAGAAACCTGTCATTAAATCCCAACCACACCCACCGCTACATCCTCCCCACCACCATACCTCACCGTTTTGTTCCCAATAATCCCAATTTATTTTTTTGGCAGTGTAATACATCACTCGTAGCTTGAACAAATTTTCTCTTATAGGAGAAGGATTACCATATTTATCGAAGTTACTTATATAGATAAATCCAACTAATCTTACCCCCTTTATTTGCGGATATTTCTCAATGAGGTCAACCATGCCCTTTTTATTAAAGGTAAGCAATGTAGCGGTTAAAGCCATTTTAGCTCCCCTATTTTCCCCCAAAAGAAAAAGCATAGTAACATTATGGTCAATCTCGAGTATATTATCCTTTATTCTAACTAATTTAACTAATTCGGACATATCTTCCGATTCAAAACAGCCCCAAGAATTATAAACATCTCTTACCATAATAGTATCTAATTCCGCAAAGCATAACGTAGATAATAATGTAAAAACGAATAATATTAAGTATTTTTTCGACATTTTTACCATAATTACTCCCTTATTATTGTAGTTAATTAAGTTATTTGTGGCTCGCATCCAAAATGGTTAAAAATACGCTCATATATACTCTCGTTAATTAGCAATTTAGGGTAATTGTGGAAATACTCTAAACAGAACCAATTATGATATTCAGCTAACCAACTGTATTTTGAGGATACTTTCACATCCATAACGTATTTTAACAAAGCTTCCTGGATATTGTTCTGATGCTTTTGTAATATCTCTAAAGCTCGCTCTGACGATTTTTTTTCGCCGTCGTGCCAACCCTCGCCCTCGGTTATTTTGCATCTGAATAAGTAATTAACGAAAACAACTCCGTTTTTATCTACAAGAAGGAAGTCTTTTAACACCGAAGCAGCCTCACCTGTTAAATTCAACAACCTTTCTTTAATATCTTCCGCTAAAATAATTCTGGGGTATATAGCTTCGTTTTTTTCAATTTCAATGGCATCGACCAGAGCAGGACCCCAAACAAGGTGTATATGGCTGAAAACGAGACCAGCCGATACCCCTCCTCTTGCAAATATACCTTCTACAGCCAGTGCAATCTGATATTCGGTTACAGCTTTTAAAAATGAAACCAAATTATAGATAAATTCTTCGTCCTTTTCCGCAATCATCGAAATCGCAGTATTATCCGAGAACATTCTTATGTCACATAACTTATTCCCTGAAAACTTGTAGAGAAACGCTGAATTAGCGTCTCCGATTGCACGATCTACCTTTCGAAGCAATTCTCCACTTTCCCCACTTTTTTCTGCTTCTCGGATTAACTCTTTCGAACCTAATATATCCACAAAAACCACAATCGAATCTCTCAGAACGGGGCGATCGTTATCGAAATAAGGGCTATCAATTTTTTCTAAAGGGTTTTTCTTTTCAAAGTAATACATTTTATTCTTTACTCGTTACGCAGCCTCCGTTGCGTTGCGTAACACCACTGAATTGGCAGCCCCCGCTTCGCTTTTCCTCGTTCCCTCGGTCTCTACGGGCTATTAATATAATCCACCTACCGTCCCCGCGCAATTACTTAAAGCCTATGTCCACCTTATCCGTCTCCGTCGGGGCCATACATCTACGACCTTAGTAAGCCTTGTTTCTGTGCCTAACATAGCTTATATCGACAACCCGGTTTTCGTCATCTACCGTGTAAAGAACCCTATAATCGCCAACCCTTCTACGAAAGAGGTTTTCTTTCCCTTTTAGTTTAATCGTGCCGCGCGGTCGTGGCTCATCTTTCAACGAATCGATAGCTTTGATAATCCTACTTCTTATCCTATCTTGAAGAGCAGCTATCTCTTTTTCCGCCGACGATGCGAGAGTAATCTTATAACCGTCCATCAGAGTTACGCCCCGACCTTCTCCTTGAACTCGTCCCACTCGATGCGCGGTTCGTTCTTCCGCGACTCTACCACAAGGATGTCGTGGATATCTTCCCAGATGTCACCGAAAATTCCGAGGTCGATTACGGCAGCCTTTTGATGACCCTCTTCGTCGACAATATATTCGATTCCTATCATAATTCCCTCCATTCATTTTTTTGCTTCGTGTTCGCCATCAATATACACCATCTTTGTTATCGTTGCAAGGAAATAGTTAAAAGTGAACAGTTAAGAGTTGCCCCACGCAATTACTTAAAGCCTATTTTCACCTTATCCGGTGGGGGCATAAGCTGCTTTATCGCGTGCCGCCCCGGTTTAAGGTCCCAAAATGGCTCCCCAAAATGCTAAATCGCTTAATATCTTGATGTCGAAATTTGCTATATCAAGATTTTATATAGAATCGATGTCATCACAAATTGTGATAACCTTTTCTAATATAGTGTGTCGTCCGTCCCGAAATTGCTATTTATTCAGGATGTTTAACGCGGCGCGGATAAGCTTGTCGACAGATGCGTCTTTAAGTTCGACGGAAATTTCGCGTATAACACGGGCGGCTTCGACTCTCGAAAATCCGAGAGCCTCGAGGGCAGCGATGGCGTCCGCGCTCGGCGCTCCCCCGACTGGAACCGCACTTACGGCGAGGTCCCCCATTTTCGCTTCCAATTCGACACACAACTTCTCAGCTCGTTTTCTCCCCAGTCCAGGAATCGAGGTTAACATCTTATAATCCCTCGCGCTTATCGCGGCGACGAGTTCGGGCGCGGACATCCCGGCTAGTATTTTAATAGCCATTTTTGCGCCGATGCCGCTGGCGCTTAACAACAAATCGAAGATTTTCCGTTCAAGTTCGGTCGCAAAACCATAAAGCTCCATTGTATCCTCGCGGTGGATAAGACGCGTTAGCAAAGTTACCTCTTCTCCCGGTTGGCCGATTGTATCGAACGTGCCGGCGGATATCGATAAAAGGAAGCCGACACCATGAAGGTCTATAACCGCCTCCGAGGGGGTTTTACTCGCTAATATTCCGGTTATAAATTCTATCATATTATTGGGAGTATAATGGTTATTGCGAGCCGTAGGCACAGCAATCTCGTCTTATTTATTATAAATTGCTTCGTCGCTATGCTCCTCGCAATGACGGTGTTTTGCTGAAAACCTCCAATCCTCAATCCGCGACCCTCAGCGCCCTCTGCGCCCAGCAATAAGCGACCGCGAGGGCATCGGTCTCGTCGAGAGGGCAGTCGTTGGGGACATCGAGTAATCTCTTTACCATAAAGGCGACCTGTTCTTTTGTGGCGTTTCCGTTGCCCACAAGCGCCATTTTAATCTCTCTCGGCGCGAAAGTGGTAACATCGACTTCGGAAAGCGCTGCCGCAAGAATCACAGCCGAGCGCGCCTCACCGAGCTTTATCATACTCTGGACGTTTTTTCCGTAAAACGTGTTCTCGACGGCGACGATATCAGGTTTATTTTTGTCGATAAGTTCTAATACAAATCGGTGAATCTCGACGAGTTTGTCTATTCTGTCATTCTCTTTCGGTCTAAAAACACCCGATGAACGGACATCGGTTTCGCCGCCGTTTACTTCTATCAAACCCCATCCCATATTTCGGGTTCCGGGGTCTATGCCGAGTATCCGCATCATATCGAATCGCTTATGGTTATTATTTCCTTAATATCCTCGAAATACCAGTGCCACGGCTCTTTGCGGACTCCCTCCCCGGTAGTGTAGCTCTGCCTCCAGCCATATTTACCGGCATTGCGTTTGAGCCACCAGTATTCTCTCGTTCCCACAAAATCGCCGGTGGTGGGATAGAAATCGACTGCGCGCCCGGTATGGTGTTCACTGTATCCCGGTGGAGCGGTGCCTTTGATAATGCTCTCGAAAGGGACGCCTATACCGAGAAGCGTGCACCAGATTTCCTCCTGCTTTTCGATACTCCTATAACCGGATTCGATAACGAATTCCAATCCTGCCGCCTCGGCAGCTTTTGCTATCTCGAGAAAAGCATCGCGCGCGGGTCTTAAAAGATAGATGCGACCACCGTGAACGGAGTATTTCGGTGGAAGAGGCGCAAGCTCCGATATATCGGCCAGTATCGAATCCGGGATACGGCTTTCGGCCCAATAAACCGGCAACTCGAAAAGGGTGTCGCAGACGTATATCGTATCCGCACACAGGAGCGGAGAGGATATCATAAATAGTATGAATATGATTAGTCGGTTTTTCAACTTTTGTCGAAATATAGTTTCTCGAGTATATCGGCTACGGCATTCTCGTCGTTCGAAAACGGACTGATATAGTCCGCGACAGTGAGAGCCTCCGGGTGTGCATTCGAGGGTGTCGCGAAACGCCCCGCGATTTCGGCCATCGGGACATCGTTTATATAATCGCCGATAGCGAGAATTTCCTCGCGCGAAATACCGAGATATTCGGCAAGCATAGCCAGACCTTTCCCTTTGTCGGTGCCGCGCGCCCGGACCTCGAAATAATGCATCGGATAGTAGCGTATCGACGGGAAAAAGTAGTGTGTGATATCCTCAAACCCAAAACTCAACGTCGCATCCTTTACCGTCATAACTCTCGATTTCTCGCCGGCTACGAGAATTGCCGTCGGTTCGATACCGTCGATTAAATCTATATCATCGAGAGGCGAGATATTAACTATCCAAGTCTCTAATGCGGGCGCAGTTAAATCGCTGATATTCCTTCCGAACGCTCTATCGCAGCAGACAAAAATAAGCGTCGCGTCGATATCCCAGGCCGCTCGTAAGATTGCGCGGGAGCTTTCGAACGAAACGGGTTCGTGATAGATGGGCTCTCTCGAGTCTCCGACCCATCCGACAAAAGCGCCGTTCAGGGCGATAGTGGGAAGGTCGATTTTAAGCTCGTCGATATATATCTGCGATGCGGATACCATCCGTCCCGTGGCGAGAGTTACCAACGCGCCGTCGTCGGTAACGCGATGGATAGTGTCGATAACCTTCGGCGAAAGCTTTGTCTTCGAATCGATAAGAGTGCCGTCGATATCTATTACGATTAGTTTCGGTCTAGCCATATTATCGTTCTGCTTCGAACGCTTCCACTATCTCGTCGTCTATATCGAAATTGGAATACACATTTTGGACATCGTCGTGGTCCTCGAGTTTGTCCATAATTTTCAGCAATTTTTCTGCGTCTTTGCCCTCGACTTTAACATAACTTTGCGGTTTCGCTGTCCTCTCCGCGCTTTCTACCGGTAATCCCGACTCTTCGATAGATTTTTTAATATCTTCCATCTTGGTTTCCTCGGTATATATTTCCCAGAAATCGTCGCCGTCGAGAACGTCGTAAGCGCCGGCTTCGACCGCCTTTTCAAAAAGCTCGTCCTCGGATACCCCCTCTTTGGGCACCCGGATAAGCCCCACGCGGTCGAACATCCAGCCGACACATCCGGTTTCACCGAGATTGCCGTTGTGCTTTTCGAGGATATGTCGTATTTCGGCGACCGTTCTGCGTTTGTTATCGGTCAACGTTTCGATAAGAAGAGCGACCCCACCCGGGCCGTAACCCTCATAAACCGCTTCTTCGTAGGTTACTCCGGGAAGCTCTCCAGTGCCTTTTTTGATTGCGTTTTCGATATTCGATTTTGGCATATTCGCGGCCTTTGCGGCCTCGATTGCGGTTCTGAGTCTCGGATTACCGTCGGGGTCGCCGCCGCCGGTTCGCGCCGCGACCGTAATCTCCTTGATAATCTTGGTGAATATCTTGCCACGTTTCGCGTCGGTCGCCGCTTTCTTGTGTTTTATCGAGGCCCACTTCGAATGTCCGCTCATAATAACTCCCTCTTGTTAATTGATGTTTTATATGTATAAATTAAATGTTAGGTAGTTAAATCGCAAGAATAAAAAGGAGGGATTAGAGGATTTAGGGGAAAATATCCCGATATCGAGCCGGCGTTTCGCCCTGCCGGTTATTTCAAACATAACATTTTGGCAGTTTGCGGTAGTGGTCTCCCGAGAAGGCATTTATTATCCGAACGAGATACACACCGGAGGGAAGCGATTTTTCGGGTTGTCAGACGAACATCCTCATCCAACCTAACTACATTAGGTCCCCTTTAACCCAGAACCCTATCTTCTTATCTTTTCTTCCGCCCGTATCTTCTCGTCGGTTTCTTTTTCGGTTTCTTTTCGGAATCGACCCACGGCACGTTCGGCATACCCGCGCGTTTTCGACCTATCCCGAAATAATCCGCGAGATTCTGTTTTTCCTTTATCACCGGGATTATCGTGCCGTCGGGGCTGGCTATCATAGTTACTACCCCCGGGCCGTGGCCAGCGTAGCGGCAATCCGAGTGAATAATCACGCCGATAGTTACCGCTCCCTTGCGGTAGCTTCGCCCGTAGATATTGTCGTGGTCGGTTATCGCGACTATATCGCCGAAACACAGCCCGCCGAGGTTGTGCTGTTTTAGCTGTTCCTTGTCGGTCGTCATAATATCGTAGTCCCCACTGCCCATCGAGAGCGAGCCGACGCCGGAACCCATCAGGTGTCCGGGTATTATCGCGGTAACCCCTATTTCCAATCCCTGTTTCGTTTCGGTGATGGACATTTTCTCCAGAAGCTGAGGCGAGAGGTTGTAGCAGGTTACTTTCGCCCAGTCCAGAAACCTAAGCCCCTGTCCCCAGCCTTTGATGCGGATTCTGTCTTTATGGGACAGGTTTTCGAGGGCGTCGTCGGGAAAATCCATCAGCACGTGCTCCGCGCCGCCGTGATGTCCGGTTACGACGCCGACCGCACCTTTGGCTTCGCCTGACATAACCTTCGCCTCGTTCCCGATACACGCTATGAAATTATACCCACGGTTCTCGTAGGACTGTCGTTTCTCCTCGTCGAGAATAGTGCTGACCCCCGGTTCCAGATGGTCTCCAGCCCAGCCGAACGCCGGGTCGCCGACCTTGATATTGAACGTTATTCCGCCTGTCCCGGGCAGAAGAAACGGAACACCCTCCGAATCGACACCGTGATGTCCTCTATGGCCGGGATTGACAACGTGGCCCTCCACGCTGATAATCGCCAATCTGTCTTTGTTTGTTCGAATCATTGTGCTCCTTTTTCAGATGTAAGTGGTTAGCGTTAAACTGTGAGCTATAAGTTTTTAATATCCCTTTTCAATATAACTATTTCAGCGTTGCAAGTCAATCGGTCATTTAGGCATCGGTCATCGTTTATCGTTTATCGTTTGTTTTTAACCTCGAGTTTCAATCCGGGGTCGAGCGAAATGCCCTGTTTTTATTAAACCGTTTTAATGTTTTTTAACAACGCTTTCAGGCGTTTCCGCATCGGCGGTTGGCGCGATTTTTGCCGACCTATAAAACGACAGAAAATACAAAGGTCGAAAGCAAAAATCGTGACAACCGGTAAAAACGACCTCTTGCAAAACATCGGAAAGATAACTATCATTAAACGGATATTTATTTGGAGAAGGTCTTATCCCTTATCGCCAACAGCTTATAATTACAAAAAATGGACAATATAGCACATACCCTCGCCGGACTCGCAGTCCGCGACACCGCCCCGAAAAGGCTTTTCGAGAACAGGACGTTTTTCTGGATAGCGCTGCTCGTGGCGAATATGCCCGATATCGATATTATATTATGGCTTTTCGGCCCTACAGTTTATTTCGACCTGCACAGAGGAATAACACACTCCGTTTTTTCGATTCCCGTATGGGGAGCGATAGGCACGGCTATTGCGTATTTTATTTCGCGGAGAAGGCTACCGTTCTTTCGAGTGTGGTTATTGTATTCGATAATCGTTATCGTCCATCTTATCCTCGACTGGGTTACAAGCTACGGAACGGAACTTTTTTCCCCATTCGATAGGACTACATACTCGCTTCACCTGTTTCCGATAGTCGATATCTGGTCGATTCTCGTTATGACCGCGTTTGCCGTTTTGATAAAATTCTACCGGACACACAGAAGAACCATTGCGATTATTTTCATTTCAATTACCTTTATTTATACCGGGTTTCGGGCAGGCGCGAAAATGAAATCCGAGGGTATTGTTATCGATAGATTCGGAAAACCGGATAAAATCTATAGTTTCCCTAATATCGAATCATTGGACACCTGGGTAAATCCAACGATGTATCGCGTCGTAACGGTAACCGGTGATTCCGCGATTAGCTATGAGGTCTCGCCGTTAGACAAGCTGGTTAAACAGCAGGGCCGATTCGACCTTTTCGGCCCCGGAGATAGCCTCTGGAACGAGGTTCATCGAATAGGTTTGACGCGCGCTTATCTACGAAGGTCGGAGTTGCCGATAAGAGAACTCCGCGATGGTAAACTCTTTATCTCGGATTTGAGATATATCTCGGGTTTCGGCACAACCGGTGCGCTGACTCTCGTTTTGCCTATCGAGAACGGCGAAATTACCGGAGAACCAGAATTCGCGCGGCCGAAAATCAAAAGTCGCTAGAAAATTCGGAGATAATATGGAGAGTAATTTATTATTGTGTATAATTATTATGGCCATTATGCCCGTCTTTTTAACTGTCTCCGCAGAAATTCCTTCCGGATACATTCTGCGCGACCTATCTGTATTGTCCGGGGCCTTCGCTACCGATATAGAATGGCTCCCCGGCGATACATCGGCGGTTTGGATAGAACACCCACCGAACGCTCTCCACCTTTCGAGACTTGTCCATTGGAATAATAACGGGACGACAATTTTATTACCCGTCGGGCTGGGAAAATATATTATCGGTGAAATCGACACACAAACCGTAATACTGGTCTCCGCTCGCGAACCGGATAGCCTCGATTGGCGGCGCCACCAGATATTTATATGCTATCCGCCTGTAAAATGCGAGAAACTGGGACTACCCGTGGGCGATATGGCCGGTCTTGTCCGCTGGGACAGCCGTTCCGATACGGTATTTTTCGCGCTTTGCACCGACCCGTATAAAGCGCCTGTGAGATTTTCCGCGACTTTCGAGGGCGAAATCCAAACAACCGAACGACCATTGCCGATGGGCAGCGAATTGCCGGTTGGGATTCTCCCGGAAGATAGCACCGAGCCTTGTTTCGCTGCGCTTTTTCCGCCGCGGAAAAAACCGGAATATATTGAAACCGACTCGATTGCGGGGAGTATCTCTGAAACGGGGCTGACATATCGAAGTAAGAGAGGCGTGCTGATTATCTCCGAAGGCGAAGACTCTCTCTCGATAGTAATACCCAATGCCGGCAATATTCTCGATATCGATTGGACCAAAACCGGCGAACGCGCGCTTATTTCCGCCGTTGGAAACCCATCGAGAGTAATTCTCCTCGTATTAGTCTATGAGTAAGTTCGACGGGTATGGCAAGCATAATCAATCTTCAGTAGCCAGACCAAACAATGCCTGTCCGAGTGCAATTCCGGCATCGCCCGGCGGGACTACTTTGTTCCAGTGAAGTTTCAGGCCGATATCTCTTAAACTTTCGGCAGTTAACTCCAGCAAGACAGTATTTTGAAAAACACCGCCTGTGAGAAGAATTTTTTCGACCCCTTTTTCTTCGCACAGGCGTGAAGCCATCTCGGTAATCGCGTTTGCGAATCCACGATGGAATTTTGCAGCGATTTTCCCCGGCAAAAAGTTATTCCCGATATCTACGCTTATTTGCCTGATTACCGGGCGCGGGTCGAGAGTCATTTCCAAAATATCGAAATCGTAACTCGCCCGTTCCGTATAATCCACGGCAGCCATAAGTCTTTGCGGGCATTCCCCCTCGTAAGTATTCTCGCAACAGATTCCTGATAGACAGGCTACAGCGTCGAAAAGCCGCCCTGCGCTCGATGTCGATGGCCGTCTATTCTCGCGGATTATATTAAGAAGCGGTTCGGTTTTATTGCCGAGTTTCTTTACGAGTTCTGGGAAACGCCCGATAACCTCTTCGCCGAAAGCTGCGTATCCCCAGGAAAGTGCCATTCTCCGGACATCGACAGCAGCTTTGTCGCCGCCGGGTTGAGGGATATTGTAGATATGAGCGAGGCGCTCGAAACCGCCGTAATGCGTCAATAAAAATTCGCTCCCCCATATCGTGCCGTCCTCGCCGTAACCATGGCCGTCGAGAGCGATTGTCAGACAAGCTTCGTCGGGAAGGCCGTATTCCGCTATAACCGAAAGACCGTGCGCAAAATGATGTTGAATACGATATAGCGGAACTCTCCATTTTCTTGCCAGTTTTTCCGCCTCTATTGTGCCGACATAATCCGGGTGCAGGTCGCAAACGATTGCCTCCGGCTCGATTTTCAACCAGTTAAGGTATCTTTCAAGCACCTCTTCGAAAAGCTCCAGCGATTTTTCTCCAGCCAAGTCGCCGAGATACGGCGATAAAAAAGCTTCGTTTCCTCGGGTTAAAGCGAATGTCCCTTTTAGGTCCGCGCCCACCGCGAGAAGAGGTTTTCCCGAAATCGGCAATTCGATTGGCCTCGGCACATAACCTCGGCTTCTTCGGACAATCACCATATCGCTTTCGAAAACGAATCCGACCGAATCGTCCGACCTGCCCACAATATCGCGATTATGGACAAGAAAAGCGTCGGCAATTCCACGCAGAGCGCGAATGGCCTCCTCGTTATCGCATGAAATAGGTTCGTCCCGGCGGTTGCCGCTCGTCGCGATAAGCACTGGCAACCCGGACAACGCAAAAATAAGATAATGCACCGGTGCATAGGCAAGAAAGACACCTAGTCTATCCAGTCCGGGGGCGAGCGTTTCCGGCAATCTATATCCCGGAGTATCAGACTTTTCAAAAAGCAAAATCGGCGCCGCCGGCGAACGGAGTATTTCGGCTTCACTATCCGAAATTCTGCAGAATAGCCGCGCCGTGCCGATATCGGCGACCATTAGCGCGAACGGTTTAGCGGGGCGCTTTTTGCGCTTCCTTAATGCATCTATAGCGTGCTTATTCAGAGCGTCGGCCATCAGGTGGAATCCGCCTATCCCTTTCACCGCGACTATTTTCCCAGCTATAAGTAAATTGCAGGTTTCCTCGATTGGGTTTTCACACTCTACGGAATGTCCCTGGCCATCGAGCAGTTCGTATTGGGGACCGCAAACAGCGCATGCGTTGGGTTGTGCGTGAAAACGCCTGTCTAGAACATCCTCGTATTCGGTGCGACAATTCTCGCACATATTAAACGGCGACATACTGGTCGAAGGTCGGTCGTAGGGCAATTTCTCGATTATACTGTATCTCGGCCCGCAATGCGTGCAGTTAATGAAAGGATAGCCATAGCGCCGGTCGCCGGGGTCGAAAAGCTCGGAAAGGCAGTCGTCGCAGGTCGCAAGGTCGGGCGAGATGGCGGTAACCTCGCCTCCCCTATGTTCACTTCGGATTATACTGAAACCGCTTGCCCCCGTTCTCTCGGTAGGTTTTGTGATAACCTCGCGTATTACCGCCGACCGCGGGGCTTCCTCTCGAATGGCCCGAATGAAGTTATCGAGCGTCTTCGACTCTCCTTCTGCAACGACGAGCACCCCTTCGGTATCGTTGAGAACGTTGCCTTTTATTCCAAAACGCACTGCCAGCCGATATACGAACGGTCTGAATCCGACACCCTGAACGATGCCCTTTATTCTGATTTCACGCGCTTCCATTGCGTTTGAAGATACGCATTATTTTTTCCGAAATCAACACGATTAATACTCAGAGAAAAAACCGATTAATATTGACTTATGTTTTATCGGTAATATCTTTTCGAAAATCCGATTAAGGAGCGATTATGGATAGAGTATGGCGCAAACTCGACGTTATCGAAAAAATAACCGACGACGACATTCGCAAAAAGGTCAAAAAAACGTTCGAGGAAGCCGCTCGTCGCGGCGGATGGACCGAGGATAGTATATTCGATATTCCGTTCACACTTCTGATACCGGATTGCCCGGTAAGTCTTATCGAGCATACGAAACAGGTTGCGGAGATGGCTCTGGATAACGCTGAACGTATGGCCGCAGCTTACAACTTCTATAAATTCGATAAGGATACCCTTATAGCGGGCGGGATATTGCACGATGTCGGTAAATTACTCGAATATAAGGTTGATAACGGTAAGTTCGTTAAGTCGAAATTAGGCAAGTATCTGCGCCATCCCTTCAGCGGCTGCGCGATAGCTTACGAGATGGGTTTGCCGCCGGCGGTTTGCCATTGTATCGCCGTCCACGCCCACGAGGGCGACTCCGGCTGGCGCAGTATAGAAGCGATTGCTATAAATAAGGCCGATTTTACTAATTTCGAGTCGATAAAGGAAGCTCTGGGGATTAGATAAGGAGAGGATATTCAAATTCGTTTTACTTAAAGAGCTTTTTTGCGGTCCTTAAACCTTTTTTGAATAAGGCGTATATCGAGGGAGAATACATACAACCGAGAAGGCATACGAATTTGCATTTCAGCATCGCCTTGCGCGTTTTTATCATCTTTTCGCAATTCCAGAGTTCCGAAAGGCTGGTTTCCTTCAGGTTCCCGACCAATCCATAGTTACAGTATCCTACGTTCCCGTTCGGTTTTATCCACAGGTTCTCGAAAGCGACCGTGCACGGCGCTGGATTATCCAGCAGGTCAAAAGAGAAATAGCGTTTTACGGCCTCGAGATGTCTCGTATCGTTAAGAAGCGTTCCGGGGAATTCCCTTTCTATTTCCAAAATTCTATTAGTAACTTCGCTTAATAGACCGAGTCTGCCCGGCGGAATCCACTGCGGGAATTTATCGTGCGCAATTGCACTATCTTTGTATTTGGTTAGAAAATCGTAAGCGCAGGGGTCGAACGGTTGAAGGAAAACGACATACCCTCTATCAGCCAGGAACCTGACGAGTTCCGGCAATTCTTCTAGATTTTCATCGGAGATAATACTATTTATTTTAAGGTTAATATTTCTGGGTTTCACCTTTTCGAAAATATCTAGAGTTCTGACCACTCCATTTTCCCAAACCCCTTTTCGTCCGCGGATTTTATCGTGAACATCGCCGATAGCGTCGATAGATAACGAAATATGCCCGACCCCAAGATTGTCGTATCTGCGTAGAATATCCTCGGTCATCAGGAGGCCGTTGGTTCCGAAATGGGTATATAGTCCCTTATTGCTGGCAACTTCGAGAACTGCGAAAAGCCTCTCGACATCCAGTAAAGGTTCGCCGCCGGATACACCGAAATTCGGGACGCCCATCGACGCCATCTCCTCGACTATTTCCACCATCCTTTCGGTCGAAATCCAATCTTCGCGTTCCTGTTTCATAGTAGTCTGAGGAACGTTACACATAGGGCAATTAAGGTTGCATTGTGTGTGCTGTATCCAATAGACGGTTTGTGGCGGCCTCCGCGAGATACCGGTTTTAATGTCCTTTTTCAGCGAGGCTTTCATGATGGCTTTCTGGAAACCGATACGAGCTAGTTTTTTTAGTTTATCGATGTTCATTTACGAAAGGAATATACATTTTTTTTCGTTCATTTAAAATGAAAAACGCCCGCCGATAAATCTTTTTTTAAGATTTTTGTAGTAATTTTTAACTTGAAATTTCTTTAGCTCGATTCTATTATGCTTGAAACGAAATTCATCGGAGTAACAATGTCAATTTATCGTGATTTTGTGAATAAAGCGGTTTCTCCCGAATCGGTAGTGCTCGACCTCGGGTGTGGTGACGGTAAATACGGTGCGATACGAGAAATATCGGTTAGACCGAAAATCCTCATTGGATTGGATAACGACGAAGGATTAATTAAAGAGAATTCGTATCTTGCATATCGCGTTCTTGGCGACGCTCATAACCTGCCGTTTCGACAAAATAGCTTCGACTTGATAATTACCCGCGAAGTATTCGAGCATATCGAAAACCCCGATACCGTATTATTCGAAGCGGCGAGAGTCCTGAAGGCTAACGGAAAAATGATTATCCAGACGCCTAATAAATTGAACCCTATAAGTTTCTTAAGTTCGATTCTCTCGCTTAAAACGAAAGCCCGCCTCAAACGTCTATTAACGAATGAAAGCAAAATAGAGGGGAATTATAAAACATATTATAGATGCAATACCAGTAGGAAACTCTCCCACACACTTAGAAGAAACGGTTTTTCAGTGGAAAGCCTCGTTTATGAGCGTATCGGCCTGGACTGGATAAAGAACCCAATTATAAAGGCCGCTTTTATAATATTTCAGAAGATAACCAAAGTCGGTTTCCTACGTTGTTTTAGGCAACAGATAATTTGTGCAGCGAAGAAAACGGAATAAACGGTAACCCTTCGGGTGGCGCGCTTTTCCTTTCCCTCATCCCACCGGGAAACTGTAGTGTTTCCTTATATCCTCGATTATCTTCCACTTGCAGAATAACCCCCTGCAAAATCTCGCCAGGTCGCCCTCCCAAATCTAGACCGGTTCACCTCCATCGGGTGTAACTACGACCCTACTTTCCAGAATATAGCAAATTTCGCCGGTGTTGTATTCCCGTGGGAACTCCGAGACCTCCTTTGTTCAGATAGGCCAGTCCCTCACCCCAAGCTCTTTTAGCCTGTCCTCGCCGGGGTTTCTTTCGACTTCGATTTCGTTCATAATCTGCCTCTTGTTATTATAATTGTTCGATTTTCTATTCCCGCACTGTCATCTAAAAATCGTCGGGATTGTAGCCCTGATTTTTCATCTGTAAAAATATAAATTATATCATCATCTCGAGGAAGGAGTTTTCACCCGAGGGAACGCAGGCTCACCCAATATGTCCCATTCTACGGGAAGGACTTTCCATAATCTATTTTAAAGCAAGAATTTAGCGAAAGTGGTAGAACAAGTGTCTGTTCGCTACCAGAAGGGACAGACAAGAATGTCTGTGCTACCGGACCCTGACAACCCTAATTACCCGTAGGAATTTAATGAACCACTTAATCGCGTTTCTAATGAACTGCAGCGCAATATGTTACAAATTATGCTCGCCATTTTTTAGGAAACTCTTCCGTTGTAATCGGGTCGACTTGCGGATTTACCTATAAATAGGTTAGTTTTCGGTTATATACTCTCATTATAGGGTAGGTCGTCGAAATATATTATCCCCGAATAAAAAACCCGTTATCTCGAGGGCTGTCACGCTCCGTGCTACGTCCTCTTAAGGATTAATGAATATATTATATCGGACGCACGGATTCCCCACCACTGTACCTCTCCACCCTCGCGCCAGCCGGGGACATGAAACACCTGAACACATTAACCGGGAAACCCCGAGGTGGTTTGATGGAAATCGGCCTCGCATATTCTTTTGAACCGAAGTCCGGGACCGATTCTCCACAGAAACCCGACCGATATATTTGACTTTCTGTTAATTCTGAATATAATAAAAACTATAACATAGGAGCGAAAATGAAAAGCATTATTCTTGGATTATTATTCATATCGGCGGGGGCAATCGCGTATCCTTTCGAGTTAATGGATATTACGGATACGCCGAGGCGTTCGCCGGCTTATGATTTGGGTCAGATGGACGTGCTGGATTATGACCTTCACTTTTCTTTGTTTCCTTCGTGGGATACTATAAGTTGTGCTGCGGTGATTGTCTTCAGGAATCTTACTACTACGGATTCTGTATATGCTTTCGATTTAGAAGAAGCTATTCTTTTTGCCCCTGAACCGCTGGTTTATTATATGGCTCCAGGTTCTTATGTGTGGGAAGAGGCTAGCGCATACTACGACGATTCGCTTTTATGGCTCGGCCTCGAGTATTTCGATATCGACGATACTGTAACTGTCAGTATTATGGGATTCGGTATTTTAACGGGAACAGGAGTATATAATGATATCGGTCCCGATGGGAATATAGTCTATACTCTCTTCTGGCCTTCGCTTGCGCGGCGAGCGTTCCCGTGTATAGACCATCCGGGCGATAGGGCGACGTGCACGATGCATCTGACTGTCCCCGAAAGCCTGACTGTTGCCGCCGGAGGTGTCCTGACGGATAGTATCGCCGCCGATAGCGGCTATGTTTCCTGGACTTTCCGCTATGACGAGCCGGTTTGCACATATAATATCAGCTTTGCTGTCGGGAATTACGCCGTTATCGAGACGACCGCTTTGGATTCGCTGCCGGTGAAATCCTACGCGTATCCATCCGAGTTTACGCAAACGGCTTATGATTTCGGTAGAATACCGGAGATGGTAGCCCTGTGGGATTCGCTTTTCGGGTCGTATCCATTTCCGCGTGTTGGGTGCGTTGTAACGCCGATGTCTGTATGGGGTGGCGGCGGCGCGATGGAGCACCAGATGCTGCCGAATATCGGCGATGTCCTGATTACGGGGGGACGCACGTATGAAACAGTTGTCGCGCATGAACTTTTACATCAGTGGTTCGGTGATTGCGTAGGTATCGCCGAGTGGGCGGATTTCTGGCTTAACGAGGGTATCGCGGTCTATTCCGAGGTTCTCTGGGTCGAACACACCGAGGGGGTGTCGGCGGCTCGAAGTTATATGAGCAGCGAAGAAACCTCATATAGAAATTGGGTAGATTTTTATGGGGATTTTCCTATGTATGACCCGGCGAATTTTTTATCCCCCGTGCCCTATAATAAAGGCGCGTGCTGGTGGAATATGCTTCGCTGGATGCTCGGCGACGACGCTTTTTTTGGATTTTTGCCGTATTTTTTCGACCGGTTCGCATATAAAACTGTCATTACCGATTCTTTGGAAACCGCTCTGGAAGATTATACACTGACCGACTGGGACTGGTATTTCGACCAGTGGGTCTATCGGCAGGGATACCCAAAATACAAGTATAATTACCGTGTCGTATTCGACGGCTCCGACTGGCATCTCGAACTTTTTTTCAATCAAGCACAAATGTCGCCGGCGTGCACACTTTACACGAATCCGCTTCCAGTAGAGATACATACCCCCGATTCTATGTGGGAGATAACGGTTACCCCGACCGAACGTTACTATGACACAACTATCGCGCTCGATGATACGATAGATTTCATCTGGGTCGACCGTTATAATACTATATGCGGCACCTTCGAGTTCGACCCCAGTGCGGTAATCGAAGAGGTTCGACGTCCCGGGGCGATAGGTATTATCGCGTATCCGAATCCGTTTAATTCCTCTATTACTATATCAATAGATTATATAAACGAATCGGTGAAGCCGTCGAGCCTGGTTGCCTCCGGTGCATACCGGGGCGTCGGCGCGACCGGTCGGTCGCAAGGGCAGGTCGGACTGGAAATCTTCGACATAACTGGACGACTGGTAGCCGACCTGCCCTTTAGCCGCACTGAATCCCGCGGAGATAATGATTACAGCGAAGATAGTGGCGAGGATTCAGTGCGGCTGCCGACGCCCCTGATATGGGCTCCGGACGAATCGCTCGAGTCGGGTATATATTTCCTTAGAGTTTCGGTCGAGGGAGATGAGCTAATCAGAAGGGTCGTATATTTAAAGTAATTCAGAAGCGTCTGTATAACGGGTATGAGGGCGTGATAGATAGAACTTCCCTGACCGCAATCGCGTTTTTTCAAACCATATGGCTCTCCGTAAACCTCTGTAGAACCTCCGGATATAACTCATGTTCAACCTTAAGGACGCGTTTCTGCAGTATTTCCGGCGTATCGTCCGGTAAAACCGGAACGGCACGCGTCGCGATTACCGCACCCTCGTCGTAGCCTTCAGTAACGTAGTGGATTGTAACGCAGGTTTCTTTAATCCCGGCTTCGAGAACGGCCTCGTGGACGCGAATACCATACATTCCCTTGCCGCCGAAATCTGGTAGCGGTCCTGGATGGATATTCACAATCCTGCTACGATATCTATCGATAATTTCAAGTGGGATTTTCCGCAAATATCCAGCCAGCGCGATAAAATCGACGTTATGCTCGTCGAGAATGCCGAGAAACCTCTCGATAAAAGCGTCTCTGTCGGGGAAATCTTTACTGGATATAACGGCGGTCGGTATTCCCGCATTTCGCGCACGGGTGAGGCCATAGGCATCGGATTTGTTCGACAGAACAAGCCTGATATCGGCATCGAGCTTACCCGCACCAACTGCGTCGATTATCGATTGCAGGTTCGTCCCGCCACCGGATACAAATACCGCTAAATTCAGTTTTGGCATCTTAAACTCCCTTTTTATAGACGATTTTTCCGCCGATTATCGTTATTTCTACGACTAATGTCTCTAAAGCTTTTCCAAAAATATTCTCGTTAAGAACAACAAAATCGGCCAGTTTCCCGGGAGATATCGAACCCGATTCGTTATCGAGCCCCTCCGCGCGCGCCGCATTAATCGTGAACATATCGATAGCTTCGATAAGAGAAACTCGCTGCTGCGGATTCGGGTGATTTATCGCCGCCCGGATTCCCCGTAACGGGTCGATGGGCGTAATATAACTATCGGAACTTCCTGCAAGCGTTACACCAGCATAGAGCAAATCTCTATAACGATTGGTTCTTTTCCACCTTTCTCCGAGACGTCGGGCGTAAAGCCTGTTCGGGCCTCCCCAGAGCTCTTCGAAAACCGGTTGAATAGCCAGCGATATGCCCATTTCGGCGATACGCTCTATCTGGTCGTCGGTAAGCAGTTCGGCGTGTTCGATACGCGGCAGGCGAGGTCTGTCCTCTTGCTTTAACCTTTCAATAGACTTTAGTGCCATCTCCACGCCACCATCGCCGATAGCGTGAACAGCTGTTTTAAGGCCGAGACTCGCCGCTTTATCCATCCACAAGTCAAGCTCGGATTGCCAAATTTGCGCTTTTCCCCGACATCCGGGCATATCCGAATATTCCTCGAACAGCAAGGCGGTCCTGCTGCCGAATGAACCATCGGCCATCGGGATGCAACCTCCGACGTGCGACAAACCGAGTTCGGCCGCTTCTCCGGGTTCGAGTGTTTCCAATCTCGGGACGATACGGAC
>Ga0180301_10001016_pt1 | contig 21972 bp, 23 predicted proteins | sample GuaBasSediGuay16_FD_121797 | JGI IMG/M metagenome (GOLD analysis project Ga0180301, IMG submission 121797) | Subseafloor sediment microbial communities from Guaymas Basin, Gulf of California, Mexico - Guay16, Core 4569-2, 12-15 cm | ecosystem: Environmental > Aquatic > Marine > Hydrothermal...
GCCGATGCGTGGAAAGGAGTAGACATCCACAAAAGCCCATCTACCCCAAAACCCGCTCCGTTACATAATGTTTTTCCTCTCTTCATTTACAGACTATGTTGTAAAATGAACTTCGTAAAATGAACTCTTCACGTGCCCCATTCTGCCTACAACCCTCCGCTGCCACGTGGATAAAGGTAGCTTTTGAAAAAGAAGTCTGGCTGCATTAAACCACTTCTTATCCTGACCCTCATACACGAAAGATTTGCCTTCCCTCTTCTAAATCAGTTCATTATATTTCTAGGTTGCTAAAAGTTAATTGCCTCTAGCTTAAAGTTATTTACCGTCTATAAGTACCAGTAGAGTTTAAATTAATTAAGGATCCCCTATGGAAGAAGGGGAAGGGAGCCTAAATACCTCAAATAATTGCTGATAACAACGAATATTTTTTCTAGAAAATTTATTTTCAATTCTTCTTAATATCTTTATCTTGAATTATTTTTTATTGAATATGGAATTTTTTATTGAATATTTTATTGAATACGGAAGCCGTCTTCGTTGGAGGTGTGTTGCAGAAGCTAGGAGGATGAGTGGGGAAGATGTGGAAGAAATGGTTTGTGAGAAAGCCGGCAGGAACGTCCTCTAACGTTTCTGACGAGGCAAAGGAGGTAGCGATACGTCACTACGAGCTTCTACAGAAAGGAGATTATGAAGGGTGGGTTAGCACGTTATGCTTGTGGCTTCAGGAAGTAGCAGGCAGGTCGGGTAGCAGTCCGTATTTCTGGTGGAAGACTGGACGCCACTATGTTGAAGACTATGGTGTATACTACGAGTATTATAAGGAGGGTAAGTCGTCATTTCCTAATACTAGAAAATTCTTTTTTAAGCGTAAGAACCCTGATGGAAGCGACAGAGGGATGCCTGTTCCCATAACAGTTAAACTGGATGAGGATGGAGTTTGGAGAGTAGATCAAGCCAGTTACTAACCCAATTTTTTCCTTCTTCACTTTATCCAGTTGGAACGGAACCTTTCCCTTCTCTGGTCATTCTTCGGAGAAGTGGAATGATAGTGAAATTACGCAACTTAACCGGCCTATCCGTAGCTCTAAGTGCTTAGGGGGCATTTATTGTAGTGTGGAGTCGGGTGGAAGAAGCTATGGGGCATGTGCCAGCAAGAGCAGGAATCAGATTCGATGTTAAATTTTTGAAGCTGCGTAAACATCTGTTCAGAGAAAGCGTTAATTTTAATGTTAACTGGCAAGTGTTAAATGCAAGGGTTAATGTGGTCCCTAATAGATTGCATGCGTAGCTATTAACAATGGATTAATAGTTTTAACTGGAAAAGGGGAAACGTGGTCGGATAGTTGGAGGGTTTACGTGTGGCTGCTCTAGGGTGCTCCATTTACATGGCGGTGGAGAGGGGCATGGAGGAAGAAGGACCACTATGTGACAAGGAGAACACAGGGAAATGAAGGACCTAAAAGGTAAATTTTGAAAGCAAAAGGTTAATAGGTTTCAATTTTCTCTCATTAAACGGTCACAGTCCTCTTCTAAGTTTTTAAGGTGTTCTGTAATGGTTCTGGAAGCTCTTGGTGAAGGCTTAAGGAGCGCTATAAATAAGCTTCTCCGGTCAACGGTTGCTGACCGGGCGGCTGTAAAAGAGCTTGTAAAGGAGATACAGCGCGCCCTCCTTTCCTCCGACGTCAACGTTGAACTAGTCCTTAAATTGTCTGAGAGGATAGAGAAGAGAGCCCTCGAGGAGAAGCTCCCTCCAGGGGTAAGCAGGAGGGAGCACATAGTTAAGATCGTGTATGAGGAGCTTGCTAACATAATCGGCAGCAGGGCGCGTGGCTTGAAGATCAAGCCTAGCCAGCCGAACGTTATAATGCTCGTCGGGATTCAGGGTTCAGGTAAAACAACTACGGCGGCGAAGCTTGCAAGGTATCTGTTCAAGAGAGGGTTCAAAACCGCCCTTGTATGCGCCGACACGTTCCGGCTTGGAGCATACGAGCAGCTCAAGCAGCTGGCCGAGATGGCTGGCATACCATTCTACGGTGAGCTAGGCGCTAAGAACAGCGTGGCAGTCGCTAAGAGGGGGATCAAGCACTTTCAGGAGAAGGGGTACGAGGTCATAATCGTTGACACAGCAGGCAGACACAAGGAGGAAAGCGAGCTAATGGCTGAAATGAAGGAGATAGCTAGGGCTATAAAGCCAACCGAGATAATGCTTGTCGTGGATGGGACATTAGGGCAGCAGGCGATGTCCCAGGCTAAAGCCTTCAAGGAAGCCACAGACATAGGATCCATAATTGTAACAAAGCTTGACGGCTCAGCTAGAGGTGGAGGCGCCCTTTCCGCGGTAGCCGCAACGGGAGCTCCGGTCAAGTTCATAGGCACAGGGGAGAAAATAGATGATATAGAGGCCTTCGATCCGGTCAGGTTTGTCAGCCGGCTCCTAGGGATGGGCGACCTTCAAGCCCTCCTCGAAAAGGTAAGGGAGGCGGAGATACGACCTGAAAAGGAGGATGCCGTCGTCCTCCTAACAGGCCGTTTTACATTAAAGGACTTCTATAAGTGGATGGAGCAAGCTAGGAAAATGGGTCCCATAGGGAAAATTTTCGAGCTCATGGGGATTTCCAGCATCCCCAAAGAGCTTAAGGATATGGCTGAGACTAAGCTGGACAGGTGGAAGGTCATAATGCAGTCCATGACGGAGGAGGAACTCGAAGACCCTAAGATCCTTAATAGGTCGAGAGTTAACAGGATCGCTAGGGGCTCTGGTACGACGCCTAAGGAGGTTAAGGAGCTCATAGACCAGTACTTTACGGCGAAGAAGATGGTGAAAGCCCTAGGGAAAAGAAGGCTGAGAGGGAAAGGCCTTCCCATACGGGGCATACCTCTTGAGCAGCTTGAAAAGCTTGTGGGCCGCCTATGAGGAGCTTCTACCTGCTATCTCGCACTTTCCCGTCTCCGCTGAAGCCCCAAATAGATAGGGGCATTGTGGACGAGGAGACCGCAGAAATCTGTTCGTGTGTAAGAGCCGCCCTCTTCCTCTCCCACGACATAAGAAGAGACGTTCAAGTACACCTAATAGCTTCAGATGAAAACAGGGAGATAGTGATTGACGGGAGCAAGGTCAGGTACCTCTCCCCTGACGAGCGTTCCATCTGCATGTTACTCATAAAAATGAATGAGAAGAAGAGCTCTAGAAGGCCGTGGCGGGGAGTAACAGCTAAACCGTTCACCTCCCTTCAGGACTCCATCCCTCCGGGAACGGTGCTCGTCGCCCTTAGCGGCCATGGAAGAGACGTGCGGCAACTGAAAAGCTTAAAGGATGTAAGCGTAGTAGTTCCATTATACCCTCTTTCAAGGGACGAGGAACAGTCATTGAAGCAGCTCAGAGCGATTCCCGTTAAACGGAGGAAAACCCTCCCAAGTCACTTCATAGTGCTTCTAAACAATTATTTAGACCTCTTGGAGGCTCAGCCATGTACCCCATAGTGAAAGCTCTTGAAATACTAAAGAAAATCCCCCTCTGCAATAGTTGCCTAGGTAGGCAGTTCGCCCTCCTAGGCATGGGATCAAATAACCCGAGCAGAGGGCATGCCTTAAAGCTAACCCTAACAATGACCGCACACTACATGCTCAGGGAAAATCCCGAGGAGGCCGTCAAGATCCTCAAGGTTCTCGCCTCCAACGGAATGTTCCAGCCCGCGGTGGAAACCCTACAGAAGGAAGGAATTCCGATAGAGGTCAGCGAGAATAAATGCTACATCTGCGGTGGATTAATGCTCAGAAAAAGGGAAATCGCCCAGAAGATAGCTTCCCTCCTAGAAAACTATGACTACAGAACACTTCTGATAGGATGTCATGTACCAATAGACCTCACCGAGAGGGACGATGAGGTTAAAGCCGCACACCAAGTGGATACGGGAGAGTCGCTTAAGGCAGAGTTCAACAGGGAGGTTGGGAAAATAGTCTCAGCTCTTACCGGTAAACCAGTAGACTTCAAAAACCCTGACATAGTAGCCGTCGTAAACCTTGAAAACCTAGAAGTAACGATCAACTCAAACCCGATTTACATTGGAGGACGCTACCTAAAATACGTAAGAGGAATTCCGCAAACCAAATGGCCATGTAAAGCATGCAAAGGGCAAGGATGTCCCCGATGTGGAGGAACAGGAAAGATGTACCCTGAATCCGTGGAAGAACTCGTAACAGCCCCAATCCTCGAGGAAACCGGAGGGGAAGAAGCAAAGTTCCACGGGGCAGGAAGAGAAGACATAGACGCGAGAATGCTCGGCACAGGCCGCCCCTTCATAGTAGAAGTGAAAAACCCAAAGAAACGCAACATAGACCTCCAAAAACTACAGGACAAAATAAACCAGTACGCCCAGGGGAAAGTCGAAGTCCACTCCCTCCACTTCGCAGTAAAAGAACAGGTAAGACAGCTGAAAGCCCTATCCCAGTTCGCCCCTAAAACCTATAAAGCCATAGTCAAAGTCGACAGGGAGATAACCTCAGAAGAGCTTAAAGCACTTGAACAAAAACTCACAGGACAAACAGTAAGACAGAAAACGCCAAGAAGGGTAGCCCACAGACGGGCCGTGAAAACAAGGCTCAAAAAGGTCTACGAGGCACACGTAAACCAAGTAGACCCTCACACCTTCGAGCTAATTGTAAAATGTCAAGGTGGACTTTACGTCAAAGAACTAGTAACAGGGGACAGAAGAAGAACACGGCCAAGTGTATCAGAAATACTAAATGCGAAAGCAGAGTGCACCCAACTAGACGTAATAGACGTAGGAGCAACAATACCCCCACAGGAAGAACAAAACCAAAAAGTTTATTTATCACCCACCTACTCACTCGATCACGAGGGCCCGTAGCTCAGCCAGGTAGAGCGACAGGCTCATATCAACCTACAACTGTTGAGAAACCTGTTGGTCCAGGGTTCGAAAGCATGGAGCTCCTCCAGCCGGAAATCCCTGCGGGCCCATCAACCCTCAACATACAAAGAACTTATAATTCCTCTTTTTCATTCTCCTTGACAACCCTCACTGGGAAGCCACTGAAGGTTAAGGGTTTCTAGGTAAAGGCATTTTTCGGGTATGTCAGGATGTAAAAAGGCAGTCAGCCAGAAACCCCAGCAATACCTATAAGCTTCAAGCTTGATCTGTTACATTTCCTCTCAGCATATGGAAAAAGCGCTTAAAACTGTCGTGAAAACGTTCCTCAGCTATAGGTCTGAATAAACGCATAAAGTTTTTAAAATGCTTGACTTCTATTCTACTCTGAGTGCCTCGGTGGTGTAGCCCGGCCAAGGTTACGCTGATAGCATAAGGGGCTTAGAGGCTGCGTCCTCGCCCAATCGACCCCTTGACCCGGGAACCACATGTTCGGGACTTCAAATCCCGGCCGAGGCACCACACCACATCCTCCACCCCGAGTAAAAACGAAAAACCTCGGTTACCAACAAGAAGCCGGTTAAGACTTTTAGGTTTTAATGGTGGTGCTGGCTTAGAAGGAGTTTTGTGGCGCCGGGGGCAGGATTTCCGTTTGCATCTCGAACTTTCGCTCCCTTGGCTGCTGTTTCTAGCCCAGGGATCTGCGACCACCAGGTCGCTGCGTACATGTACATAACAGCCTGGCGCTGACGGCCCGGCGCGCACGTGGCGCCTTACACCGTCTACCTGAACTGAGCTACCCCGGCACCTAGTGAATGAGTAGGTTAGTCTTTCTTCTTAAATTTTTCGTGTGTTTACGTGAGAGCTAGTTGTTGGGGATGGTGCAAGCCGGCTGTAAAGCTTAGAGGCTGCTAGAGAGGGTTTAAGATTGCTGGGGTGCTAATGGGCTCATTGGCTGGATGTGTCATGTCGCGTGGCTTTATTGGTTTTTCAGCATGTTTATAAGGGAATGTTCTACTATTGTTCATTTGAGTTCATTTGAGTCGTTGCGTGGAGGGTTTAGTGTGGCTAAGAAGAGGCGTCGAAGTGAGGAGGCTCCTTTACCTGCAACTAGTGCGGGTCTTATAAGGTTCTTTGAGGATGAGAGTGTCGGGGTTAAGGTGAGCCCCTTCTTGGTGGTTGCTGTAGCTGCCTCGATCATTGCAGCTGTCATGTTGGCTCTCTACCTAAGCAGTAGTGGTAGCTGGCTTACTCAGTTTGCCGGCCAGTCTCCCTATGCTGGTTTATCCTTCTAGCTTTTTCTTTATTCTTCATCAGGCTTGATGCTTCTTGCTTCAAGTATCATGTATGGCCCGGTCTTCAGTTCTTTGACTTCTTCTTTTGTGAGTTCCTCTACTTTTACTCTTTTCTGGTCTCTTAGCAGTATCATACCGTTCCCTAGGGGGTCTTCGAGTATTATCGTGAATTTTAGCTGTCCACTTATCGCCTTATTTATGGCGTTGATCGCTTGTTCGCATCTTTGCGTCTCCTGTGGAGTGGTGGACCAGTTCTTGAGTGTTTGGGCTATGTCCAGAAAGCGATGTAGCACCCCCTCCACGTTTGTTATGAATGGCTGGGCTGCCGGCCCAGGTTCCATGGATGCCCCAAGCTCGGGGATTCTTATAGTGCTCGTCGATGACCTAACAACTTTAGCGTTAAGGTCTTCTAAGCTCTGAACGTGAAATGTGCACCTTATTGGTCTGCCAAATCTCATATTTATCACGTCACTTACCTTTAAACCGCATTTTTCACATTTAACCGTTATTAAGAAGAGGTCATGGAAGAAGGGGACGTTCACCTGTGTCTGAATAACCGTCGCTTTGCTTCCACATGAGGGACAGATGGCTTCGTCGGTCTCCATTGTTCCCCCCTCTTTCATGCTTGCTTCTTCATGGCCTCCAGCTGTGACAGGAGGTGTTCCGCCTCCTCCTTAGGATCCGCTTCCCTGAAGGAGATAACCTTCAGCCTCCTCCTTCCAGTTACAGGGTTTACCACATGCTTAACGGCGAGAACGACCTCTTTCCCCTCTACTTCCCCTGCTTTATCCCTTATGGGTGCGTCGACGCTTCCCGTTTTCTCTACAGTCATGTATGCTTCTCTAGGCGTCACTTTTAAGAGCTTCTCCGCCTGCACCCCTGTGAAGACTGCCTCCGCCGTGTCTGTTCCATCGTCAACTACGGCGTTAACTAAAAGTTTTAGTGTCGGCTCGATTCTTCCGCAACCTGGGCAAACCCACCTCTCATCTCTAACCGCAACCTTACCGCAGAACGGGCATACCTCGTAGACCGTCTTTTTGCGCAGGAGCCGTCGAATGGTTACTCTTACCTCCGCCTCCTCCCCGTCCTCCAGCTGGAAGAGGAATTTACGCGTCAGCCCCCCTTTCACTTCCTCTTCCTCGCTGAAATCTTCTGTTGACGCGACCTCTACGTTCGAGAAGCGTCCCACATGAACTTCCACGTCACCACTCAACCCTATCCTCGTGTATCCCCTCCTAACCTTTAAGGTGTCCCCTACCTCGGCGTCGGCCACCATGTCTGCCTGCTCCCCCCAAGCGACAACTCGAACAGTCCCGGTCTCGTCTTTGATCACCAAAGAAGCCATATTCCCCGTTGTACCGTCACTTCTCGTAAACTCCTTGACGGACGCGTCTTCTACGACTTCCCCCTCCACGTCCACAGCAGCCATATCCGGCTCCAAAACGGCTATGTTCACCTTCCTCCCCACGGTTGCCGCCGTGTGCTCCACCGTTACCTGAGCTAGCTTACCTACGTGTAGCTCCACGTCCCCCTGAAGACCAATCTTGGTATATGCGTTTTCTATCTTCAACCTATCCCCCTCCTTGACGTCTTCGACTAGGAGGGCGTTTTCATCCCAGAAGACCGCTCTAACACTCCCTGTATCATCAGCTATTATCATTGCTTTTCTCCGTCCCTCGCCTCCTCCCTCTCTAGCGAAAACAGTCGCCGGGTAGACTCTCTGAACTACCACCTCCACGTCCACGTCCCGCATTTCAGGAGTCAGCTCGCTTAACTTAACCGTTCTACGTTCAACAATAGGGTATTCTTCCTCATCCACGCCTTCAGGTCTCAGCTCCACGCCGCCTCCCCTTCCAACATGCACCTCGACCTCCCCCTTCAACCCCTCTCTGATATAACCCCTAACCACTCTAATTATGTCTCCCTCTCCGATAGAGCCGTTCTCCACCAGTTCAGCGTGTTCCCCCCACAGGACAACCCTAACGCTTCCAGTAGCATCGTTCAAGAGTATGCTGGCGATTTTTCCTCGAACACCCCTTCTCTCAAACTCTCTCACAGGGTACACCCTGCTAACCCTGCCAGTAATAGTCACGCTCCGCATGTCCATTTTCAAGTCTTTTATGCGCAGTTTAACGGGCTTATACTCGTCGACCTCTGAAAGGTCTACCCCAAGGTCCTTAGCTACGAGGTGGGCTGCTCCCTCGTCGCTTATCAGCCCATCCATCTCCCTCTTCTTGTCCTCTATAAGGTGTTGGATGTCGCTTCTGGTCAGCCCAGACCTTTCAGCTATAAAGCTTATCTTCTCCTCCAAACTCAACCAGCTCACCTGTCCATGGAATCCCACTATAACATGCTTCGGAGAAGCTTTTAAGGTTCACCACCCACATCTAGTCCGATCATGTAGGGAAACGCCTTCGTTCCCCCCTCTAAGCTACTGTTTCGAGGTGTCCGCCTTGCGGTGGGCTGAAAATTTTGAAGAGGCAGTCGTCGAGCTTCTGAGACGCTCCGTCTCAACCCTTCCACCAGACGTTAAAAGCGCTCTCGAAGCAGCGTTGAAAAGGGAGTCTGAGGAGATCGCCAGAATCCAGCTGGAGGCCATGCTGGAAAACATAAGAATGGCCGAGGAGAAGCGCTTACCCATCTGCCAAGATACGGGTATCCTCCACTTCCGCGTTCGACTCGGCTCCTCCGCGAACGCGAGAACTGTTAGGGACGTGATCCTCAAAGCTACGGCTAAGGCAACCCGTGAGATACCCTTAAGGCCGAATGCCGTCGACCCCGTGACAGGGATAAACTCCGGCGATAATACGGGCTTACATGTGCCATGGATCGACTTTGAACACTCCGAAGACGACTGGATCGAAGTAACAGTTCTCCCCAAGGGGGGTGGGAGCGACAACGTGAGCACGATAAGGTTTGTTCCTCCCAGTGAGGGGTTGCGCGGCGTCAAGGAGGCAGTCGTGGACGCTGTCTTAAGGGCTGGAGGCGCACCGTGTCCCCCCGTCGTATTGGGGGTAGGAGTTGGGGGAGGGGCTTCGGTCGTCATGCAACTCGCAAAAAAAGCCCTTATGCGTCCGATCTCCGAGAGAAACCCCAACAGGGAGATAGCCAAGCTAGAGCTCGAAATACTCGAAGCCGTCAACGGAACGGGCGTGGGGCCCATGGGTCTCGGGGGTAAAACAACAGCTATAGGTGTAAACGTTGAGGTGGCTCACAGGCACCCTGCCTCGTACCCCGTCGCCATACTCTTTAACTGCTACGTTGCGAGGAGAGCCAAAATTAGGATGTACCCTAATGGTGAATGGCTCTTTTGCTAGTTTGTGGAGGAGGATGTCAATGAACGTTAAACTAGCTACTCCCTTATCTGAAAGCGACGTGAGGTCTCTACACGTAGGAGACATAGTGTTTCTCTCGGGCACGATTGTGACGGCTAGGGATGCAGCCCATAAGAGAATGATTGAAAGCATTCGGAGTTCCCGCCCCTTACCCATCAACTTGAAGGGAGGAGTAATCTATCACTGCGGACCCATAGTGAAGAGGGAGAAGGACCGCTTAACCATCGTCTCGGCTGGGCCAACGACGAGCATGAGAATGGAACCCTTCGAACCATTCATTATAGAACGTCTCGGTGTGAGGATGGTGATCGGCAAGGGGGGGATGGGCAAGGAGACCGTTAAGGCCATGAAGCGTCACGGTGCTGTTTACGCAGCGTTCCCGGGTGGGGCGGGCGTCTTGGCTGCGTCGAAGGTTAGCTGCGTCCTACGGGTTGAATGGGAGGACTTGGGAATGCCTGAAGCCTTATGGGTCTTAAAGGTGGAATCGTTCGGCCCCTTAGTGATCGCCATAGATTCCCATGGGGAGACCTTGTACCGGGGTTAAAGATACTCTGTGAGCCTTCTTGAAGCAGGCTCTCTAAGCATCTCAGCACACTTTTGAGGGGTCAATTGCTTAAACTCGAGTCCATGCTTCTCTAAAACTAAGAGTGCTTTCTTGGATGCTGAAGGGGCTGCTAGGATCCCCCTCACACCACGCCCCCCACTTCTCCTCTTAACATCCTCAACATACCTAACTAGTTGCATGGCGTCCTCCCCCGTCGCGCTCCTCCTTTTAAGCTCTATAACCACGATGTTCCCTGCACGGTCAATGGCGTAAACATCTATGAATCCTGGCTCAACGCTCTTCTCCTTCATTATCGGCTTTAAGCCCTCCTCTACGAGCTCCGGGTTAGCCATCACCACCCTCTGCATGTCCTTCTCGCTGGCATACATTGCAAACTCTGCCTTGTCCACTAGGTTTGCCACAACCAAGCCGTACACCCTCTCAAACTCGACTTCTAGCGTTTCCTTAGGTTTAAGCCTAATACTCCTAAGAACCATTCTTCCGTTTCGAAGGGAGGCTTGGATAACAGACCCTGGAGGCTGCCAGTTTACTGGCTGGACGTCCCAAGCTCTGTGTACGAGCACGCTTCCATCCCCCTTAACCACCACAACTCTTTCACCCAAACCCAGCGTTGAACTAGCCCGCCCCCTATAGTCAACTCTACAGGAGCCCACAACAAGCAGAAACCTCTCTTTCCTCAAAGCATCCTTAACGGTGCGTATCGCCTCCTCTAGGGATGGTTGATCCAGAAAAAGGACGCTACCTTCATGCAATGGATGCACCACCTTTTTATCCTCACCTCCTCTTAATGTAACGTATGGGTCGAGGCGAAATCAGGAGGAAAGCTGAACTCTACGATGAAACAGCTTGGATGTACGATAAACGTTACGGCTACCAGCAAAGCCTAAAGCATGCGGCTGCCTTATCCGAGCTACCGGTAGGGAAGAAAGATGTTGTAGCAGACCTAGGATGCGGAACCGGGGATCTACTTAAGAAGATAAGAAACCTAGGTGGATTAGGGGTGGGGTTCGACTTCTCCCTGAAAATGCTCTTGGAAGCCAGAAGGAAGCATCCTGACCTTGACTTCGTACTAGCCGACGTGCATCGCCTCCCCTTAAAACCCTCCTCCTGCAGTAAGGTCTTCGCTGTAACTCTCCTTCAAAACGTCAACGTTAACGTTTTTCTCGAAGAGCTTGCTAGGATCTGTCGTCCCCACGGCCAAGCCTTGTTGTCGTCTTTAGCGAAGGTTGCCGAGCCCTTCATCCAATCCATCCTCAAGTTAAGACCTCGAAAGATCTTTAGCGTTGATGAAGACATAATGGCCGTAATGGAGCTTCAGGGTTAAGCTATTTTATATGCCTCCACTTGGAAGAATTATTATCCCGTTATCGCCTATCTCGAAAGGCATGACCTTCAAGGAGTGCTTCGAAAACCTTAATTTGCGAACCACTAGGGACCTCTTAAGCTCCCCTCTCTCCTCGTTTAGGTAAAGGATGATTATTCCTTGGGCTATAAACTCCTCCACCCCAAATCTTGAAAACTCGTGCTTCGACGTTATCTCCGACGTTAGCAAGCTCGTGGTGTTAAGGTCATTAAGCAGAGAAGCAATCTTAAAAATCGCTGTTCTGATCGCGGTTAACGATTCAAACCGTATTCCGAGGCTTGAAAGAGAGTCGATCACCACACGCTCAGCGTTTATCTCCTTGGTTGCCTTATAAATTTCCTGGGCTAGAGTGCTTATGTCGAACCCTCGCCTTAGAGTGTACGGCTCAGAGGTTGGAAGTCCTGCTCTACTCGAAGCTGCATCGATGATGATAAGCTTCCCCTCTCTCTCCATTTTCTCAATGTCCCAGCCAAACTGCCTAGCTTCACGCCTTAAGTCGTTAGGTCTCTCCTCAAGTGTTACGAACACTCCCGGCTCATCGTACTCGCTTGCCCCATAGTAAAGAAACTGCATACAAAAGATTGTCTTCCCGGTTCCGGCAGCCCCTGTAACGAGGACGTTAGTTCCTTTAACGAACCCACCATTAGTTATTTCATCAAGGCCTGGAATGCCCGTCTTCACCCTCTCAATCATGTTCCCCCTCACCTCTCTTCTTCGGCTATTTCAGGTATTAACCCTATTATCTCCTCTCCCTTAAGAAGTTCATTCATATACCAAACGTTAACCTCTTGAACGTCAGGGCTTCTTCTGAAACCAGAAATAATCCTCTCCAACTCCTCATTAGTCCTTGCAATAGCTATTAAATATACCTCGTTTCCCTCGTCTCCTATCCCGATGAGCCTTATGTAGTCGTTCTTGATAAGGTTTTCAGCGATCTCCCGTGTCCTCTTAACGGTTAAGTCCTTAACGATATGTCCTCCCACCATCAACCTTACCATCGCCAAAGCATTATACCCTAGCTTCTCGGCTGAAACCGCCACAGTAAATTTACGAATAATCCCCTTCTCAACAAGTTTGCGGACGCGAAAATGTATGGTTGTGTCTGGTACGTTTAAGGTTTTAGCTATTTGCGTAAACGGGATTCTTGAATCCTTCTGAAGGATCTTCAAAATTTCAACGTCAAGGGTATCTATTTCCATTAATTTGGCACCTCTTTTCCAGCTAAATTCAACCTAGTTATCACCTTTTTTGTTAAAAATTTAACTATTAATTAAATTAAAATGTTTCTATTATTCCTCATATCTCCTTCTTGTTAAAGGAAATCCAATTAACCTTTGTCCCTTAGGAGCCCTTCCTTCATTCGCCGTCTGTTTTCCAGAGGCTTGATATCATAGCCGCCAGTCTGGGCTTTCCGAATTGCTCCATTACCTCCTTATCCTTTTCTCCCGGGAAAACTCCTATGAATGGGCTCACCGTTCCTTCCTCCACCTGTGCAACCCAAACCGCAATATTGCTTTCAAGGATTTTATTGGCCTTCCTCCTGTAAAACTCGTAGAATGGCTCAAGCCTTGATCCTGTTGGGACAACGAGTATCTTCCCCTTGAACTCGTCTATTCTGTCATCGACCTCCCTGTGGGCGTCCTCGACCGACTTAAAAAACACTATCGTCATTTCCCGCTGGTTTTTAATAGCCTTTAATGTTTCATTCTCTCTCATGACGAGGTATCCTGCCTTTTCGAGTACTTCCTGCACTATTTGGATGGACCTTTCAAGCCTGAATGTACGTAGTTTTTCTAGGAGCTTTTCGAAGTCTACTCTTTCCCTGTCGACCGTATGGCTAAAGTAGAACGTTTCCCCCCTGTAAACTCCTCTCTCGCTCAGGTGAGGCGCGTGTATTGAGAGGGGCACTGGACCCGTTACTGCCTTCATGAAGAAAGCTGTAGGTTCACCTCTTTCTTTTGCAAACTCCTCAAGCTCGTCCTTCGAGAAGTGCTTCTTTAATGCACTTTTTATTTTGCAGAGGAGTTCTGGCTGTGAGACAATCTTCTCCCTGTTTACCCACTCCTTCAACTCCCCGAAAACAAGCTTTATCTTCTTCTCCATCTCACTCACACACCACACCTTCCTATATTTTTCCTAGAAGCATTCCTTCAATCTGAACCGGGACGAGCTCCGCAGCTAGGGCCGCTGCTTTAGAAAGCCTACTCTCCCTTTCAGAGTAAATTTCCATTAACGTATCCCCCCTAGAAACCTTGTAACCCCTCTTAAACCTTAAGATCACCCCTGCTCCCTTATCAACCGGGGCTCCCGCCGCCCTTGCAACCAACTTTATCGCTTCATTATCAACCCTCACCACGTACCCGTCGCTTTCAGCATTTACCGTTGTAACGTGGCTGCCTAGTGGTATGTCACTTGGCTTAACCCTTGAATCCCCTCCTTGAGCCTCTATTATCTCTCTCATTTTAGAGAGAGCCCTCCCACTTCTAAGTATTTCTCTTGCAACCTCTTGTCCTCGCCCAGCCATGGCGGCTTCTCCCATCTCAAGGATCATTCCTGCGAGAGCCGTTGACTTCTCGACTAGGCTCAAAGGCCCTTTGCCTGCTAGAGCCTCTAGGGCTTCCTTCGCCTCCAAGGCCGGCCCGATGGTGTGCCCAACCGGTTGCCCACCATAAGTTATACCACACTGCATTTTAATCCCTAGCTTCCTAGCTATCTTAATGAACTTAACAGCTAGGTTTCTCGCCTCCTCCTCATCCCGCGTCTTGCATCCTTCCCCTATGGGTATATCTAGAACCATGTTATCTATTCCAACGGCTACTTTTTTCGCTAAAATGCTAGCTATCATCTGCGGGACGGGGTCTATCATCAACGGATGCTCTACTCTAATTATCAAGTCGTCGGTGGGAACTATGTTTAAGCTTCCTCCCCACGCTATTATCCCCCTGGTCCTTTCGGCTATCTCCTTAAACTCCTCCGCCTTGAAGTTCACGGGGGCTAAGACCTCCATAGTGTCGGCTGTTCCGCTGGGACTCGTGATAGCCTTGCTGCTCGTCTTAGGTATCAGAAGCCCCGACGCTGCCACTATAGGAACTATGAGTAAGCTCACCTTGTTTCCCGGGACTCCTCCTATGGAGTGCTTGTCAAAAGCCCTTTCCTTAAACTCGATCCTTTCACCACTCTCGATCATAGCGAGGGTTAAGCTTTCTATTTCCGAGTCAGTCATTCCCTTAAATTGTTCTGCTAGAACGAATGCGGCGACCTCGACACGGCTCAGCTCTCTTCTCGCAATATCCCTAATTATTGAACGTATTTCACCTGCTGAAAGCTCTTCTCCCCTCATCTTTTTATGTATGTACTCTGAAGAACGCGGGAACATTACTGGCTCAAGTACTATCCGCTCTCCCTCGGTCAACCCAAGAACATCCCTTAACCCCCTACAAACCCCTACTTCCCCTTTCCCAACGTACGTCCTTGACAGCGAGACTCTTGCATTCGCCTCCTTCTGGCCAAATCTAATTTTAACCCTGTCTCCCACATTAACCCTAAGAGCGGCAGCATCGTTCACGTTCAAAATGACTGTTAACTCGTCAAAGTCTACGTCGAAGAGACGCACTTCGAAAGAGTCCACCTTTGCTCCTCCCTTTAACATTTGTTGCCATCCAGCCTTTTTAGGTAACTAGCACTTCACAACAGAAAAACATAGTGGATTCGGTGTCGGCGCTTCTCCCTTTTGACGCCAAAAATATTACCAAACTTTTTAGGTGTTGAAAGAAGAATATTTTCATGATAGAAAGGGGGCTTCCTCAACATGATGTTCTCTAAGATAGCGGATTTCTATGAGAAGATAGAGGCTACAACTAAAAGGCTGGAAATGATAGACCTGCTAGTTCAGCTCTTCTCTGAGACACCCAAAGACATAATCGACAAAGTCGTATACCTAACTACGGGTCGTCTTTACCCGCTCTTTGTGCCGATAGAGCTTGGAATGTCTGAGAAATTGGCGATGAGAAGCATAGCCATGGTTGCAGGGGTTCCCGTCGAGGAAGTAGAGGGACTTCTTAAGGAGACGGGCGACTTAGGCCTAGTGGCTGAGACATTTGTGAAGAAAAAGAAGCAAGCATCTCTCTTCCAGCAGCCTTTAACCGTAGAGGAAGTATATGAAACACTAGATAAGATAGCAAGGGCGACCGGTGAAGGATCCGTCGAAACCAAGCTTAAACATCTGTCAAAGCTGCTTCTTAACGGCACACCTAAAGAGGCGAAGTACATAATGAGGATGGTTGTGGGGGCGTTACGCCTCGGAATAGCCGACTACACGATCCTTGACGCGTTAGCGGTTGCCTTTACTGGCTCTAGGGAAAACAGGCCGGTGCTTGAAAGGGCGTATAACATAACATCCGACCTTGGACTCGTAGCGAAGGTTGCTGCAACGAAAGGACTGGAAGCCCTTCAAAAGTTTAAGGTGACTGTTGGGAGACCGGTTAGGATGATGCTCGCCCAAAGGGTTTCCTCTCCCGAGGAGCTCCTAGAGCGCATGGGTGGCTGCTTCTCAGCCGAGTACAAGCTTGACGGGGAAAGAATGCAGATCCACAAAGACAACGGAGCCGTCAACATATTTTCAAGACGGCTAGAAAACATCACCCACCAGTACCCTGACATAGTTAAACTGGTGTTAGACCACTTAAAAGTGGAAAAGGCAATCGTTGAGGGCGAATGTGTTGCCATAAACCCCCAGACTGGAGAGCTGCTACCGTTCCAGCAGCTTATGAGGCGTAGACGTGTTTATGGCATCGAGGAAGCGATGGAAAAGTATCCTGCTGCAATACACCTCTTTGACGTACTCCTAGTAGAAGACGAGGACTACACGGGGAAGCCATATCCTGAACGGAGGAAGAAGCTTGCAGAGATCGTCTCCGAAAACGACAGAATAAAACTTGTCAGAGCCGAACTAGTTGACAACGTGGAGTCGGTAGAACGCTTCTTCGAAACAGCGATAGAAGAAGGATGTGAAGGAATAATGGCGAAATCAGTCCAGCCAGACTCGATATACGAGGCAGGAAGCAGAGGGTTCAAATGGATCAAGTATAAGCGAGAGTACAAGACTGAAATGACCGATACCATAGACGTAGTAATAGTGGGGGCGTATATGGGTAGAGGGAAACGGGCGGGAGCATATGGAGCCCTCCTTGTCGCAGTTTATGACGAAGAAGAAGACTCCTTCAAGACCATCTGCAAGGTTGGTACAGGGTTCAGCGACGAGGAACTCGAAAACCTTCCGAAAATGTTGGAACCATATAAAATCCCTCACAGACACCCTCGAGTTGACTCGAAGCTCGATGCTGACGTCTGGTTTACCCCCGCTAAAGTCGTCGAGATAATAGGGGCCGAGTTAACGATAAGTCAGGTTCATACATGCGCTCTTGGATACGCTAAAGAAGATAGCGGCATAGCTGTAAGGTTTCCAAGGTTTACTGGAAGATGGCGAGATGACAAGAGTCCAGAGGAAGCCACAACAGTCAAGGAGATTATTGAAATGTATGAGCAACAAAAAAGGTAATTATACTTGAACTTTTTAGTCGGTTGAATGATACCTAACCTTATCCTTTTTAGATTTTCCCTCTCTGCAAAAGTTTTTAATATCTTTAAGAAATATATCTCTGAAGAGATCGCTTTTTGTTAAAGCTTGGATGAGAGGTCGTTGAGTTTGTCTGTAGACCAAATAGTCGCAATTGTAAATGAACTTCTCTCGTCAAATGAAAATATAACTGCAGCAGCAGTTTTAACAAACGATGGACGAGTGATATATCAAACAGATAATTGGGACGTCACAGGAGACGTCGCAGGATTGCTCTCTGCTTGGAGGGAAAAAGCACCCTCGATATCCATTCAAGGAATCAAGTATTCCGTCCTTCAGGCCACGGAGGAAAGACTCATAGCAACCAATGTTAGCGGCCTAGGACACATTATACTTTCAACGGCACAATACCGTGGCATTCTATTGGTCTACGTTGCACCCCAAGGCGATACCGGAGGATCTTATGTAGACGTTAGCAGGGCTGCTGTAAAGCTAGGCCAAGTGCTTCAGGCTATGAGCTACTAAACTCGCAGCTTCAATATTTGATAAGTGAATAACTTAAGGCCCCCTCTTTCTTTCTCTCTTAATATATCCTCCTGACGAGTTTTACCTCGTCCTTCTCCATATCATATTCTACCAGTTTAGCGTTAGCCAAGTCATGTATGCTTTTGAGAATTACTGCCGGTTGGAATCCCGCCGTCTTTGTAAGCTCATTTCGCTTTAGGCTGCTTTTCGCCCCATGCAGTATGTAAAGGACCTTTGCATGTGGCTGCCCTGCAAAAACCTCCTCAAGTAATGTAATGTAAATAGAGAGAAGCTGTCTAACATCCTCCACTCTCTCCCTCTCTTTCGTGATCTCCCTATACATTTTTGAGATCCTTAAGAGCTGCTCTTGTATGGCCTCCATTTCCGCTTTAACCCTCTCGTTCTCCTCTCTAAGCATGGTTAACTCTTCATCTTTAGACTTAACATCTTCCATAATTTCCCCCATTTTCTCCTTTAGCCTTGCAACCTCGCCTGTTTTTTCCTCCAATAGTCTCCTAAGCCTCTCAGCTTCCAACTTGAGCTTTTCAGTCTCCTCCTCTTTACTTTTAACCATCTCCTCTAAGCTAATTATTTTCCCGTCCCTCTCCTTGATTTCTTTCTCTTTAAATGCTAAAGTCTCTCTCATTTTTTCAACTATCAACTTAGCATCCTCTACCTCCTTACTGAGCTCCCTCAGCGACTGACTGACTCTTCCTAATGCTTCAACGGCATCCAACACACCCTCCTCCTGAGATCTTATAATCATTCCCCCCTTAAAACACGCCTAGAATATGGTTTACCTTGTTACTCATATTGCTTTCTCTTAAATTTTCCTCATCACTTTCATTATCATTATCTCTTTTTTCTTCCTTTAATTCTAACTTTTAACCTCTTTCGATAGTTTTAAAGCGTATTCCAACCTTTAACTTTATTTAGAAGCACTCATGTCATGGTTGGGGGCTCATGGAAGAAGCGGCTAAGGATGTAATAGCCAAGGTTGTAGGTGAAAGTATCCAGAAAAGCATAGAACCTTTCGTACGAGCTCTCCTTAGAAGCATAAAGTTAATCAAGGACGATGTGGCATCCGTCGCAGGCGAGCTTGAAGCGTACTCTCGTGAATCAGCAAGCCGGCTAGACGCGCTTTCCTCCATCCTTCAAGACCTTTCTAATCGCGTTCAGCAGCTAGAATCCGTGCAGAGTGAAAGATCATTACAACCCTCCATAGTTCACTCGCCTGAATTAGACTCAGAGCACTTAAGTGATGTAATCAGAGAAAAGGTCAGAGAACTTGTTGAGCCCCTCGAGAAATCCACTCAGAGAATCCTAGATCAGCAACTTACCCTTTCAAAAGGAATAACTAAGGTAATAGACCTCTTAGAAGACCTAGTGAACCTAGTCATGGAAGTTAAATCAACCATTTCAAAGCCAACGCTGCAGTTCCCTGCTGTCAGCCAGCAACCATCTGAATCCCCTGAAAACCTCGAGAGTGTTAGCGCTCCATCAGAAGAAATTGAAGAGGAGCAGCCATCCGAAAAACTCTTTTCTCAGCTAAGCGAGGCAATAAGCTCCCTAACAAAAGCCGATTACGAAGAACCAGAAGAGGCCGCATCAGAACCCGTCGAAGCTGAAGAAGGAGAAGTAGAAGAGAACATAGCTACTGGAGAACCCCAACTTGGAGAGCAGTTGACGCCTCCCTTAACCCCATTAGCATCATCGCAAGAGAGTTCGTCTCCTCCTCTAACAACCCTCGAGGAGATAACTGATGAGATTAACAGGTTAGAGAATCGATTAGCAGAGATAGATAGAGACATTACGGATTTGACGTTTGATAGAATGCGTGGTATTCTAACAGAGGAAGAATACCAGGAAAAGAAAGCTGCTTTGATAAAGGAGAAAGAAGAGCTGAGAAAGAGAATCGAACAGTTAATCTCTGAAATGGAAAAGTAGGCCTTTTAGAAAGCCATCATCATCCTTGGCGGAGGTTTTACCTTGAAGTTTCTTAAAGATGTCTGGGAGTATTATTTTACTACTTCAACAGGTAGGAATGGGAAACGTATCATAGTCATCCATGCTGTCGCCCCCTTAAAAAGGCTTAAGGATCTAGGCTTGGATGACGAGTCAAAGATTAAACAGTTATGGCTTTCAGCTCTCTCTGAAGTCCCCTTCCTAAGCAAGAAATCACTTGACAATTCCTTATTCGAAATAGACTTTGGAAGCGAGGAAGTTGAAGTACGAATAACCCTCTCCCAAGAAGACATCTCCTAAGAAATACATTCTATTTTAACGGAGTGGGAAAGGTGATCTTGTTGATTCACGGGGTTTACCTTATAGACGAGAAAAGTGGCACAAACTTGCTGTTTAGAAAGTATGGTGAACTCGACATGGACGAAACGCTTATATCTGGCTTCCTAACAGCAATAAGGCACTTTTCCTCTGAGTTGAAGAGGGAAAAGGAACCAAACCGTGTTCAAGAAATAGAAATGGAAACCTATAAAATCGTTTACGCGTTTGAAGGGGAAGTACTCGCGGTTGCAATAGTTGACAGGGGCGACAGCACCCCCCTAGTCAGATCCGCTCTAAAAAAGTTGGCTGCATCATTCTCTAATGATTACGCTGTTATTTTGAGGGAATGGAATGGCGACGTGTCGATCTTTAAAGATTTTCTTCCAAAACTGGATGAAATATTAATGGATGGGAAGATTGGGGAGCAGGTTAAGAAGCCAAAGTTAAAGAGAAAACTGATGAAAAGCATGGTTCGCATAGGCTTCATTAGCGAGGTAGCATTTTTGGTTGGTGAACTATGTGACGGAAAGAAATCTAGAGATTTTATTGCAAGCGAACTCGGCATGCCCCTAGAGAAGGTGATTGAAGCCTTAGGGGAATTAGAAAAGAAAGATTTAATAGAGTGGGTTTAACTCTTATTCTGCTTCATACTGTACACCTGCTGTTATCAGTATTAGCGAGAGGAACACTATCATAGGTGCTAGAAAGATAACCCATTCCCCAAGCATCGCCTTTATGATCGCTGCTTGGACAGCCCGGCCTATGTAGTACGTTGTGAAGCCAAACCCCATGAGCAACGCCTTCCTCCTTATCACCCCAACTCCTTGCCAAGCTATGTAAAAGAAAAGTAGTGGGACAAATATTGAGTAAAGAGAAGCCAATACATAGTTTATAGTCAAGTATATTGTTCCACTTGGCTGGTAAGCAATAACACACTTCAAGGGGAAATATGGGCTGAACGGGTCGAATCCAAGCCATACCAAAAACTTTTCATATGGCTCCGCTGAGAAAGGAGGCATATATAAGTTTATCGTGTCGATACCGTACCCGAAGAGCATGTTTTCAGGAAGCAGAATTAACAATGCTGCAATGATGAATGGGGGGATGTGAAGGGTTCTTCTGACCCATTTGTTCTCAAACCAAACATAAGATGTTCCTAATACTATGAAAGCGACACTAACCCATTGCCAGAAGGATCCTAAACGCCAACTCCAAGGACTATACGTGAATACTGCGGGGACAAATTGGGGATATGGCACTGTCATGGAGGAGAAAGCGCCGAGGGTAAGGGGTATTATCCACGGTCTAGCGTAAAAATCGTATACTATGAAGAATCCTCTTCCTATAGCGAGGGTGATGAAGAAAACAGCGAGAGATAGGTGGAACAGGTTTCTATCCTTTCTCCACTTAAAAAAGGTTAAGTAAAAGAAGAGCAAGAAGTAGTAACCCACAACGGTGAACCATAACCCTATAATAAGCGTACTTGAAACGTACTGTTCGGGGATCATGTTTTCCCCTCCCTTACATGTTTTACAGGCACTTTTTATATAAGCGTTGCTTTTCATGTTGAGTTGCCACTTAATTTGCTGCGATGCTAAGAGTTAATGGCTCATCATCTTGGAGGCCTTGTATGAAGCGTATCTTGGGCGTGTCGTCAGGATGCTTCCTTCATCGAGGAAACGGATACGTTGCCCCCCTACCGATACCGGAAGAATTAAAGTCATGCTGGTTCGAACTTCAGGTTGAACGGGGTTATTCTTTCGAAGATTTTGAGAAAATAATCTCCATTCATTTGCCATTTCGCGAGTACCACCCTGTAATTAGGGATGGCAATAGGATCTTTTTGGAGGGAAGGAGCATAAACATTGCCACACTGGATTCATCCTTAAGAAGGAGGTGGCTGAGTAGTTTCAAGAACGTTCTTTCCGATGCCGCCTCTAGAGGTGTCTTAGCTGCAGTACTACACTATGGGGGGTGCGACTGCAATGGTTCTGCTCGTCTCGATGAAAAACATAGGCTCCTCCACTGGGAGGCGGAGAAATCGTTTCTTAAGGAGTTATCAAGGCACTGCGAGAACCTAGGCGTCCTACTCTTGGTGGAGAATCATCCCTACGACGACTCGATCTTTCTAAGTCATTTTAAGCA
>Ga0180301_10001017_pt1 | contig 21951 bp, 19 predicted proteins | sample GuaBasSediGuay16_FD_121797 | JGI IMG/M metagenome (GOLD analysis project Ga0180301, IMG submission 121797) | Subseafloor sediment microbial communities from Guaymas Basin, Gulf of California, Mexico - Guay16, Core 4569-2, 12-15 cm | ecosystem: Environmental > Aquatic > Marine > Hydrothermal...
ATCAAGGCCGTTTCCACCTGCTCTAAAGCCGTCTTCTTTAACCCGGATCAGTTTGACACCATTGGGTTTCCCGTTTTCTTGCTTGCAGGCAACCTCGCATGTTTTGCATCCCCAGCAGCGCTCATTATCAATGACCAGTGCATATTTTCCCATCAAAAATCCTCCATCCAATCACTCTTCTTCACGGTATATCTTGCACAAAAGTGTTCTCACATGTGTTGCCCCCATGGCCGGATCACAATTGTCATAGGAGTTGTTTGTAAGGATGTTGATGTTTGATTCATCCCACCCGTGCCCAGGATCTTTTTTTTCAGGGAACCACCAGGCATGTTCTGCTGAAATAATTCTCTGGTCCATGCCAGGGAAGAATTTTGCCCTTTGTCTTACCTTGCCACGAGGAGATTCGATGACTACCCAGTCACCCTCTTCAATTCCTTCCCTTTTAGCGGTCTCCGGGTGGATCTCCACCACAGGGTCCCTGTGAAGTTCTCTAAGCCATGGCACCTGCCGGTTTTCAGTGTGAAAGAAACCCGGTAGCCTTCTCCCCGTGATAAGGATATAGGGATACTCTTTGTAGAGTTCAGGTGTTGAATAAGGGCTTTCCGGGGGCTCTCTGAAACAGGGCAAAGGGTCGTATCCCCATTTTTCAAGCAAAGTGGAGTAAAGCTCAAACTTACCAGTAGGTGTTGAAAACCCTTTTTCCTTGTATTTTTGATACTTGACTTCTCCCCTGATGTAATCCATTTTCTTAAAATCTTTCCATGTGATTCCCATGGGTTCCAAGATGTAGTCCAATCCCCCCTCAAAGGTATCCCACCAGTACTGACCTTGTCCAACCCTGTGGGCTAAGTCATTCAGCATTTCATGATCCGAGCGGCACTCCCCAACTTGGATAACTTTTCGCCTGGGCAGAATATAGCCGTGGCGCTTCCAGAAATCTCCTATGTAATCCATCTCGAGCCAGGTGGCTGCCGGCAGGACAATGTCTGCTAGTTGGGCCGTAGGTGTTAAGAAAAAATCTGAAACAACCATAAAATCGACCTTTTGAAGGGCCTGATAAACAGCTCTTGCATTAGCACGTGTCATCAGGGGGTTGGAACTAATAAAGAAAAGCATTTTTACAGGATAGGGTTTTTCTTCCAAGATCGCATCCCACACGCACTTTGGGTTTATAATGGCGAAATTTCCAGCAAGCCTGAAACGATCTCCACCAAGCCTCTTGGCAGCCTGCTCTCTGGGAAGCATCTTGTGGGCTCCAAACTGGCTCACATTTCTTATTTTAGGTGCGCTGAAAAGAACCTGGCCTCCCTTTGCATCAATGTTGCCGGTTATGCCCATCAGGGCCAGGAGCGCACGGTTGTTATCCGCACAGTTTATTTGTTGTTCAATGGCAACCCCCCATTGAATAGCGGCAGGCTTTGTAGTTGCAAAAAGCCTTGCCGCATTCCTGATCTTTTCCTTGCTCACCCACGTTATCTTCTCCACTTTCTCGAGCGGGTATTCATTTACCCGCTCTACAAATGGCTCCCAGCCGTGTACATGGTTTTCCACGAACTGCCTGTCATATAACTTTTCATTGACAATTACGTTGAGCATCCCGAGAGCCAGTGCTGTATCGCTCCCGGGTCGTAGCTGAAGCCAGATATCAGCGCGTGCCGCGATTCTGGTGAGCCTTGGGTCAACGGCAATAAGCTTTGCACCTGCATCCAGTGATACGGAAAAGGGTTCACCCTTGTAACAATCAGGGTTGCTGATAACAAGGTTATTTCCCCAGACCATAATACACTTGGGATGGTTTTCGTAATCAACTATCGGGTTTGATCCACATGTTATTATGGTTGTGGCGATTCGGGGACCATAGCAGAAGTGTCCTGCGGTTAAAACATTAGGAGTTCCAAGCAGATTTGCAAAGCGGTAAATTACGCCTTCGTTTTCCCTGCCCGTGCCGTAACCCATGACTATGGATTCAGCACCAAAGCTTTTTTTGTAATCAAGTATTTTTTCCGAAATGGTATCCAGGGCTTCATCCCATGAGATACGCTCCCATTTCCCACTTCCCTTTGCCCCCACCCTTCGCACAGGGTAGGTGAGGCGGTCAGGGTGGTAAGCGAGCTGGATGGATGCGATTCCTTTTGAACACAGTGTTCCGTGGTTAATGGGGCAATCCGGATCTCCGGCTATCTTAACTGCTTTTCCATCCTTGACATAGACATAAACCCCGCAGCCCCCGTGACACATACGGCAATGGCTTTTGACAACGGAATCGTAGCCATATACCTCCATCTCCCTTTTTACGTTTGAATAAGAAAACTTATGCATCAATTCTTCCCCGCCCCAAAAGTAGAAAATACTGCTTTTACTCTTGCAATAGATAAAGAATAAATCCTGTGTTACTAAAGCTCTCTGTAACCCTGACTGAGGCCAGAAAATAAAGCGTGTGTCCCTTTCTTGTCAGGTGCTTTTCCGGGGGATTTCTCGGCGGAACAGAAAGCCCTGCTGGAGTAAACTCTTGTGCGTGGGAATATTCCGTCACAAGAACAAAGGCGCTGTTAAGGTTGCTTTAGGCCATGCTGCTGATAATGAATTCAGCAGAAAGCCTTGCACCGATACCTGGAGCTAATCCGCACTTCTCGAAACCTTTTGCTTGGGCAAAGGCCTTCATCTTTTCCTCGCCGCCACCAGGGTCCATGTTTCTTCCAAATATAACGTGCTCCTGTATCTCAGAGCAGAGTAAGTGGCCCAGTTCGTCTTCAAAAAGAGCCATGAACTTCTGAGCTCTCATTATGACAGGTGCGTGTGATTCCGAGTCCAGGGCATCATTGCTGCCAAAATAAAGGCCAAAGGTAATTAGCGAGCCGGTAACGCCCCCACACATCTCGCCGGTTCCCCCAATGCCGGGGAATGGCGTCAAAGCCTTGATGATCTCCATATTGCCGAGCCCGAATTCTTCCATTAAGGCGAGCGCCGTACCCTGAGCACAGTTTTTCAAAATAAAGTTATACTCTTCAGCTCTTCGCTGAACGCGATCCAGGATTTGCTTCTTGTTGGAGACGACTTCCTCCCGCTTGAGTATCTTTTTGGGGATTCCTTCTTCTGCCAGTTTGTCCACTCTGTCCTTTATTGCCTGAGTATCCCACGTTCTTTGCTCTAGTTCCTCTACCCTTCTTCTCAGGGCTTCGTAGTCTGTCATAGCTTCCCTGCTCCCTTTCTGCAATAAAGTATGTTTCTCACCGTATCTTTCGGTTCCTGAATTGGATTGCTCACTGCGGATTGCACCGTCTTTTATCGCTCATCGGGCGCTTGCTCAGAGACCCAAGTATGCCTTCCTTATTACTTCCTGCTGTAGAAGCTCTTTACTTTCTCCTCCCAAGGTAATGCGCCCATTTTCCAGCACGTATGCCCGATCCGCTATCTCCAAGGTCTGTTGGACATTTTGCTCAACCAGAAAAATGCCAATGTCCTCGTTACGGAGCCTCAATATTATTTGGAAGATTTCATCTACCACTACGGGTGCGAGTCCGGATGACGGCTCGTCGATAATGCATAATCTGGGCATGGACATTAAGCCGCGACCGATAGCCACCATTTGCTGTTCGCCACCGCTTAATGTCCTGGCTAATTGGCTTTCTTTTTCTTTCAATATGGGAAATATTTTGTAGACCTCCTCAAGAGTTTTTTCCTTATGTTTCCATAGACGCCTAGGGTATGCTCCCAACTGTAGATTTTCACGAGTGGACATGTCAGGGAAAAGCCTCCTCCCTTCGGGTATATGAGACATACCTAATTGCACGATGGCGTAGGCTGCCATGCCGTCAATTCTTTTGCCGCAGAACTCGATACTCCCTGAGGCCGGGTGCAGCAAGCCGGACACAGTATTGAGAAGAGTGGTTTTACCCGCTCCATTGGCACCAACTAGGGCCACTATTTCCGCTTCATCGATCCGTAAAGAAACGCCCCATAGTGCCTGAATATTGCCATAATAAGTGTCGATGTCGCTAACTTGCAGCACGCGCCCTCTCTCCTAAATATAGCTTGATAACTGTTTCACTGGAGACAATCTCCTGAGGGGTTCCTTCCGCAATTTTTTGTCCGTGATGCAGTACGATAATGCGTTCACACACGTTCATAATTGCTTTCATAACGTGCTCAATCATAATAATGGTGATCCCGTTCTTCCGAATGCTGCTTACCAGTTCAATGGCCTGGGCTACCTCAGTAGGGTTTAACCCAGCCATCATTTCGTCAATTAATAGAAGTTGCGGCTTGGTTGCCAGCGCTCTGGCCACTTCAAGCCGCTTCTGACTCGCTAGTGTAAGGTCTCTGGCACGAGTCGCACTCGATGCCGATAACCCCATAAACTCTAATATTTCTTTGGCTTCTCTCAGGGCCTCCATTGATGACATACCCGGTGAAACACCAAAATAAGAGCCCAGTAATACATTCTGAAGAGCCGACATGTCAGGGAAGACTTTAATCGATTGAAATGTCCTTGCCACTCCTCTTCTGCAGATTTCATAGGGCTTCAAGCCACTGATCTTTTGCCCCTTGAACAATATCGTCCCCGATCTCAATGGCAGCGCCCCGGAGATCAGATTGAAAAGGGTTGTCTTGCCAGCTCCATTGGGGCCTATAAGCCCTACGATTTCGCCCTCATCCACATGCAAATCCACGTTGGAGACAGCAACTAGGCCTCCAAAGTATTTGGTCAGTCCTTTTCCTTCAAGTACGGGCATGTCTTCCCTCAGTGGAGCTCTTCAATAGCCTCCTTATTAACCCAACAAGGCCCTCCGGCATGTATACAATGGCTATTACCATTATGGTGCCGAAAATGAGCATATAGTAATAGGGAAATCTGGTTATCAAGAATTCTTCCAGGTAGGCAAAGATCGCTGCACCTATTATGGGGCCGTAGAGCTGCCCCATTCCACCAAAGATGGCCATCAAAACCGGCATAAAAGAAAGGAGAGGATTAAAGGCAATCTTTGGGTCAATATACGTCCATCTTGTCGCCATAAGAGCCCCGGCTGCCCCCATGAAAAAAGCGCTGATTGCGAAAGTGATGACTTTTACCATGGTTACATTTACACCTGTGTGGGCCGCTGCATCTTCATTTTGCCCGATAGCCTCTAAGGCCAATCCGAATCTGGAACCTCTAATAGTGTAAAGAGCAAACATCAGTATGACAAAAATAATTAGCATGAAGTAAAACACTTTCGTGTTATTTACGGTGGGAACGACCCGCCCGGTGGTGCCCGTTATGTTCACTTCCCACCAAAGTACAAAATGCAAGAGAAGCTCGACGAGTCCGAAAGTGAACATAACAAAATAGGTGCCCCTCAACCTCAATGTCAAGGCGCCAACAAAAAGGGCAAGACAAAAACTGGCGAGACCGCCGATACCGATAATTGCAGGCAAAGGTAATACAAGCCCTAAGAGAGCCGAGGTATATACGCCTACCCCGAAGAATGCCGCAGGTGCCAGCGAAATGTAACCGGTAGGGCCGGAGAACATGGTCCAGCTCACCGTGATGACAATGTACATGAAAATAGTGGTTAGTAATATGATTGTATACTGCGGGGCACAGAGAGGCAAAGAAGCTAACAGGATTAGGATCAGAAATGGTGCCCATAGCGCAGAGGATCTTTTCGATATAACTCTAGCAATATCCATTTACCTATTTTCCCAAAATCCCTGTTGGCTTTGCCAGGAGCAGAAGCATAAAGAGAAGATAATAAGCCACCAGTGATAAACCTGGCTGTATGTAGGTTACTATGCTGCCAACAAGACCAAGCAAAAGGCCACCTATGAAACTGCCGGGGATGCTTCCCAATCCCCCAAGGACGATAACGATCAGCGCGATTACGGTGTATTCTAGTCCCATCGTTGGTTGAATCTTGTAAGACATACTTAGAAGGGTGCCTCCAAGGCCTGCCATCAAAGCCCCAAAGCCAAAGCATAAGGCAAGCACCTGATCTATGTTTATCCCCATCAGTTCAGCGGCCGCTGCGTCTTGTGCAGCTGCCCTAATGGCTTTCCCCAGGCGGCTCCAGGTTAAAAAGAAATAGAAGATTAAACCTATGGCCAGTGCAAATCCGAGGGTTATCAAGCGATTGGCTGCAAATGTCTGCCCCCAGAACCTTATCGGAAAGGCCAAATAGGAGTATCCCTTTATGTCAGCGCCCCATATTAATATGGCAAGATTTTGAATGATGAAAAGAAGACCGAAACAGGCTAACATTGAGCTTCCCTCAAAGGCGGCTGGTGATGCTGACGAGATTCTAAGGCGTCTGAATAAGGTTCTATAAAGCAGAAAGCCAATCGTGAATATGGCAGGGCCGCAAATAGCCAGAGAAAGCAAGGGGTTAATTCCAAAGATGATATACAGCGACCAGGTGATGAAAGCTCCGATCATGATAAACTCGCCGTGAGCTATATTCAACACCCGCGCGACGCCGTACTGCAGAGTAAGGCCCACGGCAATCAATGCGTAGATTCCGCCCAGCAGTAGTCCGGCAATCCCTATGTCCAGGACTCTAACAATCATTGAGATGACTTCCCGGTTTTATCAACTGGCTCTGGTGGCTGGTCAAAAGGCACGGAACAACTCCTGTGGAAGAAATAACCACCCTCAAGAATTGTTGTATCCGCGCCCTTTGAGGCAGCCTGGCTAGTATGCTTTGTAAGCAAGCCTATTTTTTCTTTTTAGGCCACGGCGGCTTGGGATATAGAGGGGGCGCGGTACGCTTCTCCCCAGGGTCTATAACCTCAAACACACCTTTTTGCCATTGACCAATTTCACCTGGATGATTTACAAAGTATCGGTTCTTATCGTACCAGAATGGCCCCAGAGCCGTTTGGAACGTTGATGTTGCCATTACGTCTCTTATCTTTTTTTGGTCTAAGGTGCCCGCCTTTTCGATGGCCTGCTGGAAATGTTGCAGCGATGACCAATAATACAAGGCCCCCCAGTAGTCGGGCTCCACACCAAAGCGTGACACGTATTTGTCAACGAGCTCCTTGGCTCCGGGAGAACTCTTCGCATTCCAAGCACCGCCACCCATTACGCCTTCTACCACATCCACACCAAAGGTGTCTCTGTAAAGGTTGGGGGAAAAAGGCGTTACGGTAATGAAGAAAGCGTTGAAGTTGATGCCCAGCTCGATCGACTGGCCGGTCAGAAGCATCCCCCCATCAGGATATGAAGCAGCACAAAAGGCATCAACACCAAGCGATTTGGCCTCCTTCAAGAGTGGCGACAAGTCTTTAATCCCAGGAGGATAGCTTTTCTTCATTTTGACCTCTATTCCTTTCTTTTTGAAGTAAGGAACCATGGCATCGCCATACTCTACGCCGTGGAGATCTCCCCGGTAGATCACCGCCACCGACTTAACACCAATTTCCTTGAAAATGCCGGCAAGAGCGGGAGCCTGTGTTTCGGAAAAATTCAAAACCTGAAAGAAATAGGGTAGCTTAAGCTCTTTGAGTTTCAAAGCCCCGCCTGGGCCACCGATCAATATGTAATGGTACTTGTTGGCTATTTGCGCAGCAGCATATAGCCAGGCCGTGCCCCATGGGGGGAAGACAAAGTCGACCTTGTCGTTTAGAATGAGTTTTTCCAACAGGTTCGTCATCGTGCCTATGTCGCTTTTGTCGTCATATCTTTTCAGCACCACAGGCAATTTCTTGCCATACTCCTTCACATATATCCCGCCATTTTTGTTGACCTCCTCGACCCACAACTCGTAGATTGGACCACCTGCTATGGCAACACCACCCGCAAGTGGGCCCGAGAGGGCGATAGCCTGGCCAATGACAATTTTATCCTTGGCAGGACGCCTTTTGGCTTCAGCAGAGGAAACCATAAATAACGCTGCTACTGCGAAAGCCAAAATTCCTGGCAATACTTTGCTTTTCATTTTATCCTCCTTCTTGGCTTTCCAAAGATAATTCTGGGTTTTGTCCTAGGACGATATACCATCACTCCTTAGCGCCCTAAATAAACTGCTTTAGCCCACTACCTCCACCTTTTCGCCTTCTTTCCCTTTATATCCCCTCCTTTTCTTAAACTTTGCACAAATCCTGCGTGTCCCGGGTGCCGACAAGAGGTGGCCGTCGCGCACTGGGAAACTGATCTCCTACGTGTGCCCGAGTGGGCGCAAAGGTGTCATCCACCGTGAATGGTCTCAAAAACGTCGAGAAGCGCTCCATGCCGCAGTTTATCGTCCGCGTTTAAGATACGGCCTTCCATAATAAAAACTGCACCTCGATGTCCCGGGATTTTCAGGGTATCGAGGAGATCCTTCGCGGTCGCCTCATCTGGGATTTCAACCTCCAGGCCCTGTGGACTATGGTAGCCAGCAACCCGATGTCGAAGAGTTCCGTATAATTTAACTTTTATCTTCACCCTTGATTCCCATTAGAAATCAAACACAGTGTCGAGTTCCTCGTCACTTATGACAAAGACCGTGTTATGGGGTGGAAGGGGCTCTTCGTAGAAAAACTTGGGCAATCGATCATCCTTGTTAGTAAAACCTGCCCTCTTATTAAATTCCCTTTCAGCCTTCAACACGCGAACACCCATGGCGCCAGGGAAATCCTCAGGTCCAAGCTCAGTACCCAATTTGGCGCTGAGCGCCTTCCGAAAAGGCTCACCGGCTTCGGGATCCAACACGGCAACAGTTGCCATAAAGCAATGCCCCGTGCAGTCAAAGGCGGCTATGGCGATTTGAAGGTTTCTCGAGATCTCAACCACTCCTTCTGCTTTCAATGGATCGAGCTTTCCCTGCAGACATAACCCGATGACGTTTCCCGCCGTGTGATCGGCCCCCATGGGTGAGGTGGCAAAGGTCACGCCATTTCCCAGCATGGCCCTCGGATCATAACCGGCAATGCCCTGACCCTTCACCACGGGAACCCGGGGGTGGTTGAAGTATTTGCCCACCGCAGCAGGACCGTTTCCGAGGATCCTGCCGAACTCGGTGCCTCTGCCAATCTCCTCCACCATCTCTATGGCCGCATTGCCATCCTCAAACTCCTTATATCCGGCATCCATTGCAACGGCAACGCCCACGCCTGTGCTCATGGTGTCAACGCCAATGTCATCGCACAGAAAGTCCAGCCGCGCAATGGTATCCAGATCAGCGATTCCGGTCATGCCGCCCATTGCCCAGATGGTCTCATACTCCAGGGCGCCGGTGACATACTTCCCCTGTGTATCCACAAATACGTTGGAGCAGTGGATGATGCACTGGGCACAGCCCATATGGGTTGTTTTTCCGCCTCGTTTTTTGATGAGCTCGGCCAGGGCCTCCCCGCTGATCTGCTCCCAGCCGTTCATCACGCCCTTTCGAGCATTGTAACTGGGAAAGGCCCCCATGGAATTGAGCGGAGCGACCAGGGCGGCAGTGCCGAGGGTGGGCATTAAATGGCCGGGCTCGGGATGCGCTTTTACGGCTTTGGCAATGGCCCTGGCCGCCTCCTTGAAGACCTCTGGATCGGCTATGGGATCCGGGCTCTGGCCTCGCTGATCTACAATCAGGGCCTTCAGCCCCTTGGCCCCCATGACCGCGCCCAGTCCCCCTCGGGCGGCGGCCCGGCAAGGGTGACCGTCAATGTCAGAAGACTGTATAGAGGCGGCGGTGAGCCGATACTCACCAGCAGGCCCGATGCAGAGCACTGAAGTCTTCTTTCCGTAAAGCTCAATCATCTTTTCCACAAAGGTATACGTCCGCATTCCCTTGTAGTCCCGGGCCGGGATTAGACCTGCCTCTCCCTCCTTGTCGACCCTGAGGATGCTGAGATCGCGTTCCTGAGCCTGCCCCTCGATTATTATTCCGGTTATACCCAGACGACCCAGGGCAGCCGCTACGGTCCCCCCCGCATTGCTCTCTTTGATTCCCCCTGTAAGCGGGCTTTTCGCCCCTATGGAGATTCGACTGGTATTCTGCAGGGGGGTACCACTTAGAAGGCCCGGGGCAACAACAAGCTTGTTTTCCGGACCCAGAGGGTCACACTTTGGCGACACCTCGGCGTTGATCATAATGGATGTAAGACCCCTCCCGCCAAGTCCTGAGTATTCCTCAGGCACGTCCTGGACCCGGATACTTTTATCAGTCATGTTTACTCTTATGAACTTCATGCTTATCTCTCCTAACTGGTGGTAGATCTCACCGGCATTACTTACAATCGGAGAACGGGCTTGATCACGCGCCCCTCCTCCATATCTTCTACCGCCCGGTTTATTTCCTCAAATGGATAAAAGGTGATCATGCGGTCAAAGGGAAACCGTCCCTGGCTGTAAAGTTCGATCAGCTTGGGGATAAAGAGATCCGGGATAGCATCACCTTCGATTATGCCGCGAACCGTCCTACCGTTCATGATCCTGTCCATGTCAAGGCCCACCTCGGTTCCAGGAGGCACAACCCCAAGAAGTCCACAGACTCCGAGGCGTGGTAGAACATCTACCGCCTGCCGAAGCACTTTTGGATTGCCGACACACTCAAGGCTAAACTCAGCGCCCTTACCGGTAATATCCATGACGGCTTGAGCCGGGTCAACTTCATTCGCATTGATGGTGTGGGTGGCACCAAATTCTTTTGCCCTCTCGAGACGTTCTTCGTTTAGGTCGACCGCTATGATGGTCGTACAACCACAAACGGCGGCAGCCAGAACCGCGCTCATTCCAACAGGGCCCACGCCAAATATGGCAATCGAGGCTCCCGGCTTGGGGCGCAAAGAGTTCATGACCGCACCGGCACCCGTCATAACACCGCATCCAAGTGGCCCCAGGATTTCAATGGGAACGTCTTTTCTTACCTTTACGACGTTTCGTTCGCAGGCAAGCGCAAAATCGGCAAAAGAAGACTGGCTGAAGAAAGAGCCATGTATAACCTGATCTCCCTTTCTCAAGGTCGTGGTCCCGTCCAGACGAGCTCCGTGAAAGTTGTATAGAAAGAAATTCAGGCAATAGGAATCCATCCCGGCCTTGCACGAGCTGCATGTACCACAGGAGTTCCAGGCCAGTACCACATGGTCTCCCGGCTTTACTTTAGTCACACCCGCTCCCACCCTTTCGACAATGCCGGCCCCTTCATGACCAAAAACACTGGGGGGCGGTGGTATAGGTAAGTGCATGTCCCTCGCTGCGAGATCCGTATGGCAGATCCCTGTAACAACAATTCGAACCAGCACTTCGTCATCTTTGGGGTCGCTGAGTTCTAAGCGCTCAATGCTGAACTTTCCGCATTTCTCAACAATTACGGCTGCCTTAATTTCCATCTTTCCCTCCTGGCGGTGAAATAGTTACGGTTTTCGCCATGCCCTTTCCCGTTCGGAAATGGGGTATGGAAAAGCACGGGATCAAAATCAATTTCTTATGGCATACTTTCACGCGGGGCAGCCCGCCCCGCGTGAAAGTCTAACTTGATTTGCACAGTTCCTTATCGGCTTAACGCTTGTCCCATGGCGGTATGACCATGATTTTGTATTTTGCCAGGTCGAAGGGATAAATGTTTCGGCGTTTTCCGTTAAACCACTGGTTATCTCCGAGAGGAAACAGGGCAATACCTCTCTCGTCATAATCTGCAGGTCCGTTTACGGTTTCAAATTTGTTGTCCAGTACGGCCTGGCGGACCTTCAAATCATCCAGTGTCCCTGCCTTCTCAATCGCTTGCCACAGAATCTGGGCAACAGCATAATACATGCCCACATTGGTGGAATATCTTCCGAAGTCCTTATAGAAGCGCTCCCCGAGTTCCTTTGCTCCTTTATAGGGGTAGTCTATAGACCAGAATCCGTCACAAAGGATATAATCGGCGTCTTTTCCAAGGCTTTTATAAAAGTTGCTCGGCCAAGTGCCCTTGAACCCCTGGAAGGCCTTTACGCTGAACCTGTTCTCTTTCATTTGTCGAACAAGGGTCACGGCTTCAGGCACATTGGACATACAGAAAATGCCGTCAACCTTAGCTCCCTTGGCCTTGAGAATTTGTGAGGTAAAGTCCTTTGCTCCCATGGGCATGGTCAGTCTCAAAACGAATTTGTATCCAAATTTCGGGGCAAGGCTTTCCATGACATTACCGATCGTTTTCCCATCAAAAGTGTCTTCAAGGAAGAGTGCCGGTCTCTTGGGGTGATCCTTTTCAGGCAAAGAATTCCAGACTTCAAAAACCATTGCAGCTCCCTGACCGGGGTCCATAAAATACATGGTGCAGTACTTAAAATGTTGCTGTAGGAACTGTGGAACCCAGATCACCGCGCCATGGTAGTACTTATGGTATTTTTCAGCGGTAATCATCCCGGGAAGCACGCCCATTGCTCCAACCTGGCCACTCAATATCAAGTCAACTTTAACCCTTTTGATAAGCCGTTCAACGGCTGCTGCTGCCTTGGTAGGGTTGGATTCATCATCGATTTCATAAAGGCGAACCGGAAGCTTCTTGCCGTATTCTTTCACATAGATGCCGCCGGCCTTATTGATGTCCGCCACCGCCTGCTCATAAGCCCATTTTTGCTCTTCTCCAGTGAATGCACCTAGCCCACTTAAAGGCATATGGGTGCCGATAAGAATTTCTTTTTTGTCCTTGGCTCGTGCCTGTTGCATGGTAAAAAAGAGCGAAGAAAGGAAAAAAAGGCAAGTGAGCAGAAAGACGATTTTTGTTGTCTTTTTCATCATGGTTATCCTCCCTCTTTAAAATTGATTTGTTGCGATTCCGGACTCAAACTAAAGAATCCCGCCTCCGGTGGACTTTAATCGGATAATTTTCACCTCCTTTCCGTTGGCTTTAGCCTTGGTTTCCATATCTCTGTGCTGAACTCCGTCTTGGGCAAACTTCTTGATTTCACGGTGTTATTTATTCAGGGCAAGCCATTTAAAAGGAGATAACTTGTGCAACAACCTGTTTTTATGCCCCGTTAGATAGCTCATTATGCCATCGGGCAGAAAGAGTGTTACCAGAATTATAAACGCTCCTGAAAAAATTGGATGGAGCTGGGGGGTCAGGAGACGGATGAGCTCAAAGGCAGCAATAAGGGAGAAGACCCCGAGCACAGGTCCCACAAAAGTCCCTACACCACCCAAGATAACCATGAGAATGGGCATAATCACCCAATTGAGATTGAATGCCCCTGCCGTATCAATGTGAAATACAAAGTAAGCGTTAAGACTCCCGCAAAGCCCTGTCACAAATGCGCCCAGAGTAAAAGCCAGTATTTTGTATCTCAGTATCGGGATGCCGTTGGCCGATGCGGCCGTTTCGTCTTCCCTTATTGCAACAAGTGCAAGACCAATACGGGAGTGTGCTATGAACCAAAGCGATAGCATGGTAAGCACGGATATGAGAAGAGCTATAAAGTAGTAAGGCTTTATTGATTGATAGACATCAGATGGGATGCTGATGCCTGCTGCTCCTTCTGTAAAGGACCCCCCATTGAGAGCAGCCACCCGCAGGATCTCCCCGAGTCCCAGGGTCCCAAGAGCAAAATAATCGCCTCTCAGCTTGGCTAGGAGAGGTAAACCCACCACTATTGCCACAACGGCCGCACCCGCTCCACTCATGAGCATGGCCAAAGGGTCTAGATAGCCGGCAGTCCCCGCTCTCCAGGTTATGGCGGTTACATAACAACCTATGCCGAAAAAGGCATGTTGACCAAGGGAGACCTGCCCTGCATAGCCTGCTGCAATATTCCACCCCTGTGACAGGGTTACATACATGAAGGCCGTGTAAAATAAAAAAACCAAATAGGATGCTTCAGCATCAACCAATAAAGGATAAATCACAAAAAAGAAGACAAGAGCCAGGGCTATCGAGAGGTGCGTCTTTCGTTTTAATGGCTCCTGAAGCATGGTGCTGCTACTCCTAAACTTTTTCAATGCTCCGCCGGCCAAGCATCCCTTCCGGTCGAAGTATCAAGATTAGCAAGAATGCGGCATATGCGACGGCATCCGCCCAGCCCGCACTGAAAGTGTAAGCACTCATACTTTCCAAAACGCCTAACATGACTCCTCCCACCAGCGGTCCTCCTACACTGCCCAGGCCCCCGAAAGCCACTGCGATTAAAGCTTTGAGACTGAAGAGAAAACCAAAAAACGGATCAAATGGATAGGTAATACAGGCCGCTACTCCCGCAACGCCGGCGAGAGCTATTCCAATGGCAAAGGTGACTGCGCTCACATAGGTCGGGCTTATTCCCAGGAGAGCTGCGGCGCTCATATCCTCGGAGGCGGCACGCACTGCCTTGCCGAGCATAGTTTTTTTCAGGAACAAGAATACCAGGCCCGTTGCTATAAGGGCGACTACTGCTACTATGAGACGGGTAACCGATATATTAATGCTGCCCAGAGTTAATGACGAGGTGGAAGTGCTTGTTATCACCGAGCGCGTGGTAGGCGACCAGATCAACGACATGAGGTGTTCCAAAAGAACCATGAGTCCGAATGCCAAGAGAAGAGAAGGATTGGCCCCTGCCTTTGCAACTTTCTGGAAAAGTCCCTTGTACATTATCCAGCCAAGCCCAAGGAATACGGGAAGGATCAACAAGAAGCCGAAAAAAGGATTGATTGGACTGAGTGTCGCCATCCAGTATATGCAGTAAGCTGCCAAAATCATCACCGCACCTTGAGCAAGGAAAATAATGCGCATGGTTCCAAAAATAAGGCTCAGTCCTATTGCGGCAATACCATACATGCACCCCAGCAGGACTCCGTTGATGAGGACCTGAAAGAATACTGATGCAGAAGGAAAGGTCGTCATAGGTCTATCCCATAATTCCCAAAAAGGCGTGCTGAAACTCGGGGTTGCCCCTGAGCTCTTCCGTGGTGCCTTCCATTTTCAGTCTGCCTGTTTGAAGCACAAAAGCATAGTCAGCTATCTCCATAGCCTGGAAAACATTTTGTTCAACCAAGAGTATAGTCAGACCTTCTTTATTGAGGGCCTGAATCGTATCAAAAACTCGGCTCACAAATATGGGGGCAAGTCCCAGGGAAGGTTCGTCCAACATTAGGAGAGTCGGCCTGGCCATCAAAGCCCTTGCAATGGCTAGCATTTGCTGTTCTCCTCCGCTGAGAGTCCCGGCAGCCTGGCCCATTCGGCTTTCAAGCACTGGAAAGACGGATAGAGCCCTTTTCATGGATTCCTTTAAGTAAGGGCGCTTGTTGGCAGGATAGGCGCCAAGCTCAAGATTTTCCAGAACGGTTAAACAAGAAAAAATGCGGCGACCCTCCGGCACCTGGGAGATACCCATGGCCACGACTTCTTCAGGTTTAAGCCTGACAGTAGAGTTTCCTGAGAATAAGATATCTCCACCACTAGGCCTAATAATGCTTGAGATGGCGTTCAGGATCGTGCTCTTTCCAGCACCGTTAGCTCCCACTAGAGCTACGATTTTTTGCTCATCTACATGGAAGGAGACATCCCATACTGCCTGAGCGTCGCCGTGAAAGATGTTAACGCCTTTTACCTCAAGGAGGTGGTTTGCCAAGATACGCCTCGATGACTTTTTTGTTTTGAGCAATTTCTTCGGGCTTGCCTTCGGCTATCTTGCGCCCATAATCCAATACCGCTACGCGGTCGCACAAACGGAAGATTGCATCCACTTTATGTTCCACCCACAGGATGGCAACATTTCTTTCGTTCCGTGCGCGTTTAATGACCTTCAGCATGTTGATGATCTCGGACGGATTCAGCCCGGCCATGGGTTCATCCACAAGGGTGATCAAAGGCTTTGCGGCCAGTGCTCGTGCCACTTCAAGGAGCCGGCGGTCTGAAAGGGTCATATGAGCAGTAACAACCTCTTTCTTGTCGGCAAGTCCGACGAGACGCAGGGCCTCCAGTGCTTCTTCCCGTGCCTGTCTTCCTCTCATTCCGTGGCCGTAAATGGCGCCAATCAAGACATTCTCAAACGCGGTCAAGCTCAAAAACGTCTTGACCAACTGAAAAGTTCTGGAAATACCAAGATGACACAGTTGATGAGAAGGTTTGCCTGTGATTTTTTTACCAGCCAGATAAACGTCGCCTTTATCCGGCTTGTAAAGTGAAGTGACGACATTGAATAGTGTAGTTTTACCCGCTCCATTTGGTCCAATGAGCCCAACGATCTGTCCCTGTTCTACGCTGAGATCAACGCCGTTCAGGGCCATTAGCCCCCCAAAACTTTTTGTTATTTTTTCAAGACGCAAAACCACATCTTTTCCGTTATTTTTCAATTGTGCTATGCCTCTTGACCGCAAGAAAAAGGTAGTATTTGGTTTCTTCGCTAGGCTTCCTGAATGAGGAAAAACCGCAATCTCAGTTCCGAATTACTTGCCACTTGGCCACAACCCTTGAAAAGTCCCGGGTGGTTCAATGAAAAGAACATCCTGCATGCGTTTTTCTTCCGATTTATGGGAGCCGCTCATTCTGGAGGGCTATTTGCTGTTTTGTATTTCTTGACAATTTCTCTTTTCAAGATCTTGCCCTGCGCATTTTTGGGGAGGGCTTCCAGAAACTCGACAGACTTGGGCGCCTTGTACGAGGCCAGGTGCTTCTTGCAAAACGTAATAATTTCCTCTTGAGTTGCCGTTGTACCAGACTTAAGAACAATAGCGGCATGAACCCGTTCTACCCATAGCGGGTCGGGTATACCGACGACAGCAACTTCGGCTATCGCCTTGTGCTTGTAAAGGATGTCCTCTACCTCCCGGGAGTACACGTTTTCTCCACCAGTTACGATCATGTCTTTTTTCCTGTCAACTATGTATATGAATCCTTTTTCGTCATAGTACCCGAGATCTCCAGTGTGGAGCCACCCCCCTACAAGAACCTCGCTTGTTTCTTGCGGCCGATGCCAGTATTCAACCATGATTGAATCGCTCTTTGCGATGATCTCCCCCACGGTTCCTGGAGCAACATCGTTATTTTTTTCATCCACGACTCGCACATGGACCCCAAGGCTGGGCTGTCCGCAGGAACTTAGCACTTCTTGCTCCTCGGCCGATCTATCCAGGACCTGATGAGCTTTTCTGGGCAAAGAGCAGATTTGAGGTCCGGATTCAGTCTGGCCATAACCCTGTGAAAAAATCGAGCCAAATATATCAAGCCCTTTTCTCAGTAATTCAACCGGCATTGGAGAGGCCGCATAGTAGATTCTATTAAGGCTGCTTAGGTCACGGTCCCTGAGATTCGGAAGCGAGAGCAAAGAATTGAGTTGGGTAGGAACAATTTGCATATCGGTTATTTTCTCATCTTCAATTGTTTTAAGAACAGCAGCCGGATCAAAGGATTTTTGAAGCATTATGACGTTGCATCCTCCGACAATAAAAAAGGGCCACACATGACTGTCTCCACCAATGTGAAAGAATGGCAGTACCATAAGGTGCCTGTCTCCTGGCTTTGCCCCCATCTCCAGCGCTTTTATTCGGGTGTTATCCAGCTTGCGAAAATGTGTATATAAGGCACCTCTGGGAACTCCCGTTGTACCACTGGTGTAGAATATGATCAAGGGGTCATCCCTGTTGATATTTACATCCGGTTCATTTGAAGGGTAAGCGGAAAGTAACTCGTCATGAAAAAGCATGTCAGAGGCGGGGCTACCTATTGAAATATAGTTTTTTACTGAAGGAAGACGGGACCTGAGGTCTTTAATTACAGGAATGAGCTCCGGGCCAACAAAAAGCGTTTTCGCCTCCGAGTAGTTGATGAGGTATTCCAATTCCTCCTTATGAAGCCGAGGATTAAAGGGGGATGCAACAAATCCGCCCTTCATTGCAGCCCCACAGAAATACGTATACTCAAGACAATTCCATGAGGCAATGCCTATAACGTCACCTTTCTTGACGCCCAATGAGTAAATAGCGTGTACCAAGCTGTTTACTCGCTCGTTGAACTTGGCAAAGCTTACCCTTTCAGCTCCGGACACGAATGCCTCTTCCTCGGAACGCAAGAGGGCGTTTCTATAAACAATATCAGCAAAAGTTCCCAGCTTGTAGCGGCACAATTCCTTCAAAACGTATTTGTCAGTCATAGGGTTCTGATCCTCTAATGGTGCATGGTCTCAGCCGGGCAGTTTAGCGGAGCGTTCGCAAAGAATAAAAAACACTGCAGTTGAAAATACCCGTCCGCAAATTCTACGGCGATGAGCGCACCCGGTGAAATAGGAGACAGAGAACCCCTGACGGTGGGGTTGTTGGATTATCCGGCGACAGTCTTGACATTCCCAAGAGCCCAACATAGAAGTGGCAAGAATATTTGTCAAGACTTTTATTATCAATTTTGCTTCTAATTGTCAGTCAAGTAATATAAATAGTAGATTTTAACTAGTAACACCTAAATGTTTTAAAATTTGAAATAGCACTCCCATGCCCCCGTGCTTAGAGGTCTTCCGTTTCAAGCGTACGTACCAAGAAATAATGAGATCCAATAAGTTTCTTTCCCACCAGTAGCCCAAAAAATATAAGGATTAGTGTTGACAGGACGAAAATACAGTGATATTAGGCAGCTGGTGAGTTAAGGAATCAAATATCCCATAATGAACATTCGGTTAAAGGAAGACAAGAGCTGTAATTACATTACATTTATATATTACATATATTGAATAACTTTTGACAATCACTGGTTAGGGGATAGCTGTGAACACCAAGAGATACGTAAGTGACCTTAGCACCAATGAGAGGGTGCTGATGGCGATGGTGAGGGCCGCTGAAATTTTTAAAAGGAGCCATAGCGCTATTTTCAGAAACTACGGCCTGTCCTTTCCCCAGTATAACGTGCTCAGAGTTCTGGACGCATCTCTGAACGGCAGAAACAAAATCTCTGAGGTGAGCAGGATAATGCTTGTTCCCGGTGCTAATATGACAGGTATAGCCAAGAGACTGGAAAGAGACGGGTTCTTGATTAGGAAATCAGATCCGAATGATGAACGTGTGACCATCCTGGAAATAACACCCAAAGGGAAAAGAACCCTCAAGAACATAGAACCCGAAAAGGAAAAAAGCGCAGAGTCTATTCTCAAGGGATTCAGCGAAGAGGCCAAGATGGATCTCCTTGACAAACTGAGAAAGCTAATCAGAAACAACATGCTTTCCGTAGGACAATAAGAACCCCAGGTTTCATGTGATTTAAAAGCTATGTCTGAGCGGGGTGGCGTGTCGGTGAAACTGGGAGTTCATTTGTGGGTACTGTTAAGGCGTTTTTGAAAAATTCCAAAAGGAGGCTAATGCTATGGCAGGGGAATTGGTGAAATTGTTATCAGAGTTAAAGGAGCAGGAGGCCCTGAACTTTGTTGAAAAAGCCCTGGCAGAGGGAGTAGACCCTATGGAGCTTTTGGGGGATGCCAGGGACGGGATGAACATTGTGGGGCAGAAGTTTGCCACAGAAGAATATTTCATCCCAGACCTTGTTTTCTCAGGGGAAGTCCTCAAGGGCATTGTCAAGATTCTCGAGCCACACCTAAAGAAAGATGAGAAAACAGAGCGGCTCGGCAAAGTGGTTATCGGCACAGCGGCTGGTGACATCCATGATATTGGGAAGGACCTTGTTGTTTTTATGCTGGATGTAAACGGATTTGAGGTTCACGACCTTGGGATAGACGTCCCGGCGCAGAAATTTGTAGATACAATCAAGGAAACCGGGAGCAAGGTGGTTGGGTTGAGCGGTTTTCTCACGCTGGCGTTTCAATCCATGAAGGATACTGTTGATGCGATAACTGAAGCGGGGCTTCGGGATGATCTGAAAATCATGATAGGGGGCGGACAGATTGACGAACAAGTCAGGAGTTACACTGGGGCGGATGCATACGGCAAGGATGCCATGGAAGCAGTGAAACTGGCTAAAGGCTGGATAGGAGGGCGGTAAAATGGAAAAGAAATGGGAAGAGATGTCGGCAGAAGAGAAAAGGGAGGCCAGGTTTGCAACCTGGTATGCAGCAGAAGGGGTAGAATTCCAAAGCCCGGAAGCTGAGGCCATGTACAAGGCAAGCGTAACCAGGTTTAAAGATACCGTTCTTATGGAAAAAACTCCAGACAGGGTGCCGATATTCCCCATAGGCACCTTTATGCAGACAGACCTCTACGGAGTGACACCCTACGAATGCATGTATGATTATGACAAGCTGGTGTCCACCAATAAGCAGTTCTTGCTTGACTACAAGCCTGACTATTATGGTTCTCCAGCCTTTATAGGCTCGGGAAAGATACTGGAAATCCTCGAATTCCAACAATACAGGTGGCCTGGGCACGGTGTGTCCAAAAACTCCGGATATCAATGCGTCGAAGGCGAATATATGAAAGCCGAGGATTACCCTTCACTTATTGACGACCCCTCGGATTTTTGGCTGAGAACATGGATTCCTCGTGTTTTTGGGACCCTGGCGCCCCTGGCAAACCTCGCTCCGTTGACCTGGTTGTGGGAAATCGTGGCGGTTTCCGGTCTCACGGTTCCATATGGGATACCAGATGTTCAGAACGCGCTGAAAGCATTGTTAGAGGCTGGAAACGAAGCCATGGTGTGGTTCCAAAAAATTCAGGCTTTCGAGATGGAAGCCAAAGGCATGGGTTTCCCCACAGCAATGGGCGGCGCGGCCAAAGCGCCTTACGATATCCTGGCAGATACACTTCGGGGTACAAGAGGCATCATGACCGACCTGTACAGACGGCCGGAGATGGTTTCAAAAGCCATGGAGAGAATCACCCCTCTTCAGATAAAACAGGGGGTAGGTATGGCCACCATGGCAGGCAATCCAATGGTCTTTATGCCCTTGCACAAGGGGGCGGACGGTTTTTTGTCGGACGAGCAGTTCAGAACATTCTACTGGCCTCCTCTTAAGGATGTGATCCTGGGGATTGCCAGTGAGGGATGTGTTCCCTTCTTGTTTTGCGAGGGAAGCTTTAATACAAGGCTTAAATATCTAGAGGAACTTCCAAGGGGTTCTTGTTTTTGGATATTTGACCGCACTGATATGGCAAAGGCAAAAGAGCTCATTGGTGACAAGATCTGTATTGGCGGAAATGTTCCGGCAGGGCTGTTGCTCACTGGCACCCCTGAACAAGTGAAAGCTTACTGTAAGGAGCTTATAGATGTGGCCGGAAAGGGCGGGGGGTTTATCATGGCCACGGGAACTGGTATGGATGAAGGCAAGCCCGACACCTTGCACGCAATGATAGATTTCACAAGAGAATACGGTGTCTACAGGTAAAGCCGTTGGATTCTGTGTAAAGAGATAAGGCAAGATTAACTTGCCTCAAGAGAAAAGCCATTGAAAGTCTTTAGGTTGATATGCCCCCGGGGCAGACTTCCGACGTGCCCCGGGGGGGGAATGGTGAGTGCACGCAAGCAGAGGCCCAAAGGGGGGAGATTGTGCTGGTAATAGTTGGGGAGCGGATAAACACGAGCCGTAAGCGGGTAAATGAAGCCGTGGAGAAGCGGGAGGCTGCATACATCCAGGAAGATGTGAAATCTCAGCTTGAGGCAGGGGCTGATTTGATAGATATTAACGCAGGATCACGTCTCAACTCAGAGGTGGATGATCTGGCGTGGCTCATTGACATTGTTCAAAGTACCGTGCCGGAGGTGAGGCTATGCATTGACAGCCCAAATCCTGGTAGTATCCGATCGGTGCTGCACGTGGTAGAGCGCCCTCCGATGCTGAACTCGACAACCGCGGAGAAAGATCGATTTGAGGCAATGTCAGAAATAATCCAAAGCACGGATTGCGACATTGTAGCCCTTTGTATTGATGATAGGGGTATTCCCGGGAGTGCGGAACAAGCGCTGAATAGCGCATCGCGGCTTGTTTCACACCTGGAGAAACTGGGCGTGAAGCGGGAGAGAATCTACATTGACCCTGTTATTCAGGCGGTGAGCACGAATACCGATGCAGCTCTGATTGCGCTTGAAGCAATTGAGGGGATCAGGCGGAAACTACCGGGGGCGAATGTGATCTGCGGGTTATCGAATGTTTCATTCGGATTGCCCAAACGCCACC
>Ga0180301_10001018_pt1 | contig 21942 bp, 25 predicted proteins | sample GuaBasSediGuay16_FD_121797 | JGI IMG/M metagenome (GOLD analysis project Ga0180301, IMG submission 121797) | Subseafloor sediment microbial communities from Guaymas Basin, Gulf of California, Mexico - Guay16, Core 4569-2, 12-15 cm | ecosystem: Environmental > Aquatic > Marine > Hydrothermal...
GTGGGCCCGGGGGGATTTGAACCCCCGACCTCCGCCTCGTGAGGGCGGCGTCCTAACCGGGCTAGACGACGGGCCCACGCTAATGTTAACCGTTTCTCTTTTTAATGAGGCACTAGCTTATACTTTTCTGTTTACTTCTAATTTCGCTTATAATTTTGTAGAGCACTATTGTTACTAAAGGAACTATTCCATTTTCTTCGCTTAAATTCTCTACTTTAAACTCCGTAGCAAGTGATAAGTCATATTTTGAAAAAGCCGATTCTGTGCCTGGAAGGATAACTGCTACATTATTTTCCAAAGATTCTTTAATTACCTCCCCTATGGGTACCCCGTTTGTTGAAAGAACGTAGGCTTTTGAAGGCTTAATTATCTCTAGTGTGTCTTCTAAGTTTTCGGTTATGAGTATTGATCGGCCAAGCTTATAAGCTAACTTACTCACTTCAGCTATTCCTGTTTGCGCTGCGCTTCCAGAAATTCTTGAAAAAACAACTACTGGTACTTCATTCTTCTTAGTAAATGTCAGTATGAAACGTGCTATATCTACTATTCTCTGAACACTACTTACATTATATACTACAATATAAAGCATAATGTATCACCTTTCCATTAAATACTTCATAACAGTAGAAGCTATTGTCTTAGATAAAGGTACTGGAACGGATTCTCCAACCTGATTAAATTGGGAATCTCTCCCCCCTAAGAAAATGAAGTTGTCCGGATAACCCATTAGACGAGCTTGTTCTCTAACCGTTAAAAACCTATCTTCATATGGATGTATGAAACGTGACGAACCTAAAACTGTTGGTGCAAGCTTTTTCGGATGCAACCTTATAAGATTAGGCAAGAGTTTTCCTTTAAACCCTTCATACCTTATTAGTGCTTGACCCCACTTTACCTTAGATATTCGCCTAAGTTTTCTAGGGCTTAACGGTACTGGATCATGATTCGGTATGTTTTGAGAGCCAGGTTCCGGTAAGTTCTTAAGTGCTTCTTCAACTATGATTTTTCTTCTTAATCTCTTAGGTTTTATGGGAATATTTGAAATGAAAACTCTTACCCTATGGGAAGGTGTGCCGTAATCCTCTGCTCTTAAAATGTTAAAAAATACTTTACTGTATCCCGCAGCTCTAAATTCCCTGTAGAGAGCTTGTTTAAGCCCGTTGTCAAGGATTTGAGGAACATTTTCCATGACAAAAACCTCGGGTTTAAAGCATCTAACAAATCTTATGAATTCAAGAGTAAGTCTACCCATAGGGTCTACATATAGTCTATCTAGGGGTTTTTCCTTTCTACGTGGATTTGCTGCAGTAAAGGGTTCACAAGGTGGGCTTCCTATTATTGCATGTATATGGATTTTTCCAAGAATCTTACGTACTAGTTCACATGAAACTTCTCTTATATCCTCTGTCAAAACAATGGTATCTGGGAAGTTTGCTTTATAAGTTTCCGAAGCAGGTTTAAAATTATCTATAGCTAAAACTATGTTGAATCCTTCATCATAAAAGCCTTTGGCAAATCCTCCAGCACCACAAAAGAGATCTACCACATTAAATTCGCTCATTTTCTCCTTCTTTCCTCATTACTAACTATTTTTTCAAGCTCGCTTATTTTTCTACGTAAAAACTCTATAATTTCGGCGTTATCGAAAAACTCTAGGGATGTTCCGCAGCGTGGACATCTAAAGCCGTTTTCAAGTGCTTCGTCGAATGTAAAGCGTACTCCACAATTTGGACATATGTAAAACGTGTTTGATTCTTCATATTTTAATCGCTCTTTTAGCTTACTTAGTGTTATAAGTTTTCGTGACTTAATAATTCCTAATAATCTATCCCTTTCTATTTTCCAATAGTAGGTATACCATTCACCATTTTTACCTTTAGTTCTCCTATACGAGACGAGTCCTTGCTCTGAAAGAAGGTAAAGTTGCCTCCTAACTTCGTTAAGTTTTAGACCAAGTCTTTTAGCTATTTCCTCATCATTAACTTCATCACCTATTTTGTAAAGTTCCTCAAATATTCTTGCTGCTTGTTCTCCAAGCATTAGTTTAACGAATTCCACTATGTCATTTCTCTTTCTCAACTTTCCTAACCACCTTCTTGCCCTTTTCGCAAGGCTCGACTCTCATCCTCGCATTTATGAAGCTTTTGTAGAGTTCTTTTCCCTCAAACAATCTGTCAAGGAATATTGATAATGCCGCAACTTCTGAATGCGGCTGATGGCTTATTGCTACATTGTAATCTGCTAGTTCGTAATACTCTATTGGTACTTTTTCCGCCCCAACTATTATTAATTTATCTTTATTTGAATTCCTTATTTCAGAAATTACATAGTCTACTGGTAAACCATACATTGTTAAATGTATTACTTCTCCACCTCTTTTTTTCCAATCAGCAATGAACTTCTTAGAGTCTACGCAGTGGATTATCGTGAATTTTCCTCCCCAGCTATTGACAACCTTTTGAAGACTTTTAATAACCTTTTCATCACATATGTCGGCTAATACGAAACCTGAAGCTCCGAAGGCTCTTGCAACAAGACCTACATGCGTTGTTATTCTTTTGTCCCTTTCAGGCCTATGTCCTAATCTTAAGACATATATTTCCAACACTTTCTCCCTTTAATTTTGAGAAATTATTGTTGCATTAACTTTCTTTAACGCTTTAAGAGTTGCTGGTAGGTAGTCTTTGTAAGTATATATTTCGCATTTGTAAAAACCATTACTTCTACTTACGATCCTTAATGGCAAATATATTTCGCTCAATTTGTTTTCAGGAATACTAACAAACACCTTTACCATATCCTTCCTAAGGACTTTAACTATTTCCTTAGCTATCTCACTTATTCCTAAACCTTTTTTCGCTGAAGCATTAATGTAGGCCACTATGTTTTCGTAGTTTTCAGAAATTACATTTTTAAGCAACCTTACTTTTTTCTCTATTTCTTCCTTTCTAACCAAGTCTATTTTGTTAAACACAACTATCATAGGTTTTCCTGAAACACCTATTCTCCTCAGGGTTTCGAAAACACCGCGAACTTTCCTCTTAATTTCACTTATTTCCTCAGACACATCAATTATTAATAGCAGTAAAGAAGATTCTACGATTTCCTCCAATGTCGAGTAGAAAGCTTCAATTATTTCCACTGGAACATAGTCTATGAAACCTACAGTGTCCATTAAAAGAACTTTCAAATTATCCTCTAGTATTATAGCCCTATGTTTTGTTGTAAGAGTAGTAAACGGTTCTTCACCTACCTTTTTTCTCTCACCCGTTAGCACATTAAATATTGATGATTTACCTGCTGAAGTATATCCTATTATTGCTACAGTGTTTATGCCTGCTTTCCTGCGGCTTTTCCTTAACTTTTCTCTAAGTTTTCTTAGTTTTCCAAGTTTCTGAGTTAGCTTAGTTATTCTACGTTTTATCATTAAGTAATATGCATCAACATCGTATTTTCCTGAACCTAAAAATCCTGGTAGTTCACCTGTTTTCCTTTGTCTTATCCATTCTTTTACAATAGGTTTGACGTGTTTAAGTCTAGCTAGCTCTATTTGGAGTTTTGCTTCACGCGTTCCAGCATGTTCATCAAATATTTCTAAAATTAACTGCACTCTGTCTAGTATGTTTACATTTTCAAGCTCCTTGTATATGTTGAAGAACTGAATAGGCTTTAAGTTTCCATCAAATATTATGGTTATATTGTTTCTCTTGCTTTCGCTTTGTAAGCTTCTAACATAATCTATTAGCTCCTTAAATTTTCCTTTTCCAAGAAAAAATCTCGGATCAGGTCTTCTTCTTTGCTGAGAAAAAACCTTAACTATAGTGTAGCCTAAAGTTTCCGCTAAAGCTATGAGCTCCTCTAACCTACCTTTATCTTTAGCGTTAAGGGTGACTATTACTGCTTTCTTCACTTCTCTCCCTTCTTTTTCCTTATAACTACGATGTCTCCTAAAGTTAAATCTTTATTGCCTATGCGTTTAAGAGAATACTCTTCTACCGTGGGTTCAAGTAGCTTTATTCCAAGAATTTTCTCTAACTTTTTCGCTAAGTCCATTGGGGGAGTGAGTTTTCCCTGCTCTATTCTTCTTAGAACAGATTCTTTTTCTCTAACTTTCTGAGCTAAAATGTTAAGTGACCATCCAAGTCTTTCTCTAGCTTTCTTAATTTTTAAAGCGTAATCCTCAACTATTTCGTACTCTATATCAAAAGCTGGAGTTCTTCTAGGAATCTTTGGTTTAGGACTTACCGTAGTTTGCTTTCTTGTTTGCGGGATAGTTTTTAAGGGGTACGTAGTTTTAGCCTGTCCTCCCACTTTACGACTTAACATTCTTAAGTAGCACGAATTACATACTGTGAGTTCAGCGCCTTCAACAGTTATTCTGTAGCTTCTTCCAACAATTGGTCTTCCGCATAATTCGCATTCGACCATCGCTTTTCTTTCACCTCTTAAGCTAGTTTAAGTTAAGCTAGGCTATTTAATGCTTCTTATTACCTCTAAACATTTATAAAAGACGCCGGCAACATTAACTTATTAATGTGCTTACGGGATAGTATTTCCGGAGAGGTTTAGAGTAGCTATGGCATTAGCTAGCGATAAGGGATTTCAAGATTTTGAAGCGCTAATAGAATACGTTAAGCACCTCGAAAGAAGACTTAGGGAGCTTGAATCAGAAAGAAATAGTTTAAGAAGGGAACTAGATTACTACAAAAGTGAGCTTGAAAAACTTCTAGCACCGCCTCTCATAGAGGGGCAGTTACTTGAAATTCTAGATGAAAACAGAGCAATAGTTAAAAGCAGTACGGGTCCTAACCTTGTCGTTTACATTAGCGGTGGAATAGATAGGTCTAAGCTTGTACCTGGAGCTGTTGTAGCATTGAATCAGAGAGGATCAGCAATAGTTGAAGTTCTTCCATCCCACGTAGACCCTTTAATTAAAGGTATGGAAGTTATTGAAAGACCTGAAACAACCTATAACGATATCGGCGGACTTAGCGAACAAATAAGAGAATTACGTGAAGCAATAGAACTACCTCTTCTAAGACCAGACTTATTCAGAGATGTTGGAATAGAGCCTCCTAAAGGGGTCTTACTTTACGGGCCTCCTGGATGTGGTAAAACATTATTAGCTAAAGCTGTTGCTCACCACACTAACGCTACTTTCATAAGGCTTGTCGCATCCGAGCTTATAAGCAAGTGGATTGGTGAGTCGGCCCGTCTAGTAAGAGAGGTATTTAGATATGCTAGGATGAAGGCGCCATCAATAATATTTATTGATGAAATAGATGCTATTGCCGCGAAAAGGCTTGATGTTGGAACTAGTGGTGAAAGAGAGGTTCAAAGAGCCCTTATGCAGTTGCTTGCTGAAATAGATGGTTTCGACCCGTTAGGAAATGTAAAAATCATCGCAGCTACGAACAGACCAGACATACTAGACCCAGCACTACTAAGACCAGGAAGATTCGACAAACTAATAGAGGTCCCATTGCCTGATGAGAAAGGTAGATACGAAATATTTAAAATACATTCACGCAAAATGAAGTTGGCTAGTGATGTTGATTTATGGGAAATGGCGCTCAAAACTAAGGGCGCTACCGGAGCTGATATTAAGGCAATATGTATGGAAGCAGGCATGAATGCTATTAGGGAGAATAGAACTATAGTTACCCGTAAAGACTTTCTTAAAGCAATAGGGAAAGTTATGAGGAAACTTATGAGAACACGTGAGTCACCTACAACATCAATATAGACGCTACCTCATAGTATTTCTCCTCACACTTACGTAGGTTTAAGCCATGATTATTAGAAAACCTACTAAAAGAGAAATTTTAATGTTAAAGGGTATAGCGAATTATCAGTTCGGCTATCCTTATGGAGAAAAGCTAATACCCGATAATATTACAGTTTCTATTTCACCTACTACCAAGAGAATTAGAAACATTTATCTTAATGGGAAAATTATTGTAACACTTAGGCCTTCCGACTTTCTCTTTTCCTTGCATATACTTGGAGGAGAAATTTTGAAGAAATACTCTCCTAAACCAATGTTTAGAGTTATTGTAAGAGACGATGTAGTAGAGTTTGTAAGCGAGGGAAGGGATGTTTTTGCAAAACATGTTGTAGAAGTTGATTTGAATTTAAGAGCAGGGTCTGAGGTATTAGTTGTTGACAAGTACGATAACTTATTAGCCGTTGGAAGAGCAAAGCTTAGCCCATATGAAATGTTAAGTTTTAAAAGGGGAATTGCTGTAAGAGTTAGACATGCTAGAAGGAAAACAGCGTAAGCTAGGAAATACTATAACATTAGGGGATGTGAGTAAATGTGAAATTAGAGTTTATAATTAAAGGAAGTTTTGATTTCTCGAATGCCATATTGATCACGGGTTTTCAAGGAATAGGTGCTGTAGGCTATATAACCGTTAAACATTTAATTAAGGAGTTAAATGCTAAAAGAATAGGTTATATAATAAGTAAGTACATGGCAGATACTGTGTTTTTCGAAGACAATAAAGTGCTTTTACCTTATGAAATATATTATTACATGAAGAATGGTACTAAACTCATTTTAGTACTTAATAATGCTCAACCACTTATGAGTGAGAGAGTAGAGTACGCTAATAAACTTATTTTATGGGCTAAAAAACATAGTGTCTCTAAGGGTATTTTCATTGGTGGTTTAGATAAAGGTACTAAGGAGGCTGGTGAGAAAGATGAATTTAAATGTGTTCCGTCATCAACTTTTAAAGACGTATTGCCAGGAAGCGTTTTAAATAAGGAGCTAATGATCGTTGGTCCTTTAGCGTTGCTTGTCGCATTTTCTGAAATACATGAGTTCCCGTCAATAACGATACTTCCTTATGCTGAAATATTAAGACCTGATCCTGCTGCAGCGGCTGTCGCAGTAAACGTGATAAATAAAATGCTAAATCTTAACGTGAACGTTAGTAGACTATATGAAGATGCCAGAGTTATCGAGGAAAAAGTGAAGAAGTTTGAAGAGTTCCAAAAGACCTTGGAGGGAAGGGTTAAGGAAAGAGTTTCACATTACATGTGATCTAGCAAATTTAGTTCCTTAATTTCTTTACAGAAATTTAAGTACTTCATTAACTAGGTCTTCAACATTTTCTTCACTATAACGTAGAACATGCGTTTTGAGCCCTTCGCTACTAAGTTTTTCAGCTAAATTCTTTACTTCAAGTGTAGGGTATTTAACAGCTAAAACAACTTTCTTATATGAATCTCTATGATATAGAAAGTAATCGTAAACTACACGTAAGCTGTTAGCTAGAACTGCTTCGTCATAATCTTTCTCATGCTGCGATAGAGGAAATGTTTCTGCTAATTCCTCAGGTACAATGCCAAAATAGGGCATAAACACTAAGATATGGACATCTTCAATGCTTACTTTTTCCCTTATCTCTCTATAGAAGTTTGTGCGTGTTATAGGCTTTGCCTCAATATCGAATAGTACTAATGCTACTTTAAAAGCTGTTGGAGGTTTATACTTGCTTACTATATTTCTTCTATGCCTTAAAATTTCAGGTCTATGTAGTGAGAGCTTATCGTATAGGAATATTCCCGAAATCTCAGGTTTCGGTAATGGATGGTATTTTTCAATGTACTTACTATACTTCACTAGTTCTTTAAATGCTTTTAAGAGGGCGGGATGTGAGTGCCTTCTTTCCTCAAGTAAATCCCATAAGGTATTCTCTCTTATTGCCTCCCTTATTTTCTTTATTTCCTGCCAAATAATGTATAGATTATGTGTAGCTAGTAGTTTTATTCTTTCATCTCTCCTTAAACTAAGCAGTTCTTGAACAGTGTACTTACTGCATACAGGACATGTGCAAGGTATTTCCTTGATCTCCCTTAACCTTAAAGTACCGTGTGGAAGTATTATTCTTTCATCTTTAGCATACAATATATAGGATGCTGAGTCAAAAGTGTCTATGCCTAAGGCTACAGCGAATGGGAAAAACATTGGATGGCCTGCTCCGAAAAGGTGCACAGGATACTTTGGCGGAATAATATTCTTTACTGTAATTATCATTTTAACTAGCGTTTGATAATCGTATTTTTCAAGAATCTGAGTTGGACTACCAATACTTATCATTTTATATTGAGGCATTTCAAGCGCTTTCTTTGCACAATACTCTAATAAGTCCAGGTATTTGCCTCCCTGAATAGGAAGTACCCATATTGTTTTTTCCTCCTTAATGTATTTTAGGCTTAAACGTGCTCTTCTCAATGTTTCTTCAACAGTCCATTTTGCTTCATCATAGGATGCTTGCCCTCCAGTAGGTACATCCAGAATTACAGCTATGTCTGATCCTATTCTCTCTTGAAACTTAACTATTTCATGGGGCTCAACTTCGACATCGCCATATTCGAGAATTTGGTAGCCTCCAGAATCCGTCATTATTGGTCCGTTAAAGTTTAAGTACTTATGTATGCCTTCCTTAGAAACCTCTTGTTCCCTATGTTTTTTAAGAATATACGCGTTTGTTATTATGGCTTCATACCCTATATTTTTAATTGTCTCTAAACTTACCTCCTGGTAAAGAGGATTTATTACGGGAAAAAGTGTTGGTGTTGTTATTTTGCCATGGGCTGTTATTAGTTCACCTATTCTTGCGGCAAGGCTTTTATCTTTTATTTCGAATATTTCTACTTCTTCGGGTTTCATTTTGCTAGTTCACTCTCTTTAGACTCAATATAGTCATTGAATAGTTTTCTCACTCTATCAGCTATGGGGCCTACTCCTTCAACGCCTTTTTCAGATATTCTAATTCTGTCACCAACCATTACAATGCCTGCTTCTTCATGGACCTTTACAAGGTTTGGGAAATACCTCTTAAGTATTTCTGCAAATTCTTTTGCGTCAAATAGGGGTTTTTCTTTAGCAATAATTTCTGCGATAACATCACCCTTCACTATGACTTTAGGATAAGTATTTTCCCCTACTCTAACATCTACGAGGCTTATATTTAGTGATGGGTGATCGAAGCCTGAGAGTTTTCCTTCAAACGTTTTTCCATCTCTTGTTATTACGAGAACTTTTCTGTCAAGCAGCTCAGCTAGGTCCATTAAGAATCTTCGTTGCGCCGTACTACTCATTCTTATCTCCCGTAGAAATGGATAAGGGTAAGGATATATAAGGGGGTTACGGTTTCAACAAACATGTTGGTGCGAAACAATGGTTAAGAAACTGCTTTCGGTTAGGGGAACAGTTGCTTCTATAGAATTAGGTAAAATACCTGGAATATACTTTTGCAAAATACTATCAAATAATAGGAAATATGAAATAACATTAGAGCTCCATGAGAAACTAAAAATAATAAATGAAGGTGATAAAGTATCCTTTGAACTATTTGATGGAGAACCACGAAAAATAAGTGAAAGTGACTTTATCGGAAGAGGCTACCTATTCAAAATAACTAAGAGTGATAATAAGGAGAAATACGTGTTATCTATAGGTGGATTAGTAGTTACAATAATAGCTAAGGAGCCTATTAAGAATGTAAGCTTGGATAAGGATTATTACGTTAAACTCCATAAATTGTAAAGTCAGTTTTAAAAGGGCTCTTACTCACATATAGGGGGTTCCGTGGAAAAACACTTAGCATTAGTCACATTAATTATTTTAAGCATTCTTCTTCTACTATACTCAATATTAGGTATAAATTTACTTAGCATTCTTCAAAACACTAATATTAACTACGCTCTTGTATTCTCTCTCCTAATATCTACTGCGATGGTAAGTCTCTTTAGAGGCAAACTTAACAAGTTTATGGAGTATTTTGCTAGGAAAACTGAAGCTAAAGGAAATGTTTTTTCAAAAGCTTTCATATTGAAACCTATTATTGAGTCCCCTAGCGATAACGAAGTAAAGAGCGCTCTTGTAGAGTTAAGTTCTTTCATAAGATTTCTACATAGTAAGAACATAGAGTTTGAATTATCCTTTGTAAGCCAAGGATCAAGTAAGCCCTTAACAACTAAGCTTAAAGTTTTCGGTTCTGATGAAAGCATTTATGATTTTATAAAAATAAATTTCAACATATTTTGTAGAAAGTGGTTAATAAGTAATGAAGTCTCGAATAGCTTTTCTTCATCACAAAAGAGCAGTCTTGATGAAAATCCTTTGTTTTTAAAGTACTTATCAGTGCCCTTAGACTATGAAATTGTAGTTTATGGCGGTGAAGTTTCTTCGAAAACTTTTCTACGTAAAAACACACCTACTTTAGAAAGTATATGCTTAGGCATAATAGCTAATTCTGAAGATCTTTATTGTTTGAAGCTAAGTGATTTCTTAAGACACACACTAATTGTCGGTGCTACAGGCTCAGGTAAAACAACAACAGCAGCTATAATCTCTAAAAAAGTATTGGACAAGGGAAAATCGGTTATAATACTTGACTGGCATGGAGAATATTGGGAATTATTTAAGAAACTAAATGTTAAGGAAAAATACTTGGTCTTGTTCAGCAAGGAAAAACCGTTAAGAATAAATCCGTTTAGAATAGGTGAAAAGCAGTATTTCGGCGAATATGTTGAGTCATTAATAGATATTTTAGAAAGCGTACTTCAGCTTACACCACCTCAAACATATTTCCTTTATGAAACTCTTCTGCGAAGTAAAAATAGCGGTAAAGATAGGATAGATTGTTTTGATAAGCTTTACGAGAAACTTAAAGAGTTCTATGATAGTGAAGGTTACTCCGGGAGGGAAGCAAGATATGCACTTATCAGAAAAATTAGGCCTTTAACTCTTTCAACAGCGCATCATGTTTTTAGCGGTATGAGCGATTTAGACAGTGTTTTTGATCTACAAGCATTCGATGCGAAAATATTCATTGTTGACTTGAGTTGGATAAGTAATCTTACGCTGAAAAAACTTTACTCCCTATTTTTAATAAAGGAAATTTACGATAAAGCATCTTCGTTAAGAAGTACTGCGCATGGTTTATTGAAGCTTATAGTCGTTATTGACGAAGCTCATAACATTTTAACCAGTGAAAATGAGCTTATGGAAAGAGTTTTTTCTGAAATAAGAAAATACGGTGTAGGACTTATTGCAATATCCCAAAGCATCATTGATGTGCCTAATTATGTGTTGCGGAATACTAATTTGAAAATATTTCATACACTAAAATCCTTTAAGGATGTAAAGGAAGTTTGCAGCATAATGCCGCCTAATGTTAATGTGCAGAATTTATTAGTAAGTCTTGGTGTAGGTGAAGTGCTTATTTACGATAATTACACTAATTACCCCATTAAGGTAAAGATTAAACAACTACCTTAAGAAAGGTTCTAGCTGGCTAAAATCTAAGGTGAGAGTCCAGTCAATGAGTTTTTCCTTTTCGCACTTTCTTTTTCCAATAATTATCTCGAATATTTCATTGACTATCTCATCTAAACTACGCGATGTCACGTTAACTTCGCATATTTTTTCTCTGCCAAACGCATTTATGGCATTGGCGGTTATTGTTCCGAGAATTTCTGCTGCAATATTTTCCTTAATTTTTTCACTGCTCCAGCCACGATTGCGTAGTCTCACAAAAAGCTTCTTTGGATTTATTCTTAGAATGAAGTATATTGAAACAATGTCTTTAGGGAATATTTCACCATAATGCGTATCTAAAATTACGTAGTTACTTTTTAGCGAACATATGTGGGATATGAGATTTTCAACAAGTCTTTCTTCATCAATAACGTAAGTTTCTCTTTTCTTATCATACTCTAAGAGAAAATTGTTTTCTATAGCATAAGCAGATACGTTAATGTACTTTGCTTTTAACTTTTCAGAAAGTTTTTTAGCGACGGTTGTTTTACCTGAGCCCGGAACACCACCTATTATTATAATTCTCTTGTCTTCTAAGGAACATTTGTTAAGCATAAGCTTTCATCTAAATAGTAGAATAGTGTTTGTTTAGAAAAAACTTATGTTATTCCTCTTCTTCTTTCTTCTCTTCTTTCTTCTTCTCTTTCTCTTCTTTCTCAAGCTTTGAGGCAGCTATTATATCGTCTATTCTGAGGATGAGAGTAGCGGCTTCAGTGGCTGCTTTTATTGCGTTAGCTTTTACTGTTGCAGGCTCTATTACTCCGAGTTTAAACATGTTTTCAGGTTTTCCTGTGAAAACATTTATTCCATAACCTAGTCCTTCAGGTTTCTCATGAAGTGCCATTAAGTCTACAACTACTGTGACAGGATCTAAGCCTGCATTTTCAGCTAAAGCTCTAGGTATAGACTGTAATGCTTTAGCAAATGCCTCTATGGCTAATTGCTCTTTGCCTCCTACGCTCTTAGCATAATCTTCTAATTTCTTCGCGAGCTCTATTTCTATAGCTCCTCCGCCTGGAACTATTCTTCCATCCTTAATAACGTCTGCAACTGCGCTTAATGCATCTCTAAGAGCTCTTTCGGTTTCATCGACCATTCTCTCAAGTCCTGCTCTAACTAATATGCTGACAGCTTTCGGATTCTTGCATCCTTCAACAAATACCATTTTATCTTCTCCAACTCTTCTCTCTTCAACAAGCTCTGCTTCTCCAAGGTCTTTCTCGCTTAGTTCCTCAATATTTGAAACTATTCTTCCTCCTGTTGCTCTTTCTAGTTTCTCCATGTCGCTTCTCTTAACCCTCCTAACAGCCAAAATACCCTTCTTAGCAAGGAAGTGCTGAGCTACTTCATCAATACCTTTTTGGGTAAATACAATGTTTGCTCCTGTTGCAGCTATTTTATCAACCATTTCCTTAAGTATTCTTTCTTCCTCCTCTAGGAAGGCCCTCATTTTAGTTGGATCAGTGATTCTTATTTCAGCATCTATTTCTGTTTTCTCAATTTCTAATGGCGCATTTAGAAGAGCTATCTTTGCTTTTTCAACTCTCTTAGGCATTCCAGGATGAACTACTTCCTTATCTATTATTATTCCGTAGACTAGTTTTGTATCTAAAATGCTTCCTCCATGCTTCTTGATTATTTGTATATTGTCTATGTCTACGTACCACTTGTCTCCTCTTTTCTCGGCAACTTGTTTTACTGCTTTTACAGCTAATTTTGCTAAGTGTTCTCTTGCACCATGTACTGCTTTGCTTGTTAACGCTGTTTTAGCAATATTCTTTAGTGTTTCCTCATCGTTTATGTCTATGGGTTTAGCTACTTCATTTATGAACTCTATAGTTTTCTGAAGAGCTTTCCTATAGCCCGAAATTATAACTGTTGAGTGCACATTCTTTTCTAATAGTTCTTCAGCATGTTTGAGTAGTTCGCCAGCTAAAATAACACTTGTTTTTGTACCATCACCTACTTCGTCATCCTGCGCTTTAGCTATTTGAACAAGCATTTTAGCTGCTGGATGCTGTACATCGAGTTTATCGAGAATTGTTGCTCCATCGTTAGTTATAGTTACGTCGCCTAGAGCGTCAACAAGCATTTTGTCCATTCCACGTGGTCCAAGTGTTGTTCTAAGAGTTTCTGAAATAGCTCTTACAGCCATTATGTTTGCTCTTAAAGCATCTCTACCTGTTGTTCTCTGGGTACCTTCCTTAAGTATTAAAACAGGTATTCCAACGGGTTGTTGAATTGCCATAACTCTCACCACAAACCTTACTCTTTAACGCATGACACTAATGGGTTAAGAGTCCCGCATTTCATGGAGTCAGAGCTTCTATATATATTTTTCGGATTAAGCTGCGGTTTTAAATACAAAACTATTCTTTGAGTTCTTGAGTTAGAATAGTAAGGTTAATAAGTAAATACTATATCCTAACAACAGTAAGTAAGGGGTTTACAAGCTATGGGGAAGGTACGGACGATCATTGTGAAGAGGACTGCTCGAAAAATACTTGAAATGTTTCCCGATAGGGTATCGTTAAGTTTTGAAGAAAATAAAAAGTTAGTTTCAGAAGTAGTTAATGTTCCTTCGAAGAAACTTAGAAACCAAATAGCTGGTTACTTAACACATCTTGTTAAAATAAGAAGAAAAATGGAAAAACAAGTTGAAGAAGAGACCTCTTAAAATTGATAAGGATTATAGTGAAAATAATTAGTCCAAAGGAGATTAGGAAGACGGAGATTAATGTAGCTAGGAAACCGCCATTACAGGTTAACGAGCTTATCAACATTGTTAAAAAACATATAAGTAATGTGGGTTGTGCGGATAAATTCTTCGTAAATAATGTTGATGCAGATCTTGTAAAATCCTTGAGCATAAGAGAAAATAAGGTTGAAATAACTATATTTAGAACAAACTATTGCTAAGCCAAGAAAGGGTGTTTTAAATTGCTATATTTAAGGAGGGAAATTAAACATAAATTTCTAAATCTTACATGGGAAGACGTTGAAAGATTATCACATAAATTATGTGAAAGGATGATTAGCGAAAACTATGTGCCTGATGTAATAGTCGCAGTTATGAGAGGAGGATGGGTTCCTGCACGAATAGTTCTTGACATGCTCAAGGTGAGCGGCTTAGCAGCAATAGAAATAAAATTCTATAAAGGAATAGGTGAGGCAAGAGAACGGCCAATTCTCACTCAACCCCTCATAGTGAGTGTAAGAGATAAAAAAGTATTAATAATAGATGATGTTGTTGATACAGGTAAAAGCCTTTCAGTTGCTGTAGAAACATTGAAACTTTATGGTCCATCTCAAATTAAAACGGCAGCATTAGTTGTTAAACCGTGGTCCATAGTTATACCTGACTACTATGCTTTAAGAAGCGATGCATGGGTTATTTTCCCATGGGAACTTAGGGAAACTGTTGAAGAACTAGTTAATACCTTAGAAATTGACTTAAACAAATATAGCTTAGATGAGGTAGCACAATACATTTCTGAAAAAACAGGCTTAAACCGTGAGCTTGTGCTTTATGCTCTTAAATTCGTAAAAAAGGTTATTTAATAATGATATTCACCTTTAAGGTGCTTAATAAAGAAGTAATAGTATACTTGGCCTTCGGTAAAGTAGGTAATTTAGAAAAAGCCTTGAATACTATTGGCCAAGTAATGAAAAATTTATGGTTCCAAATAATTAAGTTTAAAGAGATATATTCACTGAATCACTTGCTTCACTCAATAATTATTGCAACTGAAAAGTTTCTTCAGAAGCAATCTATTTCTAGAAATCTTCACGTGGAACTCCTACTTCCATTAGCAGGTACAAGGCAGATAGGGGAAGCAATATCTAAGCTTAGCCCTGAAAAAGGAGAATTAGTGGTGCTTGTATTTGTGGGGATAGGTGTTAATATAAACTACTTAAGTAGAGTGGCAGAGAATTTAATGAACGATATTTCATTCATTAAGGAGGAACAGTTAAAATTTATCAATAAAGAATGTTTGCTATGCAAAAAAGTGAGTGAAAAAATGCTTAATGCTACACTAGGTAGAAGCATTCATGAGCGTTTAGAAAAGAATGTACTTATGCTATCAGCTCTTACGTACATGAAAATGTGAAAGACTTATAACTTGCGAATTGGTAGTGTATTTCACGATACGTTTAAATACTAACATTTAACCATAACACTAAAGGTGTACCGTCGGTAGGAGGTGCACTTTACCGATGCTCTTTGAGGAAGAGGAATGGTGGGAAGAAGAAGAGTGGGAAATAGAGGAAGAGGAAGAAGAGTGGGAGGAGTGGTAAAATTATTAAAAACGACATGGTAGATGAGAAATGAAGTTCTGTCCGAAATGCGGTAACCTAATGGTTCCAATAAGGAGAAACGAAAAGACCATACTTAAATGTAGAGTTTGTGGTTATGAAGAGGAAGTTAAAACAAGTGTAGACTATAAACTCACTCACTCCATCGAGGAAAACAAAAGAGTTATTACGTCCAGGGTTTCTGAGGAAGCAGGTAGGCCTCTTAGAAGAGAGGAAGAGCGTGAAATACTTCAAGAATACTATGAAGTTTTTCTTGAAACTTTTAGTGAAGAGGAAGGAAGCGAAGAGAGTTCATAAATAATTTTAAAATTCTCAGATTTCCAAATGTGTTTCAATCATCAACTGACCAGTTTCTTAGCCGTCACCATTCATCATCGAAAAATACTCTCTAGATGTATACTCAAGTTTCACTCAAGTATATAAGTATTATAGAGTGAAATTATCGGTGAGTAAAACATGGTAAGGATAGCTACGATTGACAGAGATTCTTGTCAACCACATAAATGTAGCATTGAATGCATAAGGTTTTGCCCTTTAAATAGGACAGGAGTTAAGGCTATAGAAATACCTGAAGATAAAAAGAAACCTATAATATATGAGGAAATATGTATAGGATGCGGTATTTGTGTAAGGAAATGTCCTTTTAAAGCAATTACTATAGTTAATCTACCGGAAGAACTTGAGAAGAACGTAGTGCATAGGTATGGTCCGAATGCTTTCAAGCTATATAGGTTACCTATACCTAAACCCGGTAAGGTAGTGGGAATAATAGGTAAAAATGCTACGGGAAAAACTACCTCCTTAAAAATACTTTCTGGAAAACTTAAGCCGAATTTAGGGGATTTTGAGAAACCCCCCGAATGGGATGAGATTATAAAGTATTTTAGAGGCTCAGAACTACAAACATACTTTAAGAAGCTTATAGATGGTAAGGTAAAGGTCATTCATAAAATTCAGTACGTAGATATTGTACCGAAATTTCTTAAGGGAACGGTCCATGGAGTTCTAAAGAAGATTGATGAAAGAGGAATCGTTCAGGATCTAAGGGATGAACTAGGATTAAGAAGTGTTTGGCATAGGGAAATAAAGTTTTTAAGTGGGGGAGAACTTCAACGTTTCCTTATCGCAGCATCGCTAGCTAAAGACGCAGACGTGTACTTATTTGATGAGCCATGTAGCTATTTGGATGTTTATGAAAGGATAAGGGTGGCTAAGGTAATTAGAAAATATACGCTAAAGGAGAATAAAATGGTGTTACTTGTTGAACATGATTTAGCAATTCTAGATTTTCTTTCAGATTTAGTACATGTAATATATGGTGAACCGGGAACTTACGGTATAGTTTCACATCCTTACGGTGTAAAGTCGGGTATAAACTATTTCTTAGATGGATACTTACCTGACGAAAACATGAGAATAAGGGAGGAACCTATAAGATTCCATGTTAAACCGCCTCATATTCAATGGGTTTCTGAACAGGAAATTCTGAAATGGACAAATTTAACAATTAAGCTTAATGGGTTCACATTAAATGTTGATGAAGGTTCTATACATAAAGGTGAAATTATTGGCATTTTAGGCCCTAATGGTATAGGTAAGACTACTTTTGTAAGGGTTCTTGCAGGCGAAGTAGAACCTAAAGAAGGTGTCGTATTTTCCTATGTAGAAACAAGCATAAGTTATAAACCTCAATATGTTTCCACATACTATTCTGGAAAAGAACATTTAACAGTATGGGATGTTCTTAAAGAATCATCGAAAGGATCCATTCCTGAATGGTTTAAGAAGGACGTTATTCTTAAGCTCAAAATTGATAGGCTTTATGATAGATACATTGGGGAATTAAGTGGGGGAGAACTTCAGAAAGTAGCTATTGTAGCAACGCTTCTGAAGGGGGCGCGAATTTACCTTTTAGACGAACCCTCAGCATACCTTGATGTAGAAGAGAGATTAGCAGTAGCTAAGGCCGTAAAATCAGTTGTTGAGCAGAGAGAAGCAGCTTGCTTCATAGTTGAACATGACATAATAATTCAAGATTACATAGCTGATTCAATAATGGTTTTTAAGGGAAAACCCGGAGTTCAAGGCTTCGCTAAAGCTCCAAGGGATTTAAGAACAGGTATTAACGATTTCCTTAAAGATGTTGGCATAACTTTCCGAAGAGATTCTAAAACAAGGAGGCCACGTGTTAATAAAGAGGGAAGCTATCTTGACAGGCTCCAAAAAAGCATTGGGAAATACTATTACGTGGAATAACTTTATTAGGAACGGCACTTTGAGTCTGTTTTGAACGCAAAATATATGTTAGTGGCTTAAGCTAGGTGTCTTAAATGGGAGAACTAATAACTTTAAGTATTATTAAAGCAGACATAGGTTCTTTAGCAGGCCACCATATAACACATCCAGACACTTTAGCTGCTGCAACAAAGGTTCTTGCTGAAGCAAAAAGTAAGGGAATAATAACAGACTTCTATGTTACACATGTTGGAGACGATATACAGTTAATTATGACTCATAAGAAAGGTGTTGATAGTCCCGACGTACATGGTTTAGCATGGGAAGCATTTAAGGCTGCAGCAAAAGTAGCTAGGGACCTAGGATTATATGCTGCTGGGCAAGACTTGCTTTCAGAAGCTTTCTCAGGCAACATTAGAGGATTAGGGCCTGGAATTGCAGAAATGGAGTTTGAGGAAAGACCCGCAGAACCAGTAATTACGTTTCACGCCGATAAAACAGAGCCTGGAGCATTTAACTTACCGCTCTTTAGAGTATTTGCTGATCCATTCAATACAGCAGGTCTTATAATAGACCCTAGAATGCATGTTGGATTTAAGTTCGAAATACTAAATGTTTATGAGGGAAAGAAAGTTTTACTTAAATCACCTGAGGAAATGTATGATATTCTTGCCTTAATAGGAACTCCTGGAAGATATGTTATTAAGAGAATCTACAGAAAAGACGATGATATGATAGCTGCTGTAGTTAGTAGTGAAAGACTTAACTTAATAGCAGGAAAATATGTAGGAAAAGACGACCCTGTAGCTATAGTTAGAGCTCAGCATGGGTTACCGGCCGTAGGTGAAGTTTTAGAAGCATTTGCTTTCCCGCACATGGTCGCTGGATGGATGAGAGGAAGCCATTTCGGACCACTAATGCCAGTACCGCAGAGATATGCACAATGCACAAGATTTGATGGGCCTCCTAGAATAATTGCTTTAGGATGGCAAATAAAGAACGGTAAACTTATTGGACCAGCAGACTTGTTTGATGATCCGGCATTTGACGAAACAAGGAGATTAGCACAGAATATAGCAGAATACATAAGAAGACATGGTCCATTCATGCCTCATAGATTAGGACCTGAAGAAATGGAATATACAACATTACCTCACGTTCTAGAAAAACTTAAGGATAGATTCGTAGTTGACGTACAAGCAATGAGAGAAGTTGAAAAGTATAAGAAAAGGCCAGGTAGCGAATCTGAGCATGAGTAATTTTAGAAATAAACTACAATAATAAACCACAATTTTTTATTTAGCCAAAAAATGTTTAGTACTGGACGTGTTTTATATGCTAAGAACACCCGTTCTTGTAATTAACTTTAAAACGTATTTGCAAGCTACGGGGAGGAAGGCTCTCGAACTAGCTAGAGTTGCTGAGAAGGTTTCTAAGGAATTAGGTGTTGAAATAGTAGTTGCCGTTCAACTAGCTGATTTAAGACTTATTGCTGAAAACGTAGAGATCCCTGTATATGCTCAGCACATAGACCCTATAAAACCCGGTGCTCATACGGGACACGTGCTTCCGGAAGCTGTTAAGGAAGCTGGTGCTAAAGGCACTCTACTAAATCACTCAGAAAACAGGCTTAGACTCGATGTTCTTCATGAAGCAATAGTTAGGGCTAAGGAAGTAGGGTTAGATGTTATATCGTGTGCAGACACCCCTGAAACAAGCGCAGCAGTAGCAGCTTTACAGCCAACAGCTGTAGCTATAGAGCCTCCGGAACTTATAGGTACAGGAATATCTGTTTCAAAAGCTAAACCCGAAGTAGTTACAAATACTGTTTCAAAGATTAAAAGGATTGATAAGGAAATACCCATTTTAACCGGGGCGGGTATTACATCAGGAGATGATGTAGCTAAGGCTATAGAGCTCGGCACTCAAGGCGTATTAGTAGCATCAGCTATAGTTAAAGCTAAAGATTGGGAATCGAAAATAAGGGAATTATCTGAGCCGTTAGTTAAGAGATTTTGAAAATGAAGAGAGAAGGAGAATTTAAGAGGCTAAGTAAAAAAGTTCTAATAACATTTTTTCTTTTAAGTTTTGTCTCACTTTTCGCAGATATAACATATGAAGGAGCACGTTCAGTACTTGGAGCATACTTTAACATATTAGGTGCAACAGCTTTCATAGTAGGTTTTATCGGCGTAGGAGAGCTCATAAACTATATCATGAGAGGCCTTGGAGGATTCATTGCAGGACGTTTCCGCTCAAGTAAAATCTACTGGGGCCTCGTTATAGTAGGTTATTTCGTTAATTTAGTTGCTGTTCCCTTACTTGCCTTTGCTGGGACATGGCAATTAGCACTTATTCTAGTATTACTTGAGCGGGCAGGTAAAGGGTTAAGAGCGCCAGCAAGGGATGTTATAATAGCTGAGTTAACCGAGCCTATAGGTAGAGGCAAGGGTTTTGGAATACATGAAGTACTTGACCAAATAGGTGCGGTTGCTGGTCCAGCATTTGTTGCTTGGTCTCTTGCAGTATCTTATGGAAATTATAGGCTCACATTACTTTACTTAGCAATACCTGCTTTTATAGCATTAATGCTTGTCATTATAGCTTCAATAATATATCCGAAGATAAAGTCTATTTCTATATCTAAAAAAGCTGAAAGGCGTATCTCAAAGAATTTTCTCCTATATCTAACATCAACAGTTTTTTTATCGTTAGGTTTCGTGCATTGGGCTTTAATTTCCTATCACTTAAAAGTCTCAGTAAAATTAGGAGACTATATTATACCATTATTTTACACTTTAGCTATGTTAGTTGACGCCATTATAGCGTTTCCAATAGGTTATATTTACGATAAGGTGGGTTTAAAAGCGCTTACAATATCGCCTATATTAGTTTTTGCTTCAACATTGTTGCTTCTATTCACAAATACCTACACTGTAATATTACTAGTTAGCGTATGGGGCATTGTTATGGGAATTTACGAAACTATTATGAGAGCAGCCATAGCTGATCTAGTAGAAGCAGAGCATAGGGCTTATGCATACGGTATTTTCGGCCTTTCTATAGGTGCTTCATGGATGATAGGAAATATAGTACTAGGTTTCCTCTACCAGTTCTACAAGTATATAATGCCCTGTTACGTATTGTTGGTAGAGGCTTTTTCAGCACTATTGCTAATGAGAATTATTAAAAAATAATTGTCTCATTCAGCTGCTAGTAGCAATTGCCTAATCGCTAAAACACCGTTTATTTTCATTATCTCATTTAATAGTTCCCTAATTTTCCTAGTACTTCCTCTAACTATTATTGCAAGCATGCATCTTCTTTCATCTAAATGTACGTGAACTGAAGAAACAATAACGTCTAAATATTCATGCTGTATGTCAGTAAGTTTTTCATCAACATCTTGAGCTTCGTGATCATACACTACACCAACAATGCCCACAGCTTTTCCACGTAACTTCCACTTATGCTCGTTTATGAATAGTCTTAAGGCTTCTTGAACTAGTTTAGACTTACTTTTTAAACCTAGGGTTTTCATGCAAGCTTCTAAATCCTTTGCTAAATCTCCTGGTACATAAACGCCAAACCTTTTCTTTTCCACCAAGATATTTCACCTCTAATGTTCGCCATGTATTAAATGGAAGAGTGTTAATAGGACATCGGTTACATCCCTTAAAGACAACATTCCGACTGGTTTATTCTCATTATTAACTACGGGTAAGTGTCTAACATTCACTTTTCTCATCTTATCTATAGCGTTTATGAGTAAAGTGTCTGGCGTCACAGTTACAGGGTTTTCCGTCATTACCATGTATGCTGGAAGGCCTTTACCAACTTTATTATTAGCGACAGAGTAAAGAACATCTCTTTCAGTAACAATACCTACAAGCACTCCTTCACTATCAGTAATCATAACAGAGCCTACCCTATTGTCCCACATAATTTTAGCTATTTTCTCAATAGGAGTGTCTTCACTAGCTATTATAGGAGGTACGGACATTAAATCGGAAACTCTTAACGGGATTTTTCTTCTCCTAAAAAACAATAGA
>Ga0180301_10001019_pt1 | contig 21940 bp, 18 predicted proteins | sample GuaBasSediGuay16_FD_121797 | JGI IMG/M metagenome (GOLD analysis project Ga0180301, IMG submission 121797) | Subseafloor sediment microbial communities from Guaymas Basin, Gulf of California, Mexico - Guay16, Core 4569-2, 12-15 cm | ecosystem: Environmental > Aquatic > Marine > Hydrothermal...
AATAGAGAAGAGAAATTTAGAACATATACTTGTCCATACGGGACAGCATTACGATGATGAAATGTCTGAAATCTTTTTTGATGATTTAGGGTTACCACAATTTGAATATCTTGATGTTGGTTCCGGAACGCATGGCTACCAAACGGGAAAGATGCTTATTGAGTTAGAGAAGGTTATGTTAAGAGAGAAACCAGATGTCGTACTTGTTCCAGGCGACACAAATACAACCTTGGCAGGGGCGCTTGCAGCGGTGAAACTTCACATTTCTGTTGCGCATATTGAAGCAGGATTAAGAAGTTTTGATAAACGGATGCCCGAGGAGATAAACCGGATACTAACAGACCATTGCTCCGACCTCATGTTCTGTCCAACAGAAACAGCAGTAAAAAATTTGAAAAACGAGGGTATAGAGGATGAGAAAATATTTCTGGTGGGAGATACCATGGTTGATGCATGTTTTCAGAATCTTGAAATTGCCAAAAAAACTTCTACGGTTTTTAATGATTACAACATCGAGAAGAATTATTTTTTGGCAACAGTTCACCGAGCAGAGAATACAGATGACAAAACAAGGCTTGAAAATATTGTGGATGCGTTTGTTTCTATAAACACTCAAATTGTATTTCCCGTACATCCAAGAACAATTAAAAGACTAAAAGAATTCGGATTGTTTGAAAAATTGGAAAATACAAAAAATATTTTGATGATCGACCCGGTAGGTTATCTTGATTCTTTGATGTTAATTTCAAAGGCAAAACTAATTCTTACGGACTCTGGGGGAATTCAGAAGGAGGCTTTCTTATTGAGAATTCCTTGTGTGACTTTAAGAGATAACACTGAGTGGATAGAGACGATAGATTATGGATGGAATGTTTTAGTTGGTGCGGATAAAAACAAAATACTAAAAGGTGCGACTTTAATGTTGGATAAACAACCAAAAAACATTAAAAACCCGTTTGGCGATGGAAAAGCAAGTGAGAGAATTATAGATGTATTAAGCATTCTCAATCTGGTATAATGGAAGTAACAATAATAAGTGATATAGACCCTTATGCGCCAAAACCTGGTGGTACGAGGTCGTATGTTATGAATTTAATTCTATTTTTATTGGAGCAGGGAATAAAAACAACTTTGATTGGAGTTTCTTATAACAAAAAGGAAAAAATGTCGTTCAAACACCCTTTCAATTTTATTCCAGTGGTAAGAAGTCAAAAAATATCCAGTTACAAATTTTTGTTTAACCTGTTTTTGAAGGCTTCGAGTTTAAATATACCAAAATCTTCGCTAATTCATATTAATCATTCAGATAGTATGCTTCCCTTTGTGATATTTTACAGAAAAAATCGAAAAATATGTACATTGCATGGAATAGGTTATAATGACGTTTATTTTAAAAAAGGCAGGTTCGTAGGTGGAGTATATAGATTGATTGAAAGGTTTGCATTGAAACGAGCAGATCTAATTATTGCTGTTGACGAAAACACAAAAAACTTTTACGGGGAAAAATATCCTTGGCTTAAAGATAAAATAATTGTAATTCCTATTGGTATTGATACTAAATTGTTTAGACCAATGGACAAGCATAAAATACGAGAAAAATATGGATTTGAAAAAGAGGATAAAATTATATTATACGTTGGAAGATTCAAAAGAGAGAAAGGATTAGATTTACTTTTAGAGTCATTTAAATATGTGAAAAGGGAAATGCCAAACTGCAAATTAGTTCTTGTAGGAGATGGACGAGAAAGAGAAAATCTAAAGAATCTTGTGAAAGACCTCGAATTAAATGATGTTATATTTATGGGTATGCTAGAGTATAATAAAATTCCAGAAATCATGAACTGTGCAGATGTATTTGTTTTATGTTCACTATTTGAGTCTGGACCGCTTGTTATACAAGAGGCTATTGCATGTGGTATTCCAGTGGTGACCACTGATGTGGGAAGAGTGAGAGAATTTATTAAAAATAATAAAGTAGGCAAAATTGTAGAAAGAAACAGTGAAGAAATAGCAAGAGAGATACTTAACTTTATAAGCAAAGCAGATTCCGCTGAAATAAGAAATATATGCAGAAAAGTAGGTGAGAATTTCAGCTTTGAAAAAACAGCAAAGCAGACCATTGACGTGTATACAGAAGCTATAAATTGTGGAGGGTAAGAATGATCTCAATTCATTACAACACAAAGGATGTTGATGCTTATACTGTTTATGCAATCGAACATTTTATCAAAAAATATAAAATCCCTATGGAGATAAATAACTCTGAACTCGGGGATGCCTCTATAAAAATAGAAATTCAAAGTTCTGGCAATAAAAAATTCGATTTAAAAATTCAGGAAAATGAGGTTCAAGATGAAATTCAAGGCTGGGTGAAAGCCAAAGATGAAAAGATACCCATATTTGAAAAACCATTACCATTAGAACTTGATTTTGCCAAGAACGTATTGGCTATGTTCTATTCAAATACTAATCAAAAATACCCCTGTATCACATTAAATGGAAATTTTATAAATTTTAGTTTTGACATCTTCAAAGAAGTCGGGTATATTTTAGCTGGACATTTAGAGAGGATATGGAGTTCAAATAAAAATGAAAAAAACATGATAGCAAAGATACCGATAGTGGATTGTTACGAGAAAATTTTATTTGACTGCCTTATGCTTGCATCAGCTAAATTAAACGTTTCATTGGAGCACAAACCGTTCTGGCCGGATGGCAAGAAATTTGCAGTGTGTTTGACGCACGATGTTGATAGAGTTAAAAAAACATTTCAATATGTTACACATACAATCAAAAACTTAAAGAAAGGGAAGATAGGATTGGTATTGGCTCAGTTGTCCTTTCTTCTGAGAAGAGAGAATCCATACTGGAACTTTGATGAAATAATGGAAATGGAAAAGAGGTTAGGAGTAAAGTCAACTTTTTTCTTTTTAAATGAGCGTGGAAAAACAAGTTTGTTCTCACCGAGAGAATGGAAATTGTATTGGGGAAGATATGATATAAAAGATGAAAAAATTGTAGAAACGATAAAAAGATTAGATGCAGAAGGCTGGGAAATCGGGATTCATGGCTCTTATAACTCATACAATAACATAAAAAGAATGGAAGAAGAGAAAAGAATACTTGAAGAATTAACAGGTAAAAAGATTCACGGCGTTTCACAACACTATCTCAATCTGGATACTGTGGAAACCTGGTTATATCATGAAAAACTGGGCTTGGTATATGATACAAGTGTAGGGTTCGTTGACGAGATTGGTTTTAGGCGAGGAACTTGTTATCCATACCATCCTTTCGACCCGGCAGAAAATAGAACTTTATCATTATGGGAGCTGCCAATAACAATAATGGATAGTGTATTTTTTTCTGACAAAAGAGATTTTTGGAAAGAAAGTATAAAAGTTTTAGAAAAGGTTGAGAAATACAATGGTGTTTTGCTCTTACGCTGGCATCAAAGGTTTTTTAACGAAAACGAATTTCCCGGGATGTCGAGCATATACGAAAAAATAATAAAAATCTGTAAGGAAAAAGATGCATGGATAACAAATGCATATAACATAGTAGAATGGCTAACAATGAGAGAGAGATTATAAGGAGAAGTAAAATGAAAACTAAAAGAATAGAGACTTTTGAGGATTTGAGAAAAAGTTATAATGAGATCTACACCAAATCAAAATTTGAATCAAGTAATTATTACTATTCATTTAGTTTATCTTTTATTCCAAGAGATGAACAGAAAGGCAAGAAGTTATTAGACGTTGGGTGTGGCTCTGGTGCTTTATTAAAACTTGCATATAAAAAGGGGTTTTTGACGTATGGAATAGATATATCGGATATTGCAATCAAACAAGCAAAAGAAGAAGTCCCTAATGCTAAATTAGTGGTAGGCAGTGCAGAAAATTTACCCTGGCAGAATGGTTATTTCGATTATGTAACGTGTATTTGCAGTATTGAACACCACTTACACCCTGATAAATCCGTAAGGGAAATAGCGAGAGTGCTATCGGATAATGGAAAGGCATTTATCATGCTTCCAAATAGTTTTTTCGTCCATGACGTATTACGAGCATGGCTGAAAGGAGAGGGATTGAGTCATGGACAAGAGGTAGAAAGGTTTGCAACAGCGAAACAATGGCAGCATTTGTTAGAAAGTAACGGATTAATTGTTGATAAAGTGGTTAAATACAATCAGAAAAAAGATTTATTCACGAAAACAGGCTTCAAACGTTCGCTTAGAAATTTTATTATAAACTTGATTAGACCATTAGTCCCTTTTAACCTCTCCAAACACTTTATGTTTATTTGCAGAAAAAATAGTCAGAGTGAAAAATGAACATTGAAGTGCGAGTAGCGGGAAATGAAGAACTGAAAAATTGGGACTCATTAATAGAAGTTTCACCTTATGGAAGTATTTTTCATATACTTGATTGGCTTAGAATTGCCGAGAAACATACAAATAGCAAATTATATCCACTTATTGGAATAAAAGGCGAGAAAGTTATTGGTGTGTTTCCCATATTTTACAAGAAGAAAGGACCATTAAAAATGGTATTTTCACCACCACCAAAAGTAGGAATACCATATATGGGGCCTGTTCTGTTAGGCTATGAAAAATTAAAACAGGAGAAGAAAGAATCTTTAATCATGGATTTCTTCACAGGTGTTGATAACTTTATTCATGATAATTTCAACCCTGACTACATATCTTTCGAGCTTTCTCCGGGTTTAATTGATTGCAGACCGTTCAAATGGTTGGGATACCAAGCCGAGCCGTTGTATAGCTATCTGCTTGATATTTCTGTTGGGCTTTCTGACCTCGAATCCAATTTCTCGATACAGGCGAGGAGGAACATAAAGAAAGCGGAAAAGGATGGAATGAGTATAGAATTGGGTTCCAAGGAAGGGTTATTAGTTTTATATGACAGGTTGTATGGTAGGTATGAGGAACAAGAGAGAAAGATCCCTATCTCAAAGGATTATTTAATAGATGTGTTCGATAAATTTAACCCAAAAAACCTAAAAGTTTTTATTATATGGTATCAAGAAGACATTATTAGTGGAGGGATTAAGTTGTGCTATAATGACAGGATAATAGATTGGATAGGACAGCCCAAAACGACGGTGCGGACCGCAAACGATTATTTACATTGGGGTGTTATGAAATGGGGAATAGAGCATAAGCTTAACTACTATGAAATACTTGGCGCAAACACGCTTTCGATAAGTCAGTTCAAATCAAAATTTAATCCTGAATTAGATGTTTACTTCGGGATTAAAAAAGCTACGATATCTGGAACTGTGGCAGAAAAATTGTATAAAATCAAAAGAGGAAAATAAAAGAGAAGTGAAAAGATGCATACATCCATAGTAAAACACATTGTTTATCCCGTAAGGGATTTAGTGGATAGATTAAAGGGATATAATTCAATGAAATACTATGGAGAACTGATGAAAAGCCAATGGTTTACCCCAGTTCAGCTTGAAGATTTGCAAAGAAAAAAACTTCGAGTTCTGCTTGAGCACGCTTATACCAATGTGCCTTATTATCATAAAATGTTTAAAGACATAGGCTTAAAGCCAGATGACATAAATAGTATGGAAGACCTATCAAAGCTTCCGGTGATAACGAAGAAGGATATAATAGAGAATTTTTCGGATTTAATTGCGAAGAACATCCCAAAGCGTGATTTAATAACAATAACAACAAGTGGAACGACTGGAGAACCATTTAAAATGTATAGAGATAGAAACGAAGTTGGGAAAAGAAACGCAACCAGATTTCGTATATTTACAACCATAGGATTCGAACCTGGAGATAAATTGGTCACTTTGAGAGTGTATCCTTTTTCCGTAAGTTTTTGGTTAAACGGATTGTTTCTCAAAACGATAAGAAATGAATGGAGACCTCATGATTCTTATTTACGCGTAGAGAATTCAGAGCGTTTTGTTAATCAACTTGTAAAATATAAACCAAAGTTTATCCGTGGATTGCCTTCAACAATATATCACGTAGCGAGGTATATGGAATCGAGCGGGATGGATAGTATAAAATTAAAGGGGATTTTAACAAACGGAGAGTGTCTTTATGATTATCAGAGAAAACTGATACAAAACCAGTTTGATTGCGAAGTTTTTGACATGTTTGGTTTCAGAGAGACCTGTGTTTATTCGTATGAATGCACGGAACATGCAGGCTACCATACTGCAACTGAGAATGGTATAATAGAAATCGTAAAAGAAGGAGAGCACGTTTCTTCAGGAGAATTGGGAGCAACTTTATTTACCGACTTCAATAATTTTGCCATGCCGCTTATACGATATGTATCAGGGGACTTAGCGGTATATTCAGGTGAAAAATGTGCATGTGGCAGGGGGCTTCCTTTGATAATAAAATCAGTAGAAGGGCGTTTTAACGATGGAATAGTGTCTAAAGATGGTAGGTTTATACCATGCAGACCCCTTGTGCAAATATTTGGCAATATTAAAGCGATTAAAGGGTTCCAGATTATCCAGAAAACAAAAGATAAAATATTGATTAAGATTGTAAAAGAAGCTAATTATTCGCAGAAAGATACTGAGCATATACTAAATGGAATAAAAAAATGCGTTGGAAGCGATATTGATATAGAAGTAGAGTATGTAGAAGCTATCGAATTAGCAAGAAGTTATAAATCACGCCTTGTTATTTCTGATTTTCAAGCAAATTTCATCTAACAACTAAATCATATAAAAACCGAGCTAAAAGAATGGAAAATGCGATTTACAAGAAGAAATAAAATATTGTTACTCGTATTATTGGTGATTTTGAATACAGTAATTAGGATACCACTTGTGCCACATGAACTTGGATTGGACTCATTTTATATTCATCAAATTTCCGATTCAATAACGGACTATGGAGAAGTGAAGTGGGTACTACATCCGGTACAATTTTTTGGATTTGGGACGACTCCGCCAGCTTTGCCAATATTGATATCGGGTCTTTCTCAGTGTTTAGGAATAAGTTCAGAAGTGTCTATTTTACTGTTATCATTTATATCAGGATTATTGGGTGCAATTGTCGCATATATATTCATGTATTATGTAACAAAAGATGAATATATTTCATATTTAGGGGCTTTATTATTTTCACTATCGCCGGAATTTTTAAGAATAACGATATGGACAGCAACGACAAGGTCTTTATTTATAGCATTATTGCCATTATTTCTCTATTTATTATTTAGAAGCACGGGCACAAAAAGAAGGATGAGCTATATCATTCTTTTGTTTTCAATTTATGCACTACTTATGGCAACGCATCATATGGGAGTTTTGCTATTATTCTATTTCTGCCCATTGTTTATACTATCATTTTTTAAATTATTCAAAAGGGTTAAATTCATAGAATTAATCAGCAATACAAAGATAAGCGCATTTTTGTGGATTTTTTTATTCCTGTTATTATTCTTACCAGTGGTGTTAAAGATGGGATTTTTAAAGGACTACACATTTTTATGGAGTGGTTACCAAAGTGGACGTTTTTTCGAGGGAGGGGAATATCACGTTATCCCCTTAAACCTGATGATAGATTATTTAGGTAAAATGGGGATTCTACTTCCTTTTGCGATGATTGGAGTTATTGGATTACTATCAAAAACAGGAGGAAGAAGAACAATGTTTGAGAGTTATGTATTGATATTTCTATTGTTAGTTGCCCCGATTTTGGGAGTCAGTGTTTATACACCGATGTTCCTTTTGATAATACTTGCTTTTCTGATTTCTATCGGGCTAACAAGGTTTATGGACATCAATATAGTAAGAAAACAATTAAAAGTATTATTACCCTTATCTTTAGTAGTGATGTTATGTTTTTCGATGTTTATGTTAGCGAACTGGGGAGGCTGGACAGGTAAGAATATTTTTGAGAAGCATATAGAAGAGACAAAAAATACTGCATCCTTTATCGGAAATTATGGAAATGGAACATTCACATCAAATGAAAGGGCATACATATACAAACATTCAGTCTATTCTGGTGTGCCAAGCGCACCGGGGTATGTATATAACTATCGTTTTACCGACAAAGATAATTTAAAAGCAAGACTAAATTTGGACGTAAAGAGTGTATTTGAGGGGAAAGGACAGAATATTATAATTATTGAACATGAAAATGAAGATAATGAAAATTTAAGATTAAGAGACCCCTGGTATGAATTTGGATATGTTTGGGCGAGTGACCCAGATGGTAATAGAGAACTATTAGACAGGTATAATATAAAATACTGTGTGGAGACAAATTTTGAGCTATATCTTTCACAGTGGGCGAAAAAAACGAAATTATTTAAAAAGATGCATGAATCGAGACCGAAAATATATGACAATAAAATGGAGGAAGTCTATTTTATCGGTTGAAAATTTAGAATATGAACAAAAACAGCAAAAGAGAGGTATCACAAAAATGGAAGCAGGAGTTTGGATGAGATTATGAAAGTAGTAATGTTGGGATATTATACTGTTGGCGATACAATTGGTGGTGGTGCTGAAAGACATATTAAGAATATAATAGATAGATTAAGAAATTATAACGACTTAGAAATGCATATCCTATCCATTTCGAAAGAAATCAAAAAAGATAGTGTTTTGAAGAAAGACGGAGTGACTATTCATCAGATTAAGGCGGTTAAACTTCCGATGACCGTCGCGGGTATTACGATATATCCGATAAAAATGATAAGAGAAGCTAAAAAGATCAATCCTGACTTGATACATGGACAAATGATAGGTGCACCTTATGGATTTGCTGCTGGAATATTGGCTAAAAAATATCCGACGCTACTAACAATTCATACGATAATAAAACAAACGTCAAAAACAAATCGTTCTTCTTTTTATGGCAAAATACACGATACTTTGTGGAGACTGCTTGAGAAGTGGGAGCTAAAAAGAATTCCGTATTTAATTGTAGTTTCGCCACATTTAAAAGAAGAATTGAAAAAGGATGGTGCGAAAAATATAACAGTGATTCCAAATGGTATAGATGCAAATTGGTTTGGTGTACCGAATGAAAGTATAACAGGCAGGATATTATTTGTTGGTAGAATTAGACCCGGTAAGGGACTTGAAAATTTAATAAAATCTATAAAACTTGTCATAGATAAGGGGTGTGATGTGCATCTTCACGTCGTTGGACCGACAAATGATTTACATTATTTAAAATATCTTCAGGAACTGGCAAAAAAAATGGAAGTTAGAGAACATGTTGAGTTTATCGGTAGTATACCTGATGATGCTCTTTTAAATGAATATGCAGAATGCTCGATTTTTGTTCTTCCATCATCGATTGAATCAAATCCAATAGTATTATTGGAAGCGATGGCATCGGGAAAACCAGTAATAGCGACAAATGTGGGGGGTATTCCATACATGATAGAAGATGGAAAAAATGGGTTCCTTGTGAATTATGGCGATATTGAGGGATTAGCGGAAAAAATACTTAAGCTCATGAACGATAAAAAATTGAGAGATTTCATAGCAGAAAACGGGAAGAAAACAGCAATGAAGTATTCGTGGGAGAACATTTCAGAGGAAACATACGAAGTGTATAGACATGTTTATGAAGATAAATATGAATTATATAAGCAGAGAAGAGGCTATTAGAAGATTGGAAGATAATGATGATAAATATTCAATATCCAAATTAATGAAAAAAATTAACGAGTCTAAAAATGATGACCAATAAAAAAATTAAAAAATTAATATTAGCATTAAGTATTAGTATCTTACTTTATGGTTGGTTTTTATTTTTTAGACTTCATTATTATATGTACCTAACATTTGAGGCACTCATCATTTACTCCTGCTTGACAATATTTTCTTCTTTTTGTATATATTACTTTTATTTAAGGGGCAGAAGAACAGGGTTAGAAGAATCATCCCGGGAGGAGATTAATGTTTTAAATGTGCTGTTGGGGTTCATGCTAATTTTTATTGACATAACCTTCAATCTGATTGTAGGGGATGAGTTTGGTAACTTTGACATTAGCCTGATATTGTGCGGTATTGGAATAGTGGCATTAAATACAGATTTGCTAAAATTCCTGAAATTGGATGAAAATTTTATCAATTTTGCCAGTAGATTCCTATTCGTTTTCGTGTTGTTGTATGGCTTCCTTTTTTCTGGCATTAAATATCTAACAGGTAACTTAACTGAAAATTATCTGCTGACATCTATGACAATTTTGTCTGGCAGGGTATCATGTTTTTTCTTGAATTTTGTTGGACCAACGGCAATTCACAGCATATATGACCCCTGGTCAGAAGGTATATCAATAAATTTTAAAGGCTTCGAGGTAGGAATATTTTCGCCATGTTCCGGAGTAGAATCAATAGTTGTGTTTTTATCGGCAGTAGCTGGATACATCTTTTCTGAGAAAAATATTAATATTAAAAAAATGGTAATATATACGATAATAGGGTTAATTGCTCTTTTTTTTATAAACGTTTTGAGGATAATTTTGCTTGTGCTGATTGGATACAGTTTTGGTGGTGAGCCAATGAAATTTTTCCATTACAACCTGGGCTGGATATTTTTTGTTTGTGGAATGGCGGTGTTCTGGTTACTGGTAATGCGAGAAGAGGAAGGATAGTAGAAAAATTCAATATCAAATATTACCAAATCCTGATGTAAAAATGACATTAAATGTAGCAATTGGACCGGTTCCTTATGTGAGTGGCACGAGGACCCATATTTTGAACATTGTCAAGTATTCAAAACAAAAGTTTAATTTAATAGGGTATTCACCACTTTCATTTTATTCTCCGTTATATAGAGGTTCGGGTTTTCTGTTGAGGCATAAAATTCCTTTTATAGACCCTTATGGTTATTATTTAGCTAAAAAAGTACTGCCTAAATATGATGTTGTTCATACGCATGGGCATCCCTATTGGTGGGATTTGTACAAAAAACCAAAGAGAAGCAAGGCGAAGTATATCCATACCGTGCATCAAATATATTTTGAAGAGGACACTCAAAATGAAAAAAGATGGGTTACCGAGAGCATCTTAAACGAAAGAATGTTAAAATATTGCAAGCAAGCAGATATAGTTATCAGTGTTTCCGAATGGCTTCAGGAAGAACTTAAAGAACGAGGTATTGATTCAGTTTATATACCCAATGGTGTTGATGTTGAGGAATGCGAAGAAGCGGATGCTTCTTTGTTCAGGGAAAAATACAATATAGAAGAAGATTTTTTTCTCTTTGTTGGAAATACCAGCAGATTGAAAAGAGCTGGTTTGTTTATAGAGTTAGCAAAGAAAATGCCAGATAAGCTATTTGTAATGTGTGGTGTAGGGACATCAGATATTTCAGTTCCACGAAACGTTATCGCATTAGGTCATTTACCTCACAAAGATATTCTTAATGCAATGGCTGCCTGCAAGGTGTTTATAATGCCGAGTTCCAAAGAGTCTTTTGGCATTACTTTAGTTGAAGCAATGGCATGTAAAAGACCTGTTGTAGCGACAAACAGCACAGGTATGAAAGAGATTATCTCGGACAGCAAAGGTGGCTATCTTTTTGATAATTTATATGATTTACATGAAAAAGCCTTAAAAGCTTGGGAGCATCCAGAGATTGGAGAAAAGGGATATAAAAAAGTCAAGGAGAAGTTTGATTGGAAGATAGTTATAAAAAAGATTGATAAGCTATATGAATCAATAATTTGAAAAGGTAGATAAATGAAACTAATTGGTCAGTATTACGATGGTTACTATAAAGCCTCTGGAGGCATAGAAACGTATATAACTCACATAACACAAAACTTAGATTATGAATTTGAAATAATAACAGATGCTATTCCAGGGTATTCATTAATTGAAAAGACGAGTAAAAGGGTTACAATAAAAAGGTTTAAACCCTATAATCATGCTTTGATTCCATTCAGGTCAATACAGAATAAAAAAATACTATTTCCATATCGCGTTTTAACGGATACGATGCGAATGAAGAACAAACATAAGTATTTAAAGAAGGCGAATTATGATTTAATTCATTTTCATGGTTCTGGAGTTGGAGGGGCAATAGCAAAGTTAAGTTATATGTTGAAATCAGTAAAATTAATAGAAAAACTAACAGATTTTTCTTATGTAGAGCCCAAGATATTAACAGTTCATGGACTATCGTGTCTTATGACTGATGAACCTCTGGTCAAAGAGCAAGAGATGAATTTTATAAATCAATTTGAAAACATTATTTGCGTTGATGAAAGATTATACAATTTTTTGAAAGAGAATTTAGAGAATAATGCAAGGATATGGCACGTGCCAAATAGTGTAGATACCAAAAGATTTAAATTTACTCCTTTACCTCAGGAAAATAAAAAACTAAGAGTGGGGTTTATTGGGAGATTGGAGAAATCAAGAGGCATCTCCTTACTTTATGATTTGATAAATAATTTACCTTCTTATGTGGAAGTGTATGTTTTGGGAGCAGGTAACTCAACGGACATCGAAAGATTCAAATCACGGGTTGATATCACAAAGATTCATTTTGAAACTAATATAAGTTATGAAGAAGTTCATAAGTTTTATAGAAAATTTGATGTTTTATTGAATCCAGTGATTGCAGAAGGGATTTCGAGGGTCACATTAGAAGCGATGAGTTCCGGAAGACCGGTTATTATGTTGAACAGAGGAAATAGATACCCTGTAATCAATGAAAAAACGGGATATCTAATAAAATATGATATCGGGGAATTATTAAAATTATTAAGATATTTACATAATAATCATGATAAATTGGAAATGATAGGTAAAATTGCAAGAGAAATAGTGGAAAAAGAGTATGATAACAGAATTATAATACCAAAAATTGGAGAAATTTATAAAAAAGTAGCAAAATGACTACACCAATGAAAATTGCTGTTATAATGGAATATTTCAAAGTGCATGGCGGAGCGGAAATGTGCGCCTATTCCTTAATTGAAGCTCTCAATAAAAAAGGAATAATACCCGATGTTTATGGGAAAGTAAATTTCATTAATGAAGAAAAAACTATGAAAAAAGAGATTAAAGAAATATTTAATAAAAATCTTTTATTTAATTTTCATATTTCAATTGGTGATAGAATAAATAATTCATTAATTAAAGCTTATATATATGACTATCTTTTCGCTTTTAAATTTTTTTTATTGTCATTATTTGGAAAAAAATATGATTTTATTTATGATTTTACAGCTCATAAAATCCCTTTTTATACGAATAATGGTAATTATTTATCATATCCACATTTTCTATTTGAGAATACTTTTAAAATTAAAAAGTCGAGTATTTTAAAATATTTAATTAAAAATATATTATTTATGATATTAATTAAAAAACAAAAGTATAATTTCTATAATAATAAAGTAAAAGTAATTCTAAATTCAAAATATACTGCAGATTGTGTTAAAAAATATTTTAAAAAATCAGTGGATTTCATTTATCCTCCGGTGAATATTAAAAGATTCAAAAATAATAATGAAATTAAAAAAGATCAAGTTATTTCATTGGGAAGGTTTACAGAGTATAAGAGACAAATGGAACAGATTGAGATTGCCAGGCATTTTCCTGAAGTAAAATTTTACCTATGTGGAAGTATAACAAATCAATATTATTTTGAAAAACTAAAAAAAGAAGCTACAAAAACTAAAAATGTTATCATTTGCCCAGCAATAAGACAAGATTTGCTAACAAAGCTAATGTCAGAAAGTTTAATTTTTTTACATTCTATGCATGGAGAACATTTTGGTATAGCAATTGCAGAAGCAATTGCAGCAGGATGTATCCCAGTGGTTCATGACTCTGGTGGTCCAAGAGAAATTGTTCCGTTTGAAGAATTAAGGTACAAAACAAAAGAAGAAGCTATTAATATAATAGAGAAATTACTAAGGAAAACAGAATTATGCAAAAATTACAGGAAAAAGTTACAGAGTCATATTGAACAATTCGACGAAAAGGTTTTTCAAAAAAAGATGCTTGAGATTGCAAATTTGTAAAGAATACATGAAAATAGGAAAAATTGGAAAAGATAAGGCGCAAATTCCCGATTTAATTATTCAAGTTACCAAGCGGAGGTTACCTTAATTTAAAAGGCAAATATGAAAAAGTTTATAATAACGATAGATATCGAACAGGATATATCATCCAAGCTCAAAGATAGTTATAAGGGTATAGAAGCATTACCTGAGTTTTTAGATTTGCTTAAAAAACATGATTTGAAAGCTTGTTTCTTTACCACAGCAGATGTTTGTATAAAATATCCTGAAATAATAAAGAGAATTGTTCGGGAAGGGCATGAACTTGGATGTCATGGTTTAAACCACGAGATGTTCTGGTTCAAGTCTTATAGAAAACAGCTCAGAGAAATAAAAAAAGCAACAGAGATCATCGAAAACGTCTCTGGGATAAGACCAAAAATGTTCAGGACGCCAAAGTTTGGTGTTTCAGGAAAAACAATAAAAGCATTGGAGGAAGTGGGTTATCAAATAGACTCTTCGGTGATGCCAAATGCGGCTACAAGAATTTTTAAAGGATTATATACAGTTCATTCACTTGTTGGAGCGCCAAGAACACCCTATTACCCTTCTTATAAAGATGTTACTAAAGAAGGCGATTCAACGATATTAGAAATACCATTAACAGAAAGTCCCGTTAAAGGCGTAACAATCGGTTCGGGGTCGCTAAACAAATTTGGGATAGACAAAATGGTTAAGGCTATTAGCCAGGTTGAGCAAGATTATATAATGTTCTTGATGCATCCCTGGGAATTGGTTAACTTGAGAAAATATTATCCTGATTTAAAAGAATGGGTGTTAGAGCTGTGCTCTGATAATTTAGGAGAGTTTGAAAAATTGTTTGAATACGCGAAGGAAAATTATGTAATTTCAATAATAAGCGAAATTGCAGAGGATTATAATTATAAAAGATGAAGGAACTAAAAGTTGCAATACACGGTGAGAAGCATCATTTAAGTGTCGTGGAAGAAATGCTCAATCATCAGGGCATTATTTTTGAGAAGTTTGATAGCAAAAAAAATTATCCTTGTGTGATTTCAACGGGAGAGGATAAAAAAATAGACCATGATAATCTCATCATTGCAGATAAAATTGTTCCCGTGGAAGAAATTATTTCTGCACTATCAGGGGTGTTAAATAATAATCTTAAAGAACCAGAAGTGAACAAATATGAGTTCAAACTCAAAGAAGAAATCAAAAAGGTTTTTTTTGAGCAGAACTTGCCATTCATAAGAAAATGGTTCTGGCCCGATTTTGCTAAATACTGTTGTGTTATGACACATGACATTGATAGGTTGAGTATTCCACCCAATTCTGCGAGAAAAGAAACACCAACTTTAATTAAAGCTCTTATGTATGTAATGTATTACTACCAAAAATATATCTTGAGGAAAAAAAAGTTTAAGGATTATATAGATTTGATAATTGCACTGGAAAACAGGTATAATGTAAAATCTTCATTTTATTTTTTTCCGGATTATAGCGATGACGAGCATGAAGAGTTTATCAAAATATTGGACAAATTGAAAAAGAGTAATTTCGAAGTTGGACTGCACAGCAGGTCTACTAACTTGGAGCAGCTTGAAAAAGAAAAACAAAGATTAGAAAAAAAACTTGGTAAAAAGGTCTTTGGAACGAGACAGCACGGATTAAAATTTTCAGTGCCACAAACATGGCAATATCAAGAGAAATTGCTGGATTATGACCTTTCTTTTTATCGTAACGAAGATTTTGGTTTCAGAGCGGGTTTATGTTTTCCTTACAGACCTTTGAACACCAGTTCTATCATAGAAATCCCAACTTCTTTTATGGATTGGACTGCTCTACACAAAGGGATGACATACGAACAGATAAAAGAGGAGTTATTGAGAATAATAAAGCAAATAGAGAAATACAATGGCTGTTTAGTTTTGAATTTTCATAACGAATATTTTAATAAAATTGTTTTTCCACATATATATAAAACTTTTATAGATACTCTGGAATATATACAAAAAGATTATTGGGTTACGACGGCGAGAGAATGTGTGGAGTGGTGGAAGAAAAGAGAATCCGCTAAAATAGATATTCGATTGGAAAAGGCTAAAATTATTGGAACGAGTTCGGATGAAGTTCCCCTAGTTATTGAATATAATGGCAAGAGCGCAAACTATTTAAATGTTAAAGGCAATTTCAGTATAGATTTGTAAGTATAGGAAGATGGTGAACATAAGATTAGCAACCGAAGAGGATAAAGAAGGATGGAACAGAGTGGCATACGAAAGCCCAGAGGCAACTTATGCTCATACTTGGGAATGGAAAGAGGTAATAGAGGAAGGATTAGGATTGGAATCGCTATATCTTGTGGCGGAAGATAAAGGTGAAATTATGGGGATATATCCTGCTTTTCTCAGACCAAAATTCGAGCAGTCTAAAACCCGGGAAATAACACATAGGTTAACCAATAAATTTCGGGTGCTTTGGTCACCACTTGACATAACGTGGGACTATGGCGGTCCATGCACAATTCCGGGTATTGATAAGGCAATATTAAAGAATTTTGTTATTGCTATGGAAAAACATGCCAAAAAACATTGTGTTGCGGACATTCGAGTATCACCTTTCTACACTCATAATTACTTAACAGAGATTCTTAGCATTAATGATTATAGGGTATCATCCAGACTAACGTCTATTATTGACCTCGCAAAGAGTGAGGAAGAATTATGGCGTGGCATCAAAAAAAATGCAAGACGGTATATCAACAAACCCAAAAGAGAGGGAGTTACAGTAAGTGAACGAACCAATGAAGTTGGATTAAAAAATTTTTATAATTGTATACAAGAATTAAACAAAAATAGCGTTGAGCCTATATACATCCCATCATATTTGTTTTATAAATCAATGTTGGACAGGTTAAAACCAAAAAATATGATAAAAATTCATAATGTGGTATACGATAATGAAGTAATTGGAGGTAGCATAAGCATATACTTCAAAGATATTGTTACGTTCAGGTATGCAAAAATAATAGGAAAATATCGAGATTTGCACCCGCATTATCTGCTGCATTGGGTACGAATTAAAGAAAGCAAAGATTTGGGATACAAATACATAGACCTGGGCGGGATTCCTTCTGATACAAACAGTGGTATTTACTTTTTTAAAACAAGATGGGGAGGAGAAATTAAAAATGTTGATTGGTATGTGAAAGACATCAAGTTCAGAAAAATCAAAAAAATCAAGAGATTTCTTTTCACCCCACATTCCGCAGTTTATACTTAAAAAATAAATTAATATACTTAATATTAATAAAAATTGTTAAGTTCGGTAAAGCTCACCGACATCTGCGGAATATAGGATATAATCTTTTGAAGTGAAAAAATGATGTGTATGGAAGTAGCCTAAAAAATGCGGAATGTGGAAAGTGACCATTTTGTTTAAAAGACGGAATGAATTGGTGCTCACAGATTCAAAGCCGGATGAAATGGAACAATAAAACAAGCTGATGAATATAAAAAGATTTAGATTTAAGATAGTTAGGGATTTGAAAAAGCGGTTAATGGGATGATATGATAACTATAAGATTAGCAACTAAAGAGGATAAAGAAGAATGGAATAACGTGGTCGAACAAACTGATAACGGAACTATTTATCATACATGGGAATGGAAGCAGGTGATTGAACAAGGGCTGGGAGATAAAGCGTATTATATAATTGCAGAGAGAAATAATGATTTAGTTGGTGTTTTTCCTTTATTTAGCAGGGCATCTCTAAAATATTCAAAAGTACCTGCATTTTTTAAAAATACTTTTCAAGTGTTGTGGTCCCCTCACATTCAAGTCTGGGGTTACGGTGGACCGTGTATTTTAGGAAATGACGAGGAAGTTTTCAAAAAATTATTTGAGTATGCAGATAATTTTATTAAAAAAAACAAAAAAATAATAAGTTTACGTGTATTTCCTTATAAAAATCGTTTTGAAACATTTTACCAAAAAAATAATTTTACTTCAATTTCCTGGCAGACTTCTTATCTTTATTTATCCAAAAGTGTTGATGAACTCTGGACAAATTTAAATAAAAAACATAGAAATGCTGTAAGAAAAGGTAGAAAAGAGGGTCTCAAGGTAGTAGAAGGAAAAACAGAATCAGAGATAAAAGAATTCTATGAATGTGTTTGGAGTGATTTGGTAAGATACATAACAAACAAAACTAAACACCAATTAATATACTCTCCAAAATTCTTACCTTATGAATATTTCAAAACCATCTGGGATATATTAGTGCCTAAAAAGATGGCAAAATTTTATTTTGTTTATTATAATGATAAAATAATTAGTGGATTGGTTATTTTCTGCTATAACGATATGGCCATCTATGAGCATGGCGCTTCTATAAGGGAGTATTTGAAATTGCGTCCTAATAATTTACTTCTATGGATTGCTATCGAAGATGCTAAAAAAAATGGATACAAAATATTTGATTTGGCAGGTATGCCTTTTGATGAACAGGATGGCGTATATCGTTTTAAAGCAGGTTGGAATGGTGAACTTAAACAACTTAAGTGGTATTATAAAGAATATCGTCTGAAGGAGATAAGGAACTTTAAAAAGAAAATTTTTCATTAAAATATTTAAACAAATGGGTGAATTTAGAACTAAACTTGTGAAATATAGCACCTATTCATTTGCCGCTATGGTCGTAACGACCATTTTAGCTTTGATCAGGTCCATTATTGTTGCAAGGATATTTAATGATCCGGAACCTCTCGGTATTCTGGCGATATTGCAAAATATGAGCGCTATGGTTGGAACACTTGCTATTTTTAGCATGCCTATTGCGGTTACAAAATTTGTAGCGGAATATAACGTCAAAGACAGAGAAGTTCTGAATAAAATCATTTCGAATGCTTTTACTCTAATGCTTTTTCTTACACTATGTTTTTCTTCTATTTACTTCCTTTTTTCTGATATGATTGCTTTAAGAATTTATAATGAGCCAATTATTGGTCTATTGATTAAAATACATGTTATATCTATTATTTCCGAAAGTTTGATAGGTTTGTGTTCTGGCTTGATAAGAGGTTATCAAAGAATAAAAACATTATCCTGGCTGGGGGTTGTTAATGTGTCTATTGGATTACCTATTGCCTATTTCTTAATATTAAAATTTGGCTTAGTTGGAGCTGTTCTCTCTTTAGCTGTAACTTCTTTAGTATATCTAATAATTATTTCAAGAGTTGCACACCAGATCATAAATCAAGAAAAAGTAAAAATAAGATTTCGTATTAATAAAGAATTAACCAAAAAACTGTTTAAGTTTACAACGCCCCTTCTTTTATCTGGTTTTGTTCTTTTACCTGTATATTGGTTTGCAAATACACATTTAGCTTTAATTGTTGGTTTTGACAAGGTAGGCTTATTTAAAATAGGTTATAATCTTTATAACCTCTTTTTAACTTTACCGACCGTATTAGCAATCCCTCTTTTACCAATGATTAGCGAGATATATGGTTTAAACCCGGAAAAAGCATCATCTATTGTTCCCAGGATTTTAAGGATGGTGATGCTGATTATGCTTCCAATGATTATAGGTGTCGGTATAGCAGCAAAATTCTTAATTTCTTTGTTATATGGTCAAGTTTATGTGGATGCTTATTTAATCGCTTATTTATTGGTGTTGACATCATTTCCCATCTCACTATCTTCCATAATTTCTACTACTTTAATGGCAGCAGAAAAAACATGGACCATATTGAGTTTAGACCTCATTTGGGCGTTATTTTTCATACCTTCCGCATATCTTTTGATAAATCTATACGGTCTAACAGGTATAGGTGTTGCCTATCTTGTAAGTGCTATTTGTTTTTTTATAATAGAAATGACATATTTGAGAAAAAGGTTCAATATGGATCTAAAACTTTTACGAAAACCAATAATATTTGGATTTATCTTTGGTAGTATAGGTTTTTTTGTGATAAGTTTAGATAGCGTAGGATATATATTATTTTATGATTTTATAATAATCACGGTTTTGTTGGTGATAGAATATTTTATGCTAACATTAGAAGAAAAGGAAATGTTCAAAGATTTATTAATAAAATATAGAAAATATATACCTTTTGCGTAGTCCGGCTTTGTCCATAATCAGTAGTTCGTAAAGTGATATTATGAATAAAGCATAAATGCTTTTTTTGATTCCGTGATATGAATACTTTGCATCACTTTCAGCCCTCAAACACACATAGGCTTACAAGAGGGGCACTCAGATGATATATAGGACTATATAGAAGAATCCTAAAAGCCGTTTTTCAGCCGTTTTATCCATCAAAAAGTCGGAATTTGGCGATGAAGTATGCTAATAGGGTAGGGGCATGTAGTCAAAGAAGCCAAACTCATCCTCGATTCTCCTTGCGACTTGTCTCAGCATGGTCTTAAACGACCACTGGACTGGCTCTCGTCCACCTTTCCTTCTAACACTCAGATACATCCAGTGCACGTAGATCCAGATGTTCATCAATAGAAAGCCGATACCCACATAGAGCAATCTAAGAACCGGATCTCTCGATGAGGTCCTCGCCCTTGCCGTGTTCATCAATCCATGGCTGGATTCTATGCCAAAACGCTTTCTGTACTCTTTATACGTTTTCGTAACGGGTATATCCATACCATAGACCGCATAAGCGAAGTATTCCACACTGCGTCTGCCGTATTTCCCTTTGGAGTATTTTACCACGATGTTCACCTGAAAAGTGGCTTCTTTTCCTCTGGAGCGTGCGGTGTACTCGGTCGAGTAGCTCTTCCTCCCCGTGAACAGTTCTCTCATGCCCTCACCTTTCCCTCTCAATGCGCAAGGAATGATAACGGTATTTTCTTATCCTGAAGGTAGGTTATGATGTCCACTGTGTAAAACTGCCTGTCGAGGTAGAGCCCCTTGACGCTGAACCCCGCATCTGCGACCTCGTTGAGCGCTCTCCGCGGCAACGTCTTTATGGCTTTGCTCTTTAGCATCTGGTTAACCGCACACTGAGCTCCTTCCAAATCGAGTTTCCTCAGTCTGTATCTGATTGCCCCCTCCGTAGCAGCTTTGCTTTGCTCTGGCTGACCTGATTCACCGTAGTCTGTGATACCGCAGCACTGATGAGGTGGCAGACGATCGCTCTCGCAATATATACAGCATTTGGACTCGCGTTAAAGCTCAAAACCGAGAGCACTACGCCCTCCACCAGATTTAAATCTCGATGGTCCAGAGCCTATTATTATGCTGATTGTTGCTTCTCTTTTTCATAAATAATTCTTTGCCCTACTACCTTAATTTACTTTACGATGTACTGATAATTAATCACCAGCCAGAATCCCAGCGAGATAAGGGAGATCCGTAGTAGGTACCCAGCGTTCCAGTTGGGTAGCACTCTCAGGGTCGATGACCCTGTTGATTGCCCAAACGGTCAGCAATTTTCCCGGAGATACGCATTCAATGTGTGAATTTCCGCAGCAAATTCTGTCTATTATGGGTATAAAATCAAGATTCTGTGCAATCGTCCATAATAAGCGGACATCTCCCGCCCTATATGAACTGGAGAGATTTAAGCGATCCAAAACTCGTTTGCGCGGTTTTTCACTTGTTGATAGTTTGTCTTCGGGACCAATATAACGTATGAATTTGCTAATAACCTTTTTTCTTTGCCTTATGGATTTGGGTCATGTCCCCATTTTGTAGAAAAAACATTTATCTTATATTTCAATAGGAAATACAAAGTGATTGACGAAATGGGAGAAGTGAACTTAGACGAATTCTTTTGTCCAAACAAGGCATGTTCAGATTATGGAAAGAGAGGAAGGGGGAACATCGTGCTAAAGGAACGCTATGGCAAGCAGAATACTGCGCTACTCAGATGCAAGACATGCAATAAGACTTTCAGTGAGAAC
>Ga0180301_10001020_pt1 | contig 21908 bp, 16 predicted proteins | sample GuaBasSediGuay16_FD_121797 | JGI IMG/M metagenome (GOLD analysis project Ga0180301, IMG submission 121797) | Subseafloor sediment microbial communities from Guaymas Basin, Gulf of California, Mexico - Guay16, Core 4569-2, 12-15 cm | ecosystem: Environmental > Aquatic > Marine > Hydrothermal...
ATCAATATCCAAAAACATCAAAGAGGCGTGCCCCTGGATACCCATAAGCAGGTTGTTAAAATCATGGGCAATGCCGCCCGCCAGGGTGCCGATGGCCTCCATCTTCTGGGCTTGTAGCAATTGGGCTTCAAGGCGCTTGCGATCGGTTATGTCTCGGATGATGCCCTGGTATCCCAGAATGTCTCCGTCATGGGCCCGCCTCACAGTCGCGGTCAGCAGGCATGTCATCTCTGCCCCACCCTTTTTTCGGAACTTCACCTCATAATCTCTAACAAACCCCTTTTGCTCTATCTCTTGCTGAAATCTGCTCCTGTCATCAGGATTCACATATATCGTAAGCGCATTCAAATCTATCAGCTCTTCTCTGCTATAGCCAAAAAGATCGAGCATCGATTGGTTGGCGTCAACGAACTTGCCCTCTCTGGTCGTAATATAGATCGCATCCCTGGACTGCTCAAAAAGGGTGCGGTATCTTTCCTCGCTCTCTCGCAGCGCCTCCTCAGCCTTCCTGCGTTCGGTGATGTCACGGAAAACCAGCACAACCCCCATGATATTCCCTTTATCATCTCTGACGGGCGCGCCACTGTCATCGATGGGTGTCTCTGTTCCGTCTTTTGCTATCAATACGGTATGATTTGCCAGTCCGACGATAACACCTTCTCGGAGTACTTTTGTTACAGGATCTTCGACTAATTTACGTGTTTTTTCGTTTATAATATGAAAGACCTCTTTCAGAGGCTTCCCTTCAGCGTCTTCCTGCTTCCATCCAGTCAGGGACTGGGCAACAGCATTCATGAATGTCACAGAACCTGTTGTGCCCGTGGCAATCACGGCATCGCCGATACTGGCAAGTGTTGTGAAAAGCCATTCTTCACGCTCTTTTAACTTAGTCTCCATCTCGTGTTTGTAAAGAGCCATTTCAACAGTCGTGTGTAATTCTCTGTCCTCAAATGGTTTGATAATATATCCAAATGGCTCAGTTATTTTTGCCCGTTCTAAGGTTTTGTCATCTGCATAGGCAGTAAGATATATAATAGGAATATTGAATCGGGATCGTATTTGGTCGGCAGCTTCAATTCCGTCTAGTTCACCTTGTAGCATAATGTCCATAAGCACTAAATCAGGGCGCGTCTCCTCTGCCTTTTTAATCGCTTCCTCTCCAGAAGAGGCCACACCAGAAACACCATACCCCAAAGCCTGCAAACTCCTTTGAATGTCTTCGGCAACAATACCTTTGTCCTCAACAACCAAAATCTGCGTTTTCGCCATGGCCTTAGATCCTCTCCTTATATTTTATCTTTTTGAATTTTATTCGAAATGTGGCTCCTGCACTTCTATCTATCTCTAATTCGCCTCCTATCTGATCTACCAGAATACAAACCAGCTTCAAGCCCAATGACTCGGTATTTGTCAAATCCAAATCATCAGGGATGCCAACCCCATTATCGCTGATTGTCAACTGAATCTCGTTTTCATCCGTGGAGCGGAGCATGATTTTAATCTCACCTTTTTTGGCTTCAGGAAAGGCATATTTCAAGGAATTGGAAACCAGTTCATTGATGATCAACCCGCACGGAATGGCCGTATCAACCTCGAGCCTCACAGCCTCGACATCTATCTTTGCTGCAATTTTATTCGTATTAACACCATAAGACCGAAACAAGGCATTGATCACGTGATGAATATACTCATCCAAGCCAATACTCGCTAAGTCTTCGGATTGGTACAGCTTCTCATGAACAAGGGCCATTGATCTGATTCGGTCCTGGCTCTCCTTGAACATCACCGCAACCTTTTCGTCCCCGGCATATCCAGCTTGAAGCTTAAGCAGGCTGGATATAACCTGCAAATTGTTCTTAACCCGGTGGTGAATCTCTCTCAAAAGTACTTCTTTTTCTCTGAGAGATGCCTGGATCCGCTCCTCCGCATGTCTACGCTCCAATATCTCTTTTTTGAGTTGCTCTGCATATATGATGGATTGGTCATAAGCAACTTGCAGCGCCTGTTCGGCCTGCTTGCGGTCAGTAATGTCCCGTAAAAACTCCACCACCATCTTTGGTTTGCCATCGTCATCCCACGCAGCCACGCCGGCCGTACACCAGAATGTCCTTTCATTCCCATCGGCCCCGATAATTCCCGTTTCAAATTCGTGCACCTCGCCATCTTCGAAACACTGCTTAACGATACATGGTTCGCAAACCTTGTCGCGCCCATGGTGTATCTTATAGCATTTGTTGCCAATCAGGTCTGCTCCAAACAGTTCCTTTGCGACATCATTGGCCCACGCAATATTAAATTGCTCGTCTAACATGATCATGTGGTCTGTCACTGAATCGATAATCCCTGATAGCTTCTCCTTACTCTCCCGTAAGGCCTCTGCTGATTTGGCAACTTGTTTCAAATATTTTGCCTCGGTTTCAAGCTCGGCTTTCCTCTTCTGGGCCCTAAAAAGAAGCGCTCCTCCAACCCCAAACATTAATATGACAATGCCTGCAAGGCCGAATGTGTTTCTTGCATGTTCGTGAATCGGCCCTGCGATTTCAGAATAAGGCAAGGTTATAATCAAATTCCAGTTTCTATCCCCTATAGTAACCCTTTTGTAAGCCACCAGCTCTTTCTTGTCAGTCTTACAACTTACGGATATCCCATACCCTTCCCCTTCAACCTTAACTCTATTAAGAAAATTATGAGCATTACGAATATGCTCTTTTAATCCGCTTTCATCAAGAGTCTCGCCTTTATTCTCTTTATACATCTTTCTTACGACATCTAAGACTGACATCCCTATAAAGTCTTTTCTTGGATGTGTAAGAACAACATTTCTATTATCAAACATCCATGCATAGCCTTCCCTGCCTACTTTGATCGTTTCAATAAAACGTTTCGAGATCGTATCGAGCTGAATCATCCATCGAGCCATACCTGCAAATTCATCCTTATAAAATACTGGCTCTGAGACAGATATGGCAAACTTGCCTAAATTGTTATAAAATACGTCACTAACATGCACCTTATGTTCCCTTAGGACATAAGCAACACCTGGTTTGTCAGAGTGATCTATGCCGATTTGTTCTTCTATATGCGGGAGTCTACGTAACATAATCCCTTTTGCGTCTAATAAAGTAAAGGCGTCAACGTGTTCTTTGTGCGCTTCATAAAGGTCTTGACAAACACAATGTTGGGTGGGCGGTTTTTTAACCAGGATGCCTTTATAGGTTTTTTCCTGGATGGCTGGATTCCTTGAAATTGTTTTTAGATCTTGTAAATGCTCAGCAATAAACTCTTCAATGCCCAGCGCAATTGATTTGGCACTCATTAACAGCTGTTGTTGTGTCTGTGAAACCAGTGTCTCTTCATAGTGCTTCTGGAATAAGTAGGCCAGGTATGCAACAGCGACAACAAGTGTCAAAGCGGCTATGCTGTATAGTACCACGTTTCTGGATAATCTTTCCCTTTTCATAGAAAAGGTCCCACCATCACATCTCAAGGACAAGTTATAAGTATATAGATTTTCCTCTATTGTTGCAACTTACGCAAATTGTCCCTGGCAAATTCTACGGTTGGATCAAGCCCTAAAGCAAATTGATAATAACGAATAGCCAGCTCTTTTTTGCCCATATCCCAATAATTAAAAGTGATATTGCATAATCCACGGCTGAACTTGGGTCAAGACGCAAAACCTTTTGAAAGCACTCGATGGCCTTTTCTGTTCTTTTAACTTAAAATAACAAAATCCCATGAGATTGTAAATGTCTGTTTTCTCATTATTATCATATGCCTCTGCTTTCTCAATGGCCCTGATAGCCTGTCTGTATTGAGCCAAATCTTCCAAACACGTTACAATATAACCTGTTGGAGTTTTTGAGAAACTAAAAGCCGAATCTTTCACTCACTCCACCACAGCGCTGGCCTCAGATTGTTGCGGGCTACCCCTTTGCCCATCTGTTTTTTTGTTCCAATGGCCTTCCGACTTCCCGGCCGCATATACTGAAATATATGGAAATATCCGGTTTGCCGTTATCGATGATTCTCACGGTCCCTTCTAAGATATCTAGATCGGCCAGTTTTAATTTTTACTTTAAATGAAAGAAATGTCTCCGCGAACACAGGGAAAAATGCCCGGCATGGGAATTTCGGGTCCGTCATTTGTGCTTCTCGACGCAACCATCTGTGAATGAAACGGCCCAAAGGGATTGGAATAACAAGATAAGAATGTGCAGAAAGTGCGAGTTGCTTGAGCCAATACTCAAATTTGAAGCAGGTATTGGATCAAGATCTTGGAAATATCAGGGAATTTTTCGGATTGGAAGCGACTGCGACACATAAGGATTGTCGCGACAGTTGAACGCATGCGAAAAAGTGAACCAAGGCTGTTGCTTGTCTGAAAGTTTCCTTACCTCTTCTCCTGCGGCAGCGTATACCAACCTTTCCTCTCCTGCGATCTATGGCTTTGACAAGAATTTCTTTACACCACTGATGTCTAACTCATTCATATCCAGCCCCAGGGTCTTCTCGTCAATGCCCATGCTCAATCCCAGAAGCTGGGGATAGAGAATAGACGGCAGATAATGGTTCGCGCCCCGTCTCCAGGGGATCATTTTTTGAACCGTATCAAACTGGATATGGCAAAACGGACAGGCAGTGCACAGATAATCAGCACCAGACTCTTTTCCATCCTTTATTTTTCTTTCAGTTAAATCCATGGAGAGATCGTCATTAATCCCGAATAATGGGGCGCCGCAACATTCAAGCTTACTTCGCCAGTGGACGCTCTCGGCACCAGTAACTTCAACGAGTTGATCAAATATGGAGGGAGCCAGTGGATTGTCAAATTCGACTATTTTGCTTGGACGTAAGATGTGGCATCCATAGTGGGTAGCGATTTTAAGACCTTCAAAGGTTTTCTCTATCCTTTCTTTTATGTGCTCAATACCCACTTGGTTGTAAAGAACATCAAGGAGATGCATCACCCGAATACGCCCCTCATATATCAGGCCCTCTTTCTTGAGGGTCGTATTGACCTCGTTTGCTAGGGAAAGGTCTTCCTTCATGAGATAGTCTACATACTTTAGGTTTCCGTAGCAACAATTGCATACAGTCATCAAGTTGGCTTTCTGCTTCTCAGCCAGGGCCAAATTTCTGGCTGAAGAAAGAACAAAAGCTCTAAAATTGAAGTTCCTTAAAGGGTATCCACAACAATTAAACTCTCTTATGTCCATGAATGCCACCCCTACTCTCCCTAAAACCGCTCTTGACGAGGATTCGTATTGGACGAGGAGGACAGGAGGAGAGCAACAGGGAAACAATGCAATTTTCATCATTTTACTTCCATTTACCGAGGCATCTTTTCTTTTACATGTTCGGCGGCTAAATTCTTCAATTTATAGAGCACATCAGTGACGCATACTCCCTGAGGACAATGTTCCTGGCACTGGTAACAGGCAAGACAATCCCACAGCATATTTGAAGAAAAAATCAGATCCGTGAACCCAAAGGCCGCGGCGCGCATTATCTGATGTGGCAGTAGCCCCAAAGCCTCCTGCGGGTTATCGTAGTTAAGCACAACCGGACATACTAATGTGCAGGTTTTGCAGGCAAAGCAAAGCGAGAACGTGTTCGCCTGAGCAGATAGATGTAGCCCCCTTGTAAATCCGTTGCGGCCGGGTGCCAAAGGTATGCTCTTATCCTTCACCTTCACTAAATCGCACATAGCAGCAATAGCCTCTCTGGCCCGAGCCATAGGTTCCCGGTACTCCCTTCGAACCATGGTATCCCTCTTCATCCCACGGTAAAAGGAGAGGGAAGAAAGAACAAGGACCTCTGGATAACCATTTTGAAGCAACGCCTCCCTCACGTTGAACCACAAGTCCTGCAAGTTGATTCCAGCCGGACACGCCACGGTGCAACGATTGCAATTGGTACATAGATAGATCCCCTCTTGAAGTGTCCTGAGTTCTTGTTCGTTAAGGCCCTTACCACTGGCTAGCGCCTTTATTGTTGGTATCTTTTCAGACGGAAGAATGTTCACGTTGGGTATTTGCTCAAAGGCTATAGAAACGGCGCACCGCAAATTGCAGGTCCCGCAATGGGCACAGGCATCCAGTTCCATGATCTGTCTGGTGGCTACGTTGGCCGGGTCTGATTTTCCTTTCTCCATGACAGCATTGGCCATCAGGCTGAGCGGGCTGGTAAAGATGTGGAACATTTTACTGAAAGGAAGATAGGCCAGACCCAGGAAGCAGCTTAAGAAATGAATGTACCAGAGGACAGTGGCTATATTAGCCCTATCAAATCCGAGAGCTACGGGTCTGAATGTTTTTGCGACTCCATATCCCATAAATGCCCATTGGGGCCGGGAATGACACTCCGCACAATTCATTTCATGTAATTTCTTACCCTCCCGTATGTCCCTGGCGTCAAACAGCCCTTTCAAATTCGGTGAAACCATCCCAAATTCTTTGACCCAATAGGCCTCCAAAGATGTAAGCTCTTGTTTATCCTCCAGACCGGCATATTCCTCCACCATCTGCTGGTAGCTCGAGTAAGATACGATTTTTGTGCTCTCCAACAGAACACCAGATATCATAATAACAGCCAAGATGATTATGGCATAATGATCCATGGCATTAGTTACCACACGGCGCGTTTTCATAATAAATCGGCGATAAATCGCAATAGCCAGTCCCAAGATAACCAATGCACCGAATAGATCCCTTAGAAACAAAAATGGGTTGAGTGTCGAATAATAATTTGTAAATATGGCAGAGATTATCAGCTTATCCAAGGCATGCATCAGAAGGAGCAGCATAAAACCGGCATATATACACATGTGCATGAACCACCTGAGAAAGTCTTCCCTCAATATCCTTACCTGGAGGAGTACATCAAGAACAAAGACCCTGAGAAGGGTTAGAGCTTTCACGCTGAATAAAGTCAGCACAATTCCCTTTATGGCTGCATAAACCCTTGTTGACGCGGGGATCTGTTTTGCCTCTATACTTGTGCTGTATCGGAACCATGCTGATATTCTGTAGACTAGGCCGAGTCCGAAAATCGCTAGGGCAATGTATAACGAAATGTCGTAAAACATAGCCTTATTTTTTTCCTTAATTACTATAGGTCTATTGTGTAGTCATGGCAAAACTCACCTATTCAACTTCTTACAGATGTAGATGCGAACAGGACATGCGCAAAGATATGAATCCCCAAAAAGATATGAATCCCCAGTAGACAGTGAGAATTTGCAGTCTTGTGGACTTTCTTCCAAGCACTCCAGGCATATATCCGTTCCAATATCCTTAGCTGCACAAAGAACCTTCAATCCGGATTTGTAGCACTTAAAATCCTTTGGGCATTCCATGTGACCAATGATTTCTTCTATTTGTTCTTTATGCTCCTGTTCCATTTGTTCTGTATGCACCTGCTCCATAGTGAGTCCCCCTTATCTTGCATAACCTTTTCGATGTATGCCAAGTTTCGTAGTACAGAACGAACCAAACCGCATACACCGATATGGCATTTGATACTAAAATTAAAGCTCCCTGCAGCCCGCGAAGCACTGCCGTCAGGCAGAACCTGCAGGGGATCTTCGACTGTAAGGAAGTTTGCCATTTTTAGATTCGCTCGCTTTGGCAGTTCACATCTTCAGTTCCTTCGCGATATAGACACGAAGAGGACATTGGCAAAAATATGAATATCCAAAAAAGGCAAACGAGAATGTGCACCCTTCCGGATCTTCTTCTAAACACTCGAGGAATGATTCTATGCCAATATCTCTTGCTTTGCACAGATTCTCATATCCGGATTTGTAGCACCTAAAATCCTTTGGGCATTCCATGTGGCCAATGATTTCTTCCACTTGTTTCTTATTGTCTTGTCCAAAGAGGGGCCCTCTATCGCCAGATTTGATCGTACCCGCGTCACATAATTTCAAGCAATCCATTTTGCCTCACCTCCGAAATGCAGTTACGAAAGCCTTGGAAATACTAATGGAAAACTTTTCTCCAAAAATGTGCTTTAACACTAGGATTCATCAAGTATTCGCCTGCATTCATCGATTGATTTCATATCTTGGCTGTCAACCTTTTCGGAAAGCATTTGAACTCTGGGATAAATGTCCGCGACAAATCTCTTCGCCACATTAAATTTGTGTTTCGACCTTCTTGCATCTTCCAACAACAACAGCGCCATTAAAGTTTCAACGGCCATATCGACCAATCTCCTGGCATGATATTCGGTGCAAAGATGGTTATTTTGTCCTTTGACACAAATTACCGCTTGTTCCAGGAATCCTTCACACTCTCTTATTTTCTTGATGAGGGGATTGAATGACTCAGGATAATTGTCTTTCCTCTTATTTTGTAACATCTTGAAGAAAAGGCCTGACGTGATGCCACCTGATGCGCCTAATATTTGAAGCTGTGATGTCCCCTCGTATATCGTCGTTATCCGTGCATCCCGATAAAGTCGTTCAATGTCATAGTCCCGCATATATCCAGAGCCACCAAAGATTTGGATAGCGTCATAGGTTATTCTATTGCACATTTCTGAGGCATAATACTTGATCATTGGAGTAAGCAGGTTGACGAGACGGTTCAATTCATTTAACTCGTTGACGGTTTTTTTATTCTTTGTCCCGTAATGATCGAGAGCGTGTTGCATATCAAGAAGTATCGACGCTTCATATAGAAGGCTTCGAGCGGCCTCAATCTGTACTCTCATTGTTGTTAACATTTCAGCAATGGGCGGAAATTCGATGATAGCCTTTCCGAATTGCTTTCGTTGCTTTGCATATTGAAGCGCTTGATTATATGCTTCTTGAGCAATGCCTATGCTTTGAGCACTAACTGCAAGGCGGGCACCGTTCATCAATGGCATGACGTAACGAGTTAAGCCTCTTTTGCGCTGCCCTATGAGGTGAGCACGGCAATTTCTAAACTGAAGCTCACATGTGGGAGAGCCATGAATGCCAAGTTTATCCTCCAATCGGCGAACCAATAGGCTCTTGTTCTTTTCACACAAAAAAAGGCTTAACCCCCTGCCGCCGGGCACATTCTCCTCAGAACGCGCAAGAACAAGTAGGACATCACCACATCCATTTGTGATAAAGTGCTTGACACCGTTTAAGAACCAACACCCTTCCATCTCATTGTAAGTAGCCTTTAGGCTAATCGCCTGTAAGTCTGATCCGGCTTCCGGCTCTGTCAGAACCATCGCCCCCGTGTATTCGCCGGAGGCTAATTTTGGAAGGTATTTTTCTCTCAATTCAGGACTTCCAAATTCGCAAATCGTCTCGGCGATTTCTTGTAAGCCAAACAGGTTCATAAAGCTTGCATCGGCCCGCGATACAATCTCTATAGCCATCATGTAAACCGTTACCGGCAAATTCAAGCCGCCGTATTTACGAGGAAGCGTAAACCCAAATAAGTCAGCTTGGGCAAAGCGTTTTAACGCCTCCTGGGTACCTTGTGCATAAGTTACCTCATTGTTTTCCAGTCTGCATCCCTCACGATCAACATCATGCGCTGCAGGTGCCAATGTATCAGCTGCTATTTCTCCCACAAGAGACAAAACACGGTAGAAATTATCCTGTGCATCTTCAAAGTCTTCAGGTGCAAACGGATACGCCTTATTTTCGGTATACCCCCTTTCCCTCAGTTCTGTGATACGTCTGAGGCGTGAGTCATTGAGATAAAACTGAATATCCTCGTTATCAGTGAAAAAATTCGCCACTGCTAATCCTTCTCTTTATACGCTTTGATCATCTTGGGAATCGCCTCATGAAGGTCCCCCACAATGCCATAATGGGCCACAGAGAATATGGGTGCATGCGGATCGGTATTTATTGCTATAATTCTCTGAGACTGGTCCATACCGGCTCTGTGTTGTATGGCTCCGGATATCCCGCATGCGATATACAGGTTCGGACGGACCGTGACACCCGTCTGTCCAATTTGGTATTCACGGCCGATAAACCCTGCATCCACAGCAGCTCGTGTCGCTCCCACCTCTCCTCCTAATGTTCTTGCAAGTTCATGGATGATCTCAAAATGTTCTCGCGATCCTACACCCATGCCACCTGCAACAATGATCCTGGCAGACTTAAGATGGACCTTTTTTTCAGCCTTAACGCGTTCAACGATTTTGAGTATAACGTCTTCCTCTGTCAGCTTCGGTTTCAGTTGTACAATTTCACCTGTTCTTGAGTAATCCGGATCTGGTCTCTTCATGACGCCTTCTCGAACGGTCGCCATTTGTGGCCTCTTTTCAGGCGTCACAATCGTCGCTATGATATTTCCACCAAAAGCCGGACGAATTTGCAGAAGGATTTGTTTCCAGGTCCTTTTTCCAAACGTATAATCGCCTATTTGCAAATCAGTGCAATCCGCAGTAAGACCCGTTCTCATATGGGAGGCTATTCTCGGCGCAAGGTCTCTTCCCGTATTTGTTGCGCCTACAAGGAGGATACTCGGCTGATATTTTTCGATCAGTTCGAGGGCAATGCGGGTATAAGGTAAGGTCAAATAATATTTAAGTTGCGGGTGTTCAGCCACATAAACCTTGTCAGCCCCATAAGCAATCAGTTCGGAAGCCGAACCTGAAAGGCCGTGTCCAATAATGAGGGCAACCAGTTCGGAATGTAGTTGATCAGCAAGCTCCTTACCTTTCCCCAGAAGTTCAAGGCTAATATCCGCAATGGTTGATCCGTCGTTTTCTGCATATACCCAGACGCTGTTTTCCATAACCTTTTCATTCAGATGATGTGCTCGTCTATTAATTCATTCATAAGATCCTTAATTCCCTGTCCTGACATATCAAAACGCCTAGACTCACGAGGTGTTAATTTCACACTTTCCACACTCTTTATCCGTGTTGCAGACCCCTCAAATCCACATATTTCAGCAGGACAGCCAAGCTCTTCAAGCTTCCAAACTGGGATCAAAAGCCCTTTATTTGACAGCCTTTCACGTTCCTCATCATTTTCAATACTAAGACCGGTCTTGCCTTTTTTCCAAAACATCAGGCGTTTTGCAGAGGGTGGCCTCGGTCTTTCCGCTGTATTGGTTACTGTAATGAGAAGTGGAAGGCTGCCGCGTATTCGTTCATGTCCACCCTCAATCACACGCCGAATGATCATATCATCGCCATTCAAGTATTCGATCGATTCAGCCAATGTAACCTGTGGTATGTTAAGTTTTTCGGCAACTTGAGGGCCTACCTGAGCTGTATCACCGTCAATTGCCTGCCTCCCACAGAATATAAGGTCAAAATGACCATTTTTCCTGATGGCTGTTTCCAATACGTGTGATGTCGCAAGGGTGTCTGCACCTGCAAATCTCTTGTCGGTTAAAAGTACAGCACGATCAGCCCCTCGGCTGAGAGCATCCTTGAGCACTTCGACTGCTGATGGCGGCCCCATAGAGATTACCGTAATTTCACCACCATAATGATCTTTGACGCCAAGGGCCATTTCCAGGGCAAATAGATCATCCGGATTAACAACGGCAGGTAAAGCCTGACGATTTACTGTTCCGTCTTCCCGCAATACGTCGGAAGTGATATGCCGGGTATCAGGAACCTGTTTAATCAAACAGACCATGCGATAAGGCATAGGCACCTCAAGAAAAGCTGTCCCTCTTCACCTTCAACAGGGAACCGAAGATACCCCCATCTATTCCCATTCCTCTTCTTCCAGTTCAACACCGTCCCTTTCAAATTGAGCATCGCGCTCAGCATGGGCCTTTTTTATTTCTTCCGTACTCCAAGGTTCAAAGATTAAAGATTCAGCCACCAATTCCCAGATGTATATGGTCTCTTTGTAGTTGCCCATATCAAATTCCTTGGCAAGGCCCTTCATAATCTGGTCACGGCAATTGTGGCACGGAGCCATGACCATCTCTGCGCCGGTTTTCCTGATTTGATCCGCCTTCATCTTGCCGTACGCAAGACGCTCCTCGGTATATGGCATAGCCCATGCACCCCCCCCAGCACCACAGCACAAATTGTTCAACGGGCTATCACACATCTCCACTATATTCTCACAGCACTGGGCGGTGATCCATCGGGAGTTATCACAATGGTGATCGCCAAATGACGCGAGTGACTTTCTCCCGTAGTTGCAAGGATCATGGATCGTGGTTAATTGGGAATGTTTGGATTTATCTATCTTTATTCTTCCTGTCTCAATGTATTCCCTCAAAAGCTCAAATACGCTCAGAACTCTAAACTCCTTAAAGGCCTCCGGAAACCATGTCTGGAACCCGAACCGGGTCGCAAAGTAGGCATGGCCTCATTCAGGATAGAGAATGGTATTCACTTTTAGCCTGCGGGCGTTCTCAAGGACACGTTCGACCTGTATCTTCATGCTCGCATCGTCCCCTGAAAAAAGGCCCCAGTTGACCCCTTCCCAGTTTGTAGAAGAGACGGTCCAGTCTTCCTTGGCTGCATAAAAGATCCTCCACCAGAACTTCATGTCGTCCGGCTCGGCAAAGGGTTCCTTGGAATTAATGGTGACAATGATGTTCGCACCCTCTTTGTCCACAGGCACATAGAATCCCGGACAAGGTTGCTCCTCATCTTCTTCCATCTCCACCCCCAGTTCTCCCAGGAGAAAGAGGAAATCATCTCTAGGTATGCCGAGATTGTTGCCTCTCTCGAGATTCATGATAGTTCCCTTGTGCAGTGGCCCTGGCACCTTATCCCGCTCCCGCCTTATCCGGCATCCCCGGAACGTCTTCACGAGCTGGACGCCTTGAGGGCAGTAACGCTGGCACCGACCGCATAGGGTACAGACCCACGGCCACTTGGAATCAATCACCTCCTGTTCCAACCCCAAGGCTATGGCCCGGATCGCCTTCCTGGGGTCCCAACCAGGGACCAAACCGGTTGCCGGGCAGCCACTGGCACAAGTCCCACAGGTAAAACAATTGTCTGCCAACTCGGGAGAAACCGGTATCGTTCGCTTGCTTTTGTCCACCCTGATGGCTTCTTGCATGTCCATGGTATCCTCCTTTTCAAGACGTTACAGCGTTACAGTTTAAGGATTGACATCCTTTTGCGAATACCTTATTGTTCCTATTAATCATATAATTATACTCGGAATAGTGCCCAAGTGTCAAGTTTTTTTAAAACTCGACAACATATCTTTGAAGAAAGTCGCCACTTGGTTGGCCATATTCATATGTTGACAGGCTGTTGCCCAAATAGCCGTGCACCTGGTATGAAAAGAGCCGTCAAAAGAGGGTTGAGATTGGCTTTTGCTTCACAAAGTGAGCTTGTTTGGTTATGATGAAAAGAAGTTGTATTATCAGTCACACAGGACTTTGTCTTTGACGGGGATCGTTCCTATCACAACACAGCCCACAGACCTCTCTCCGGGCCAGTAGCTCTCTGAGTCGGACGCCGGGTCCTGTGGTCGGAACGGCCGTAGGTAAAGCAACGACCCTGTCTTTAAGTACGGAAGCTTCAAATCAGATAGGTTTATAGCTTTTAAGAAAGGGGTAAATACCGTGAAGATATCCACCAAGGGACGTTATGGCACCAGGGCAATGGTAGATATTGGAAAACATTACGGTAAGGGGCCTGTCTCATTAAGGAAACTGACAGAGAGGCAATGTATTTCCATGAAATATATGGAGCAGATTATTCCATTGCTTAAGACATCCGGACTTATAAGGAGCACTCGGGGGGCACGTGGGGGGTACGTGCTGGCCAAAGACCCCCATGACATTTCGCTGCGAGATATAATCCGGGCTTTGGAGGGATCATGGTCTCTGGTGGACTGCTTGGATAATGAAACACTATGCCCTCGGGCCAAAGAGTGTGTTACTTATGAGATTTGGCATGATATCCAGACCGCTATTCACAAAATCTTGGATTCAACGACCTTGGCCGACTTGATTGACCGACATCGAGAAAAGTCGAAGGCCACTGCCGTTCGGTAGTGTTTGTTGACGGACGCTACCTATTCTTGCAGTTTGCGCAAATTATCCCTGGCAAACGCTATGGATGGATCGAGTTCCAGGGCAAATTGATAATACCGAATGGCCTCTTCTTTTTTCCCCATATCCCGATAGTTAGAAGCGATATTAGCATAATCGATACCGGAACTGGGATCTAGACGAAGCACATTCCGAAAGCATTGTATGGCCTTTTCATGCTCCTTTAGCTTGAAGTGACAGAACCCCATTAGATTGTAGATGTCGGTCCTCTCATTATCATAGCCCTCTGCTTTCTCGAGCACTGTGATGGCTTGTCGGTATTGACCCAAATCCTTCAAGCAGATCCCCATATAGGAATAAATACTGGCAATATCTTCCTCTTTCGGATCAAGCGCCAAAGCCTCCTCAAAATACATTAAAGCCCTAGATAGCTCATTCATCGAAAGATGGCATGATCCTAAGAAAAATTTGACATAGTATTTTCCTGGCATCAAGGCGTCCATCTTTCGTAGCTCGGCGATAGCCCATTCAGGGTCGCTGCTCTCTGCTATCAGCTTGGCTGAGAACATACCCACGCTGGTTCCTGCCGCCCGTTCCCGAAAATGGGCACCTGGTATGATGGTATAAAAGGCGGGGATTTGAAGTTTAGGATGCATAACATTGACGACTATGACCTCCATGCCAATTCGGGACAAGGCAGAAATACAGTTTTCCACCTCCACCTTTATATTGTCATGGGAAAGGTCTGGTAGCTCTGTAATATCCTTCTCACTGGGAGTACGCATGACAAAGTTGGCTTCCTCAAGCGTTTTGAACTTAGGAAGACCGCTCGCCACATAGTTGGAACCTGTATTAAAATCACCCGCAAGCTGGGCCACTTCTGTCAAGGCCCGACTTAAGGCCTTCTGGGGGCTGGGTGTCGTGCCGGCCGTCCATACCACTTCGCTCCGTTCGGGGAAGGTAGCCGGATCATAAGCAAGCACACCCACACTGGGAATGCCGGTGTCGAGCGAAAAATCAGAGATAAAGAGCCTGACACCTACCTTTTTGTACTTACCGATCATCTCAAGAACCAATGGATCGGTCACTGACTTCACGTTGATCGCGGGGACCATAAGTCTGTTGCGGCTTATAACTGACGACACATGCCTTTCCACGACCTCGCATATCCCTTGGCACAATGTCTCCTCTACACAGTTCCCGGCTGAGGGCCCATTAAACTCATTGATTGCAAAAAACCATTCAAAGGGGACAAGCACTTCTTCCTCGCGTGTCATGTTGTAAGCCCAGGTCCACTTCAGGGGAAGCCTTGAAAAAACCTCTCGGGCCTTGTCCAGATCATCAGAATCGTCATGAACGGATAGGGCAATCAACTCAAAGGGCAGCACACGATTTTGGAGATTTCGGTATTCTTCAACAAAAAAGTTTTTCGGATTCTTATAAAAACTGAAAAAGCTGAACCTTTCAGCTAGCTCCATCACCGCACTCGCCTCTGCCTGCTCCGGGGTGCCTCCTTTTCCCATCTGTTTTTTTGCCCCGATCGTCTCGCGGGCATCCCGGCCGCATATGCTGAAATACACGGGAATATCCAACCTCCCGTTATCGATTCTCCTTGTTCCTTCCAATATATCCAGATCCACCTCTTTTAGTTTTTCCTTAAACCTTCGCACCGTCTCTTCAGGTGTTAGCGCCTTGTCCTGGTCAAAGGTGAAACGCTTGAAGGCGTCTTTTAAAATCACCTTACCTGGCATCTACATCCTCCTGCTGTATCTGAATCATAGGGTTCATGGCTCCTTTGGTCGCTGTCCATTCCAGTATTCGTCCGGTCATTCTGGGGGAAAGCACCCACTTGTTTGGAGCGTAGCGACGCTGTTGTTTAAGCTACTTGTCACAATGATTGTTTTGGGTCAAGTTAGAACGTTTTTTATGGCGTCGCTTTTCAAATTGATCTTATGTGCACGGAGCACAAACATCTCTCCAACAAAGCCGTCAGGGGAGATCTTTTTTTGAGTCAGGTCAAATCTCATCCTGCTTATTGGTGGCAAATGGCATCGATCGTCATGAACCAGGCACACGTTGATGTGGCATACAAGCCACCTAGGCGATAATTGACCTTCGAGACTTTGTGAATTAACAGGGCTAATCTCACCCCCGGTGGGGCCGGTGATTATGATGTTTTGTGCATTTTTGATCCAATCACAAGGAGCCAAGCGTAAGATCAATGAGTTGTCGAGGCATCGGAGACGAATGAGAGGCGTGGCTGGTTGAGACGGAATGGCCTGGAATACCCAGCATTGGAATGTTTCGAGAAATACCCTAATCCTCTATCCCATACCTTTTCAGCTTTCTCCATAAAGAGACGCGATCAATCCCCATGATCTTGGCCGCTTTGGTCTTATTCCCCCCGCTCTTTTCCAGGACCCATTTGATGTAATGCTTCTCCTGCTCTTCCAGAGTCGGCACCGAGGATGAGGTATGACGATAAGTCTCAATGGAAAGATTACGAATATATTCTGGAAGGTCATTAACACGAATAGCAGGCCCGTTTTCCAAGGCCACAGCCCTTTCGATGATGTTTTCCAGTTCTCTTACATTGCCAGGCCAGCTATATTGACAGAGCAAATCCATAGCCTCCCGGTCGATTTCATCAATATCTTTTTTCATAGATTGGCTTTTTTGAGCCAAAAAATGATGGGCTAGTAGCGGAATATCACCATCGCGATCTATCAAAGGTGGAAGATGAATGGTGATCACATTGAGGCGGTAATAGAGATCCTGTCGAAAATAGCCTTTTTCCACATCTTCCTTGAGATCACGATGGGTTGCGCCAATGAATCGAACATCCACAGGTATAGGATCCACCCCTCCGACCCGTAAAAACTCCCTCTCTTGAATGACCCGAAGGAGTTTCACCTGCATGGACAGGGGCATGTCACCAATTTCGTCCAAGAACACCGTTCCCCCATCCGCAACCTCGACCAAACCAGCCTTGTCCTTGGTGGCGCCTGTAAATGCCCCTTTTTCATGGCCAAAAAGTTCATTGGCCATTAATTCTTCTGTAAAAGATCCACAATTAAATGCGACGAATCGTCTTTCAGCGCGAGGGCTAAGATGATGGATCGCCTTTGCAACGAGCTCTTTTCCGGTTCCGCTTTCTCCTAATATTAATACATTTGTGTCTGAAGAGGCAACCTGCTTGATGGTTTTTTGAATATGCTGCATGGCCTCACTTTGACCCACAATAAAAGGGATTTGCCGGGCCTTCTTCAATGAATCTTTAAGTTCAAGATTTTCCACACGAAGTCTCCGCTTCAGCAGGGCCTCTCTTGCAATTTTCCGCACCTCATCGATTCTATAGGGTTTGGCAATATAATGATAGGCGCCCTCCTTCATGGCTTTTACTGCGGAATCCACGGTCGCATAACCCGTAATCATAATCACTTCTGTAAGGGGTTGAAGTTCACGGCTCTTCTCTAAGACCTCCATTCCATCCACCTTCTTCATTCTGAGATCGGTGATCACCAGATCAAATGTCCTGGATTTCAGGAGTTCAAGGGCCTTCATACCGCTATTCACCGAAACAACATCATACCCCTCTTTTTTCAGGATATGCTCTAAATTCTTGCGAGCGATATCCTCATCTTCCACGATAAGGATGATTTCTTTAGGCTGTGCCACCATCTTCTCTTCCAAGAGGTAAATGTATCGTAAATGTTGTCCCTTCACCCCACTTACTGTCAACCTCTATGCGCCCTCCATGCTGCTCCACAATGGCGTGGCAGATAGATAGGCCCAGACCAGAGCCCTTTTGTTCAACGATGCCATGGGAAACAGAAGGCTCTAATTCCGAGCCTCTGCTCACATCTTTTGTGGTAAAAAAAGGATCAAAGATCTTGGAAAGATTTTCTTCAGGGATGCCCTGGCCAGTATCCTGGACCTGAAAACAGAACTCATTTTTTTCTTTTTGTTCATAAGCCTTGATTGTCAGCACTCCTCCATCTTCCATAGCCTGTATCCCATTCAGGATGAGATTGAGCAGAACCTGTTGAATCCGGCGAGGATCCATATCTCCTTGAATCTGCTCGGGTACATCCACTCTCAGTTCCACATCAGCCGGCAATTCCCCTTTTATTAATTTAATTGTACTATCCACCAAATCCTTAAAATGAATCTGTTTCAGGCTGAAGGATCTTTCCCTTGAAAATTCCAGGAGGGCTTTCACAATATCCCTTGCCCTATCCACCTGCTTTTGTGTTTCCGTCAAAAGCTCTTTTTGATATTTCACATCAGCATCTTCCAATTCTTCAAGCAGGATTTGAATGGAAGTGGAAATATTATTTAACGGGTTATTCAATTCATGGGCCACCCCAGATGTTAAGGTCCCTAACGAAGCCAACTTCTCGCTCTGAAGGAGTTGTTCGCTACGTTTGTTCAACTCATAGATCATATTATTCAAACTCGTGACCAAGGATTCAAATTCGTCCCCTGTAGAAATACTGGGTATATTTTTATAATCCCCCTCAGCTATTTTGTAAATAGCATCCTCAATGGATTTTAAGGGGCGATTGACATTGAAGATCAAAAAAAGGGTGGTTAAAAAGGACATGACAAAGATCGCCGCTAAAGCCATAAAAAGGTATATTTTTGATTTGCCAATCAACTGCTTAATATGCTTGCGCTCTTTGGTGATCATGCTTTCCATGTCGACTGTGATTTTTCTTCCAAGGTTTCTAACCTCCTCTTTGTGCTGCGAAAATTTTTCGATCACATTTTTATTTGTCTTTAAAGAACCACCTTCGTGATATAGACTTAGTAAATTAACCAGGGCATTATCGTATCTTCGAAGTTCATCCAATTTTTCTTCCAGATCTCTGGCGAGGACAAACCGGCTATAATCCTCAATGATCTGACATAGTTTTTGCTCCCCCTGACGAACATAAGCAACCGCATTTTCGAGGTGTTTAGCGTCTAAAGAGATAAAATAGTTTTTCTCGTAACGGCGAGCTTCCAGGATGATATTGAGAAGGTTATCTTTCTTTTCCAGTATACGAAGTTTTTGATTGAGAATGTAATATTGATAATAGCCCAAGAACCACATCGGTCCACTGACCAGTATAAGGAGGATGAAAGCGAGAATAATCTTTTTTCTGATACTGAATTTCATACCTGGCCTTCCTGTCATTACCCCTTTTGACCGGATGCCGTTCTCGTAAATAGGAAAATGGGGCTTAAGAGGTGGAACCCTCTTCATTTAAATGGCCATCAATCATACATCAATAATAGGACAATTCAATCGCATACAACTCCTTGTACATGAGAAACTTTCTGCACAATTTCTGAGAGTTATCCGGCTAAATCTCATCTGATCTTCTACCTTACGTGCATTTGCAATTCAGGACTTGCAACGCCTGTCTTCTTGAACTTCTACCTTCAGGCCTTGATATGGACACCCTCCCATTAAATGAAAGTAAGATATTTTTGTTTTTTCATAGGTTATTCTCTCAAGGATGGTAAGCGAATCATGAATGGATTTCAACAGTTTCATCTCGGAAACATGAAAAAATTTGGAGAACCCTCATGGAGGATCTCTCTGCTCACACATTTGGTATCCAACCATTTCAGGCGCTTTTTCAGCGATCTATTTCAATGGCTGTAGCATTCTCCCGAAATGGTTGTTATTGCCATGATGAACGTGTTCTTCGGATATCCTTATCATCCCTTTCAAAAACAAGAGGTTAATTTAACAGTACGAAATTGCTTCAACCGGTTGAGTTCATGGGAAATATCCCAGCTTTTTCTACCTCTGGCGGACAGAGCAAACCTAGGCCAAATTTGTTTACTGAATTCCATAAAAGAAATAAAGGATTGACAGCTCAACCGTTAAAAAGATCACGGTCATTACTGTTCCTGCTTTTGCATAGTCTACAGTCCGGTACCCCCCAGGCCTCATAATGAGTGCGTTTACCTGGTGAGTGGGCAAAACAAATGTATTGGAGGCGGATAATCCTACCACCAGCGCGGCCATCCTTGGGTCTCCGCCCGCCATGACCGCCATATTCATACAAAGAGGGACCAGCAAAACCGTGGCCCCCACATTGGAAATGACAAGGGTGAAAAAGGAGGTCATAATCCCTACAACTGCAAGAAGAACAATGGGTGCGGGCTGACCAAGCAACCCCAAGATTTTAGTGGCTATGAAGGCGGCCGTTCCGGTCTTTTCAAAAGCAATACCAAGGGGAATGAGGCCGGCCAAAAGAAAAACGGTCATCCAATCCACGGACTGGTAAGCTTCATCTATGGAAAGCACGCCAGTGATGATCATCCCTAATGCCCCGGACATAAGCGCAACCGAAAGCTGTACCTTAAAAAAGATGATCTGTGCCAGAGCAACCGCAAGCCAGGCCAATGCGAGCTTGGCTTTCTGGGGACGCAGAATTTCACCCTCAAGGGGAGTGGCAAAAGTGAGGGCTCTCGGTTGGGGACGATTTTTTAAAATATGAAATCTCTCCCATGGTCCGTGGAGTAATAAGGTATCTCCCATACGCATCCGAATATGGGTCAGGCCACTATAAAATATCTTGTTACCCTTAAATAAAGCGACAGGATTGACGCCATATAGCTCTTTGAAATTAATTTCACTCATGGTTTTTCCAATTAGTTCAGATCTGGGAGAAACGACCGTTTCTGCCATCCCGGCATTGGTCCTGGATAAGCTCTCTGCAAATACGTCCAGGCCATCTTTGATCTCCCAGCCATATTCCATGGCAAGTCTCCTGACATTTTTCTCTCTTCCAACGATTGCAAGATCATCATTGGCGGAAATTTCATCTGTGCTGCGTGGGACAAAATTTTTTTCCCTCTTGGCTGCATGGTTGATGGCGACCACAGTGACAAGAAATTTCTCCCTGATACCCAGCTCTTCTAACGTCCTGGGCCCTTTAAAATCATTGGGAACATGCAATTCAAAAGTGTTATCCAGTGCCCGATACTCTTCCATCAGGGAAACCGTGATCCCTTTATCCGCTTCCCCTCCCGCAGATGGTAAAATAAATTTCCCAAATATAATAAAGTAGATGATGGCACTGGCGAGGAGACAAATCCCAATGGGAGTTTGAGTAAACAGGCCAAAAGGTTTTAATTTTTCCCCTCCCAGAACCATCAGATCGTTTAACAGGATGGTAGGGCTGGCTCCTACTAAAGTAATGGTCCCCCCGATAATTGCGCAGAACCCCATGGGCATAAGGATCCTCGATACCGGAATCTCCATTCTTTTCGCAATGCGCTGGGTCGCTGGCAGGAAGAGTGCAGCAGCTCCGATATTTTGCATCATACTGGAGATCAGTCCAACGGTTCCGGAAATGAGCGTAATGACCCGTTTTTCACTTCTTCCGGCCAGCTTTACAATGGGGCCGGCCACCTGGTTCATCACGCCTGTCTTGTCCAAACCGGCTCCAATAATGATTACAGCAATAATGGAACAGACGGCATTACTGCTTAAACCTACGAAGGCCTCTTTAGGAGATATGAGACCAATAAGTGGCAGCAAAACCATCATCATAATTCCTACAACATCTACCCGTACCCACTCAAAGATAAAAAGGACAATCACAAAGGCAAGCACAATCATAGTCAAGCCCATCTCAGGTGTCATTTTTCAAACTCCTTTCGTTTATTCAACTTAAATCGCAGCTTTTTCTTGAGCCAAAATTCATCTTTTGTGCTTTACTTATTTGTCCTTGTTTTCTTTTCTGAACAGATAGCACAAAAAAAATGCGAACAGAATGAGCGCTGAGGCAAAATAAAAATTAGGCATCTATTTCATCCTCCTTTTCAGGAATATTAACATTAGTAGAGTAGAGAACAGGTTCAGCTACCTCCCAATGCAGGTACATCCAGAGGGCCTATCCTGCTCCCCCTCATCAAACTGTGCATGAAGTTCTCCCTCACACAGCTTTCCGATGCTCTTCA
>Ga0180301_10001021_pt1 | contig 21904 bp, 17 predicted proteins | sample GuaBasSediGuay16_FD_121797 | JGI IMG/M metagenome (GOLD analysis project Ga0180301, IMG submission 121797) | Subseafloor sediment microbial communities from Guaymas Basin, Gulf of California, Mexico - Guay16, Core 4569-2, 12-15 cm | ecosystem: Environmental > Aquatic > Marine > Hydrothermal...
CACCGGAATCATCGCCGCACTCGTCGGCCAGAAGATGACCAATTTCGACGCCGCCGTGCTCGGAGTTTACATTCACGGCCTGGCGGGCGACATCGCCGCCGAAAAAACCGGACAAATCAGCCTGATCGCCGGCGATATAATCGAATCGCTCGCCCCGGCATTCCTGAAATCATAACCGCAGGATGGAAATTTTTTGAAATTTTTCTTTGCCTCCGTCCGGGAAAATCCGCCTCTGCAAGACTGGTGTGTGCGTTTTCCCGGTCCTGCAAAAAACTTGCCCTCTCGCCTCGACCGCCCATTGCCTGCAACGATTACATTACCTATATTTTAAGTGGATTTGGGCGAAAACCTTGTAATTAGCGACATCGTATTAGTAGTAGAAACGAAACGCGAGGACACAAAAAATGAGTACGAAACCGACTGTGGTTCACGTTACGCACGAAGCTATCGGAAAAATCGGAGGAATCGGCGCCGTACTTGAGGGGCTGTTCACCAGCGAAACGTATCAACAGGAGGTCGGCAGGAATATTCTCATCAGCCCGCTTTTTTCAACAGAAGGCGATGTGTCCACCAGGCTCGGTGAGTGGGGCGAAGTTCTGTATTCTTCTCTCGACGGCATGATCAAGACCAGCTATTTTTCCAGCTTCCGAAAAATCGAAGATACGTTCAACGTCAATATCGTATACGGCAGGCGGACCTTTTCCGACCACTTCAGCAGTGTGAAGGGTTGCCCCGAGGTCATCCTTATCGACATCTCGAGGATAGAGGAAAGACCCGTCAACGAACTCAAGGGACGAATGTTCCAGGAGTTCGGCATTCGCAGCGACCTCTATGAGAATCTCTGGGAATATGAACAGTACATGCGGCTTGCCCCGCCCGCAATCGCGGCGCTCAAGGCTATCGGCGCCGCCAAGCACGATGCACCCACTATCATCGTCTCGCACGAATTTATGGGTATGCCCACGGCGCTTCAGGCGATACTCGATCCGTTCGATTTCAAGACCGTCTTCTATGCACACGAAGTGGCGCCCATGAGGCGCATCGTCGAAAAACATCTCGGTCACGACACCATGTTCTACAATGTGATGAAATCCGCCAAGGAAAACAACCAGAGCGTCAACGAAGTATTCGGCGATCAGAACCACTTCTTCAAATTTGCACTCGTCGACGCCGCACGCCACTGCGACAACATCCTCGCCGTCGGCGATTACGTCGTGGAAGAGTTGCAGTTTATGGCGCCGGAATTCCAATTAGCCGACATCGACCTGACCTACAACGGCATTCCCTCCTACGCGATCGGCTTCGCCGAAAAACAGCAGTCGAAACAGAGACTACAGCAGTACTGCAGCAACATACTCGGATACAAACCCGATTTTGTCTTCACGCACGTTACGCGGATGACACCCAGCAAGGGGCTCTGGCGCGACCTCCGGGTGCTGGAGCACATGGACAGGGAATTTACGACCGAAGGAAGGTTCGCCGTCCTGTTTGTGCTCAGCACCGAAACCGGAAAAAGGCGCAACTGCGATATATACGATATGGAAGCACGCTACAACTGGCCCGTCGCCCACCGCGAAGGCATGCCCGATCTGTCCGGGGGCGAGGCGGCATTTTACACCGGCGTGCAGGAATTCAACGCAAAAAGCCGAAACATCAAGGTCGTCTATATCAATCAATTCGGATTCGACCGCGAATGTTGCGGGCACAGGGTTCCGCCCGACGTCGAGTTCATGGACATTCGAAAAGGATCGGATGTTGAGTTCGGCCAGAGTATTTACGAACCCTTCGGAATCGCACAGCTCGAGCCGCTCAGTTTCGGCGGAATCTGCGTCCTCTCTAATGTCTGCGGCTGTGCCGGCTTCGTCAAGGCCGTTACCGGCGGCAAGGACGCCAGGAACGTCATCGTCGCCGACTATACCCAACTCAACTGGGACGGATGGTACGACCTGGAAGACCTCCAGCAGATCGGCAAGGACGCCCGCGACAGAATCGAACACCAGATCAGTGAAAAGGTCGCCCTGGAAATCTGCGCCAGACTGCCCAAAAACGACGACGAGACCGCATCAATGATCGCGTCCGGATATGATCTGGCCAAACACATGAGCTGGGAAGTCGTCGTCAACAACTATGTGCTCAAGGGCCTCCGCAAGGCAATGCAGAAGAGCCGGCAAGGGCGAATTCACCTGCGGGCCTGAGACGCCGACTGATATTGTCGGAACACCTTTGAATGTGATACTTTCACCACCGGGATGATGGAGGGGATCGTCCCGGTGGCTCCTTTTTTACACCTGCACCCGCCCAAACATCCCGGGCCGGCGCTTGACTTTGCGCCATGACGATGGTAGAGTGGACCCGGCAGCCATGAAGAAAAAGAAACTCATAGTCGGAATATTAGGCGGTATCGGCTCGGGTAAAAGCACCGTCGCCGCCGAGTTCGCAAAACTGGGCTGCGCCGTCATCAATGCCGATAAAATCGCACATGAACTCCTCCTCAATGAGGACGTCAGGCAACAGCTTATCGACGCCTTTGGCGAAGGGATATCCGAAAAAAATGGGTTAATTAACCATGCCGAACTTGCCGATACAATATTTAACAGCGACAAAAACGTCGCACGCATCAACGATATAATCCACCCGCTGGTTTTTGACAGAACAAACGAACTGATAGAACAATATAAGCGGCAGGAGAAAATTCAACTGATTATCCTGGATGCCCCCCTGCTGGTGGAGGCCGGCTGGGCGCAAATGTGCGATAAACTCGTTTTTATCGACTGTGACCCCAAAATAAGGGCCCAAAGAGCCGAAAAAAAAGGGCTCGGCGGCGAAAAACAGCTAAAAAAAAGAGAAAAATTTCAAATTTCTCTGGACACGAAGGCGAAATTAGCTCATTATACAATCTGTAACAATTCTGGCTTATCGGCCTTGACTGATCGGGTCGCATGTGTTTTTTCAACTTTGACCAGATAGTATTTTAGTTTTATTTTGGGGCAAAAACACCCGATGGTGTTGCTGTACAACTGATCTTTACAACCCGGAAAGCAAATCCGCTAACTCCCACGCCCTCAAGCTTTGAGGTGGGATTCAAAACAGAGTAGATTGCGTCTATAACCGGTTTGGCGCAAAGAACAAGGAGAGATTATGGCGAAAGCAGCCAAGACAACTGCAAAGAAGACGGCAAGAAAGAAATCAAGCAGGAAAAAAACGTCCGGCCCCGCCAATGGCGATGAACAATCCCTGACCGAGGAGGTCCAGGCCGCCGGGTCGCAAGGTATTACTCCAGACGCCGATGACGGCCAACAGACCGCCACAGCTACCGCCACCAGGAGTTCTCGTGCAACCGGCAAGAGCCAGCAGGCCGCCGATAAGAAAAAAGAAGAAGAGTCGATACACGCCAAATATGAGCGGGTGAAGAAGGGAAACCTGCACCTCACAGACCTGCAGAATCTCGACGCAGGAGAACTCCACAAACTCGCAAAAAAAGAAGGCATCTCGGAGTACATGGGCCTCAACAAACAGCAGCTCATCTTCAAGATCCTCAAGGAACGCATCCAGCAGAACGGCCTGATGTACGGCGAGGGCGTCCTCGAGGTTCTGCCCGACGGTTTTGGATTCCTGCGAAGCACCAACTACAACTACCTTTCTTCACCTGACGACGTATATGTCTCACCTTCCCAGATTCGCCGATTCGGTCTGAGAAGCGGAAATATCGTCTCCGGTCAGATTCGCCCGCCGAAAGAAAGCGAAAAGTATTTTGCCCTGCTCCGCGTCGAAGCAATCAACTTTCAGGAGCCGGACAAGCTCTCCGAAAAGGTGGTTTTCAGGGACCTTACGCCTCTGCACGCCGAGGAAAGGCTCCTGCTCGAGACGGTGTCCGAGGAGTTGAGCATGAGAATTATCGACCTGGTTACGCCTGTCGGCAAGGGCCAGCGCGGTTTGATCGTCGCTCCTCCCAGGACAGGCAAGACCGTCTTGCTCCAGAAGATCGCAAACGCCATCAGTGCAAACCATCCGGAAGTCAAGATGATTGTCCTGCTGATCGACGAGCGACCCGAGGAAGTAACCGACATGGAGAGAAAGACAGCCGACGATGTCGAAGTGATCTCCTCCACGTTTGACGAGCCGTCCTCCAGGCATTGTCAGGTCGCCGAAATGGTCGTGGAAAAGGCAAAGCGCATGGTCGAGTACGGCGAGGACGTCGTAGTTTTATTGGACTCGATCACCCGGCTGGCTCGCGCTTACAATACAGAAATGCCCCACTCCGGAAAGATTCTTACCGGTGGTGTCGACGCCAACGCAATGCAGATGCCCAAGCGGTTTTTCGGCGCTGCAAGAAACATTGAGTTCGGCGGCTCGCTGACCATCCTTGCAACTGCACTGGTTGACACCGGATCGAAGATGGACGAGGTTATTTTCGAGGAATTCAAGGCGACCGGCAACATGGAACTGCACCTGGACCGCAAGCTCGTCGAACGACGGACATACCCCGCTATCGACATCAGCAAGTCCGGAACCAGGCGGGAAGAACTGCTCCTGGATAAAAAGGAACTCGAACTGGTCTACAGACTCAGAAAAGTGCTCAGCGAAATGAACATTGTCGAATCCGTCGAGTTGCTCAAGAGCAGGCTCGCCAAATATCGCACAAACGCCGAGTTCCTCATGAGCCTCAATGTGGACTGACCAAAACCTGGCGCAGACAAAGCATGGCAGAGCCACTTGCGAAAATCTATGAACCAAAATCAATAGAGGCAAAAGCAAGCCAAATCTGGCTGGCCGGGAACTTCTTCGCCGCCGATGCTGCTGCCGCCTCTGCAAAGGGCAGTTACACCATAGTCATCCCGCCGCCCAACGTAACCGCCGCTCTCCATCTGGGCCACGCACTGAACAACACGCTCCAGGACATACTCATACGGTTCAGACGCATGCAGCAGTTCAACACGCTGTGGATGCCGGGCACCGATCACGCGGGAATCGCCACTCAGACCGTCGTGGAAAAACGTCTCCTTGCCGAGGAGGGCAAACGGCGAACGGATTATGAAAGGGACGAGTTCGTCGGGCGTGTTCAGGCATGGAAGGACGAATACGAAGGCCGGATACTGGGCCAACTCAAGAGCATGGGCTGTTCCTGCGACTGGGGTCGCACGCGATTTACCATGGACGAAGTCTGTGCAAAGGCCGTTCGTGCAAACTTTTTCAACCTCTTCAAAGACGGCCTGATCTACCGCGGCAAGAGACTCGTCAACTGGGACCCGGCGACGCAGACCGTTCTTGCCGACGATGAAGTCGAGCATGAAACCGTGCACGGACATTTCTGGTACCTGCGATACCCGCTCGTCGAACCGGTCGAAATCGACGGCCAAATCATCGACCATGTAACCGTCGCAACAACCCGCCCCGAAACAATGTTAGGCGATACCGCTATCGCCATGAATCCCTCCGATCCGAGGGTCGCGCTGGTCGGAAAACAGGTGCGCCTCCCCATAGTCGGCAGAATCATCCCAATAATCGCCGACGAGCACGTTGTTTTGCCGGACCCCGAAAGCGAAGACGAAAAGGCAAAGTTCTCAACCGGATTCCTTAAGGTAACGCCGGCGCATGACCCCGACGACCGGCAGATCGGCCTGCGGCATGATCTTGAGATTATAAATGTCATGGCGCCGGACGGGTCGATCAGCGATAAACACGGCTGGGAAGATGCAGCCACACCCGAAGCCCAGTCGCTCCTGGGCATGGACCGTTTCGAGGCCAGAGAGGCGATCGTTGAATGGTTCCGTACGGAAAATCTCCTCGAAGATGTCCGCGAATACACCCACGAGGTAGGCCACAGCTATCGAAGCCACGTCCCCATCGAACCCTACCTGTCCGACCAGTGGTACATCGCCGTAAAGAAACCAATCGATCACCTCGCTGAAAAATTCGGCGCCGGGCTGATCGAAGGCACGGATATACCGGCAAACTCACTTGCAGGTCTGGCGCTGAAACCTCTCCTCGACGAAAGACTGCGCTTCATCCCCCCCCGATACGCCAAAACATACCAGACCTGGCTCGAAGACCTCCGCGACTGGCCCATCAGCAGACAACTCTGGTGGGGACATCGCATACCGATCTGGTCTTCGCCGAATCAGCCGAAGGAAGTTCCTCAAATCGCTGTGCGCCAAGGAACCGACGAAAATGGCGAAACGGTCTATTACACCTGCCTGCGCCCCGGCTGTGAGGCAATTGAGCGTCAACTCGAAGCCGAAGGTTGCCGGCGCGACCCCGATGTTCTCGACACATGGTTCTCGTCGGCGCTTTGGCCTTTCAGCACATTGGGCTGGCCGGATGACGTGCCGGAGATGAAGGCTTTTTATCCGGGCGATGTGCTTTGTACGGCTCGTGAGATTATTACGCTTTGGGTCTCGCGCATGGTCATGATGGGGCAGTATTGCGCAGGCGATATTCCTTTTAAGGATGTTTACATCCACGCGATGATCCAGGATGGGCAGGGGCGCAAGATGTCCAAGAGCCTCGGCAACGGGATCGACCCGCTGGTCGCCATCGACAGTCATGGTGCCGATGCGATGCGGTTTACGTTGGCGAGTATGACGACGGATACGCAGGATATTCGTATGCCGGTTGCGCCGATGGAGCTGCCGGACGGCCGGACGGTAAACACCTCGCCCAAGTTCGATATCGGGCGCAATTTCTGCAACAAGCTCTGGAACGCCTCGCGGTTTGCCATGATGAATCTCGATGGCGCCGACCCCGAAAAATTCGACGCCGAAAAAATGGATCTCACCGACAAATGGATTCTCTCACGCCTGACAAGAACAATAATCGCCGTCTCGGAGGACCTGGAGCAGTTCAAGTACAACGAACCGCTAAACGCCATTTACAGATTCTTCTGGAACGATCTGTGCGACTGGTATCTCGAATGGGTCAAACCCCGAATACAGGACGAAGAGCAGAAACCAATTGCCCAAAACGTCCTTGCTTTCGCTCTCGACCAGACGCTCAGGCTGCTGCATCCGTTTATCCCGTTTATTACCGAGGGCATCTTCCAGAACTTAAATTCCATCGCCCCCGTGCGAAAACTCAACGCCCTTGCAGACGCCCCCGCCGCCGAAGCGATCATCATCGCCCAATGGCCCCAGGCCGTCCGGAGCCTTATCGACGAGCAGACCGAGCGGCAGATATCGGCCGTTCAAAACTGCATCCGCGCTATCCGTGAAATTCGCAACAAATACAACATTGCCCCCACCCGGAAGCTCAATGCCTCGGCAAAGGCGCCGCAGGCCGCCGCCGACATTCTCAACCAAAACGCCGACCTGATCGGCAACCTCGCCGGTGTCGAACAATTTTCCGCCGCAACCGATATGGACAAAGCCGCCGACTCAGCCGCGGCAATCATCGAAGACGTGCAGATTTATGTCCACGGGGTCATAGACCCCCAGGCCGAACGAAAACGCCTGGAAAAGAAGAAACAGCAGCTTGAAAACGGAATAAAACCGCTGCTGGCCAAACTCGGCAACGAAAACTTCGTAACAAGAGCAAAGCCCCAGGTCGTCGAACAGGCCGGGCGGAGACTGAAAGAACTAACCGAGCAACTCGAAGCCGTCGATAAGCACCTTGCCGAACTCTGAACGCAGGGTGGGGCTTGCCCCGCCAAAAAAAGAATTTCAAAATCTCTTTGACGAGGCATTGGGAAAATGGAAATACCTGTCGAACTATCGCGAATCATCATAAACGAATCCGTCGATCAGCAGATCATCGTTCTCAGCGAACGCGCCGGCGACAGGAGCTTTCCCATCGTCATAGGCATGCCTGAAATCCTCGCTCTCGACCGCCGCCTCAAGCGCATCGAACTGCCCCGACCTATGACACATGATTTGTTGGCCAATCTCATCGACCAGGTGGGAGCAAGCGTCAAAAAAATTGTCATCAACGACTTGCGAGACCACACCTTCTTCGCCCAACTACACGTGGAGCTCGACGGAGAAGCGATCGAAATCGACAGCCGCCCCTCCGACGCAATCGCATTAGGCGCCGGCCTCGACGTGCCTATTTTTGTCCATCAGCGTGTTTTTGAAAAAATGCAGATGTGATATTGGTAAGCAGAAGCAGCCCAACCGCCGTGCACAGCATACTGTCGGCGAGATTAAACGCCGGCCAGTGAGCCCGGCGCCAGTAAAAGTCCAGAAAGTCCCGCACGAACCCCGCATTGAACGCCCGGTCATACAGATTCCCGGTAATCCCCGCGGCAAACAGCGCCAGCGCCGCCTGTACGATGCGATGATGCACCCTGCCGAAAACAAAAACGCCCAACACCACCGCTAATGCAATCACCGATACCGCCACCAGTATCGCCGTCCGCCCCTGGGCGATACTGAACGCCGCACCGCTGTTTTGGCGCATCACCAAGTTGAACAGCCCGTCGATGACAGAATACTCCTGGCCCGGCACGTCCCTGAGCCATTTGAAAACGGCCCACTTGCTCCACAAGTCCGCACCGGCGCCGATGATCACAATCGACCAGAAAATCCGGTGTGCCTTCGCGTCGGGCCATCGCCCCATGGTCCGGGCTTGTGAATCCGACCGAGATATCCCGCTGTGCCGTTTTGCTTCCAAATTGCTGCGCCTTGTCGGAACCACAATCCCTTACTGATTCGCATATCTCTCATACAGTTCTCTGAGCCCGGGCTGGTCCGGCTCGATTCGGAGTGATTCGGCCCACTGGGCAAGCCCTTTGGCCTTAAACGTATCATCGTTGGCGGCAACGGACTTTAGAATGTACGAAACACCCAGCCCCTTCTTCGCCGTCCAGTCATCGGGATCGAGCCTCGCAGCCGTCTCATAATTGGCTATCGCCTTGTCAACGTCCTTGAGCTTCAGCCAGGCATACCCCAAATATTGATGCGCCTGCGCATTTGTCGGCTCAATCTCAATCACATCAGTCAACAAGTCCCGGGCCGGGACAAAATCCTCATTACGAAGATACACCACCGCAAGCGAAACCATCACCTGCGGCCGGGCGCCGCCCAGATCGAGCGCCCGCCGATACGCTTCAATCGCCTTGCCATGCTCCTTGCGAGCCTTGTACACGTCCCCGAGCACAACCGCCGGGTCAGGCGAATTCGGGTCGATCTCGCCGGCAAGCCGACCGTACTCGATCGCTCGGTCAAAGTCCTCAACTGCAAGATAGCATTGCGCGGCGCCTATATGCGATTCATAATGCCGCCCGTCCAGTTCACACGCCGTCACGTACGCACGGATCGCGCGTGCGAACTGCTCGGTCATCTGCGTTACCTTGCCCATATTGAAGAAATCCTTGAGCGACCACGGATCAAGTTCCGTCGCCTGCTCATACGCATCGGCGCTCTTTTCATACTCGCCGCCCATCCGGTAAATGTCGCCCTTCAGCGAATACCCGAGCGCAAACCTGGGATCAAGCTCCAGCGCCGCATCCAGTTTTGCTATCGCCTTGTTCGGCTCATTGAGTTCTTTGAGCATCATGGCGTCGACATACAGACCCACCGCCTGACGCTGACTGGCTGATTGGTCCTCTTCCAACTCAACGGCCGGCATGGCTGTCTGCACACCTTTCCCACAGCCGCCGATCAAGATCAGCAACGCCGGCGCCGCCATGATAATAAGTCCATTATACCTGGACCCCAAACACCTCAACGAGGTTTCCTTTCAACGTAAGATTCAGACTGATTTCCCTGCTCCCTGGAGCCGACACATCCCACCGTTACCGATTTTACCGTTTCCGTCGCAAAAGTCAATACCATTGGCTCGAATAATCTGTTTCAACCGCATATTTGAGTCGGCCGGTGGCGGCGACGGAGTATTCATCACCCATATCGGACATTTTGCCGGCGATATTGAATCGGAACCGCCCGTAAATTGAGAAATTGTCGCCCCGCCCGCCCTCCTGATACTATAAACACCGTCATCGGGCTCTATTCGATTGACATACCGCAAGCCATCATATACGATGCTTAAACTGTGTTTGCAGGGGCAAATCGGTGTCTGAAAGGCTGTAGATTGATGACGAAAAACAGAGTATCTCTTAACAACAGGCCCTACATAGTCATTATTCGCGATGGATGGGGCTATAATCCCCATTTTGCCGAAGACAAATCCAACGCGATAAGGTGCGCCCACACCCCCGTTGACGACATGCTCATGGCCCAGTATCCCCACACGCTTATCCATACCAGCGGCGAGGACGTGGGTCTGCCTGCCGGCACGATGGGAAACAGCGAAGTCGGCCACCAGAATATCGGTGCAGGCCGGGTCGTCTACCAGGATTCCGTCAGAATCACATGCGCAATCCGCGACGGCTCATTTTTCCAGAATCCAGAACTGCTAAAAGCCGTAAATCATGCCAAAGAAGCCGGCGGAAAACTGCATCTTATGGGACTTTGCTCCGACATCGGCGTCCATTCCCTGCTTGGCCACCTGTACGCACTGCTCGAACTGACAAAGGGAAATGATCTCGAACGGGTTTACCTGCACGCCTTCATGGACGGACGCGATTCGCCGCCAACCAGCGGGGCGGGTTGTTTAGCCGACATCGAAGAGAAGATGCGGCAGATCGGTGTTGGTCAAATCGCAACAGTTATGGGACGTTTCTACGCCATGGACCGCGACAATCGCTGGAATCGCGTCCAGGCCGCCTACGATTGTATGACCGCAGGTATTGGGGCGTCGGCCCCCTCCGCCGCCGAGGCCATCAGCACAAGCTACGAAAAAGGCGAAACCGACGAATTCGTAAAACCGGTCAATATCGCCAACGCCGAAGGCAAGCCGAAGGCGCTTGTCGAAGACGGCGACAGTGTCATCTTCTTCAACTTCCGCGGAGACCGGCCCCGTGAGATTACCCGCGCCTTTGTGCAGGGCGACGATTTCAAAGGTTTTCAAAGGAAGGCGCGCCCCGGCGTCCACTTCCTCTGCATGACCGAATATGATGCGACGATTCCGGCGCCCGTCGCTTTTGAGAAGGTCAGGGACCTGCCCAACATTGCGGGTCGGTACTTCAGCGACCTGGGTCTCAGACAGTTCCGTTGTGCCGAAACCGAAAAGTATGCCCATGTAACCTTCTTCTTCAACGGCGGGCGGGAAGAACCCTTCCCGGGCGAAGTCAGACAGATCGTCCCCTCGCCGAAGGTTGAAACTTACGATATGAAACCCGAAATGAGCGCGTATGAAGTTTGCGACGTCATACTCGAAAAACTCGACGGCGACGAGTTCGATGTCGTCATCTGCAACTTCGCAAACCCGGACATGGTCGGCCACACAGGAGTGCTCGAAGCGGCGGTCAAAGCCGCCCGGACGGTTGACGAGTGTGTCGGCAAGATTCTCGATAAGGTCAAACAACTCGCAGGAGGCGCCGTCATACTCGCCGATCACGGCAATTTCGAGAGAATGTGGGACAGCCAAAACAACATGGCCCACACCGCCCACACCGTCGGCGATGTGCCTTTTATCGTATTTGACGAGCGCTTCAAAAACAGAAAACTCGCCGAAGGCGGCCGGCTCGCCGATGCCATACCCACGCTGCTGGAGATCATGGGCCTGCCCAAACCCGACGAAATGACCGGTAGAAGTTTGTTGCTGTAACAACGTGATGATGCTGTGAACTATTTAGCCCCGGGCGCCGCCCGGGGTCAGATTCAGATTCGTATCCGCTGCTGAAGGAAAAAAACAATGTCCCGCATAGCGGTCCTTGACGAAAACCTGATCAACATGATCGCCGCCGGCGAGGTCATCGAACGCCCCGCAAGCGTCGTCAAGGAACTGCTCGAAAACAGCATCGACGCCGGCGCCTCCAAAATCACCGTCGCCATCGAAGACGGAGGCCGAAAACTCATCGCCGTAACGGACAACGGCTGCGGAATGGACGCCGCCGACTTAGGCGTCGCCTTCAAACCCCACGCCACCAGCAAGATCAAAACAAGCAGCGATCTTGCGGATATCGCCACCATGGGCTTTCGCGGCGAGGCTCTTGCCAGCATCGCCTCGGTAAGCCGCCTCCGCATCGTCAGCAGAACCGGCAACGCCATACAGGCAAACGCCCTCGACATCGATTGCGGCGCCGCCCAACCCGTCAAACCATGCGCCGGCGATTACGGAACCACCATCGAGATTCGCAACCTTTTCTACAAACTGCCCGCCAGGAGAAAGTTCCTCCGCACCGCCAACACAGAAATGTCGCACATCATCGAACACTTCACGCGAATCGCCCTTGCCCACCGCAACATCGACATGACGCTCATTCATAACGGCAGGCAAATCCACCGACTGCTCAGCAACCAGTCCCTCAAGGACCGCATTGCACAGTTGCTTAGCCGAAACATCGCAGAAGACCTTCTCGAAACCGAAAGCTCTGAACAGGACATGCACATCTTTGCGCTTCTGGGCACACCCGCTATCGCCCGGGGAACCTCGAAATTTCAGTACGTCTTTTGCAACCGGCGTTTTATTCGCGACAGGTTCATCGGACACGCCGTCAAAGAGGCCTATCGCGGACTGATCGAACACAACAAATATCCCGTCGTCTTCCTCTTCCTCGAACTGTCGCCCGACGCCTACGACGTCAATGTCCACCCGACGAAGATCGAGGTTCGCTTCCAGAACGCAAACCTCGTCCATTCGCAGGTCCTGGCCGTCCTTCGCGAAAAACTCCTCAACACCAACCTCGACACCTTCGCACAACTGCCCGCCCGCCCGGTCGACTTGGCGCCCGACGACCGGATGAGTCGCGACGAGCAGGCCAGACGCCGGAGAATTACGCAGGCCATGGCCGATTTCTTCAAGACACACAAGCCCGAACAAACCGCACAGCAGCGATTCGCCTTTACCGCCGGCCGGAAAAGCTCCTCCTCCGTCGCCCTGCCGGAACTTCCCGGACACCCGACAGCTCAACCGGCGACACAAGCAGACGACGATACCCCTTTGCACGCCGATTTTCTGCAACTCCACAACAGCTACATCGTTACACAGACCGACGAAGGTTTTGTCATCATCGATCAGCACGCACTCCACGAACGGATCATCTACGAGGATCTCTGCAGAAAGACCGCCGCCGGACGCCTCGCCTCACAGCGACTGCTCATCCCCGAAACACTCGAAATCGACGACACTCAGGCCGACGCAATCGGCGCCCACAGCGAACTCATCTCAAGGCTCGGCATCGAACTTGCCCCCTTCGGACCTAAGACAATCGCCATCCAGGCCTTTCCCGCAATTCTCGCCGGTGTCTCCCCGGCGGACTTCGTCGGCGACCTGCTCGACAGACTCACCGACAAAAGCCTCAACCTCGACGCCGAAAGGCTCCTCCACGAACTGCTGGACATGACCGCCTGCAAAGCCGCCATAAAAGCAGGCCAATCCCTGACCAATACGGAGATGGCCCAGTTGTTGGCCGACAAGCAAACCATCGAACGCGCAAGCCACTGTCCGCACGGCCGACCGACAACTATAAAATTCACACTCACAGAACTCGAAAAGCAATTCAAGAGAACATGAAAATAATCGCAAACAAGTGGTTCTGGCTCGCCGTCTTCGTCCTTTCATGGACCGTCGCCGGCGTAGCCATGTTCTCTGATGACACCACCGCCATAACCGAACATGGAGGCCCCTGCCCGCAAAGAATAGTCGCCATGGCCCCCAACCTCACCGAGATACTCTTCGCCCTCGGACTCGAAGACAACATCGTCGGCGTGACCGAATACAGCAATCATCCGCCGTCCGCCCGACAAAAACCCGTCATGGGAACATTCTGGCAGCCAAACATAGAAGCCGTCGTCGCCGCCCGCCCGGACCTGGTCGTCGCTCTCGGCTTTAACCGGCAGGCAGGACTCGCCCACCGCCTGGCGCGACTGAATTTCAACACCCTCACCGTCAATATCGAAACAATTCCACAACTCCTCGACGCCATCGAGAAAATAGGGACAGTTACCAATAAAACCGCCGCCGCACGCCGCCTGAGCGAACGGCTCCGGAACAACCTCGACAATATCTCCCGGCGCGTCGCCGCCGGACACCGACCCAAGGTCCTCTACATCATACAAATCGAGCCCCTCCGCGTCGCCGGCAGGCAGACCTTCATAAACGAACTCATCGAATTAGCCGGCGGCGAAAACGCAATCGCCCCCACCATCAACAAGTATCCCCCAGTCGGCCCTGAACAGGTCATCGCCTCCAACCCCGACGTCATTATTCAACCCGTGATGGACGTCATGGAAAAAGCCGATCTCACCGCCGGCAAACAGCAGTTGGTCGAGTACTTCGACCGATTCCAGAGCATTGCCGCCGTAAGCGGTAACCGAATTTACGTTATCGACGGCGATGCCGTCTCGCGCCTCGGCCCGCGGATCGACCAGGCCGCAGAGACCGTCGCAAGATGCCTCAGCCCCGAACTCTTTGAAGAACCATGATATGACAAAACTCCTGACACCGCCAACCCTGTTGACGCGAATCCTGCTTGCAACCGTAATGCTGGCGGCGGTCATGCTTGCCTGCTCACTGCTGGGAACCGAGCATATCTCCTTGAAAAAAGCCCTTGAACCCTCTCACCCCGGCGTCGTCAACCCCGATTATGAAATATTCTTCCGAGTCAGAGGCCCGCGCATCATCCTCGCCGCCATCGTCGGCGCCGCCCTGGCCTGCAGCGGAGCGGTACTCCAGGCCCTTTTGAGAAATCCCCTGGCCGATCCCTACATCCTCGGTATCTCCAGCGGCGCAGGACTCGGCGCCATCATCGCCATCACCATCTTCAGCAGACTCAACTGGATGCTCTGGGGACGTTCTCCCATCGCCTTCTTTGCCTTTGTGGGGGCTCTGGCCACCGCAGGGCTCGTCTGGACCGTCGCAAGGCTCACAGGAAAATCACAAGTTACGCACCTGCTCCTGGCGGGCGTCGTCGTAAACGCCTTCTTCTCGGCGATGATCATGTTTCTAACCTCTATCGCCAACAGTTCCCAGGTCCAGCGAACCATCTTCTGGCTCATGGGCAATATCATCGAAGAGGATCCCCTCGTTTTGTGGACCTCCGGCGGATTCGTGCTGGCCGGCATCTTCGCCCTGTTCTTCATCAGCCCTCAGCTTAACGCGCTTAGCTTCAGCGAAGTTGACGCAAAAGCCATGGGGATCAACACAGCCGCCACCCAAACCGTCGCCTTTGTCCTTGCCGCACTGATCACCGCCGTCGCCGTCAGCCTCAGCGGCCTTGTCGGGTTTGCAGGGCTTATCGTTCCCCACGGAGTAAGGCTCGTATTCGGACCGGATCACCGGCAGCTCCTGCCGCTTAGCGCCCTCATCGGCGCCGGCTTCCTCGTCGCCGCCGACACGCTGGCGCGCATTGTAGTCGCTCCCGCACAACTGCCCGTCGGCGTCGTTACCGCCCTTATCGGCGGGCCGTTCTTCCTCGTCTTACTCGTCAGATATTCCAGAAGGATTGACTGGCTGGCAAAATGAATATTATTGAAGCCAAAAACCTGACCTTCAGTTACACCGATAAGCCGCTCCTGGCCGACCTGACCTTCTCCGTACCGGCCGGCTCATTTGTCGCCATCGCAGGCCCAAACGGCGTCGGAAAGACCACACTGCTGAATCTGCTCTCGGCCTTGCTCAAGACCCAATCCGGCTCAATAATCCTCGACGGCAAGGGCATCCGATCCTTTTCGGCAGCGATGCTCGCCCGGAAAATCGCCGTTGTTCGACAGGAATTCATACCGCCATTCGGTTTTTCCGTCATCCAGACGGTGCTCATGGCCAGAACACCCTACTACAACAGGCTCGGCTTTGAGACCCCCGCCGACAAGGAAATCGCCGCCGGCGCCCTCAAAGCCACTGATATAGCCGATCTGGCAGAGCGACAGCTCGCCCAAATCAGCGGGGGCGAAAGGCAGCGAGTCTTCATTGCCCGAGCCTTGGCCCAGAAAACCCCCATTCTGCTCCTCGACGAGCCCACCAGCTTCCTCGACCTGCGACATCAGGTCAAAATCTACGATCTCCTCAAGAAAATGCAGATTGAAGAGAAAAAAACCGTCATCGCCATCACCCACGACATAAACCTCGCCGCCCAATACTGCGACAATGTTTTGCTCCTGGCACAAGACGCCCGGTATTATCAGGGCACGCCCAACGACGTATTCTCCACCGAAACAATCGGCAAAGTCTATGGTATCGGCGGCTTCTCAGGGGCGGTGAGAACCCAAAAATTCTTCCTGCCGTTGGGCAAGTACGCACGTGATTATCGGGTCATCCGACACACAAGTGCCTGTGAGAACAAAACTTAGATAAAGGCATCGGCCGGCAGGTTTTTTTTGCCGTCGCCTATATTTTCGTTCCAAATATCTGCCGAATATATTATATTACGGGGCTAACTGTACGGTTGCCGAACGTATAAGCTCTATACGGCAAGGTTCATTGCAGGAAAGGTATTGAGCGGTGGCAAAGAAGGTCAAAAAAGCAGTAAAGAAAAAGAAGTCGCCTCAGAAGAAAGCGACCGGGAAGGTCTCTAAAAAAAAGGCTGCAAAGAAGGCTGTAACAAAAAAGAAGAAAGCCGCCGGGAAAACCGCAAAACGAGCCGCCGCCAAAAAGACGCAAGGCGCAAAACCAAAAGCCCGTCGCCGTAAACTCACGCCCGTCGAGATTGAAGGATACAGGCGATTGTTGCTTGAAAAGTGGGCTGAGCTTCTTGGCGACGTCAACCACATCGAAGAGGAAGCCCTCAGAAAGTCAAGACTTGATGCCGCAGGAGACTTGTCCAGCATGCCCATCCACATGGCCGACCTGGGAAGCGACAACTTCGAGCAGGAATTCGCCCTCGGGCTGATGGACAGCGAGAGAAAAATCCTCAACGAAATCCGGGCTGCCCTGCAGCGGATTGACCAGGGAACTTTCGGAATCTGCGAAGGGACTGGAAAACCCATCGCAAAGGCGCGGCTTAATGCCAATCCCTGGGCAAGGTATTGTATCGACTACGCCAGAATGGTAGAAGAAGGCCTCATTCTTGAAGGTGAGAAGGTCCCTGCCGAAGAGCAGGAAGACGAAGCGGGCGTTGAAGATTACCAGGAAAATTGGGACGATACGGAATACGAAGCGCAGGATGACGACGACGACGAACTGCTTGAAGAGCAGCCTGATGACGAAGACGAAGATGCATAACCGATGGCCGCCAGTGAACGACGGGCTTTTTAGCCTGCATACGCCGCGGCCGGACAACGATATCTCTTTTGGGCGGCAAGCGCATTATGAGTTTCGAAAATGAAGTCCAAATGTCCAATTTGTAATGCCCCGGCAAAGAAACATACCGGCCCTGCAAACAGACGAATCCCGAACAGATATTTCCCTTTTTGTTCCGAAAGATGCAAGCTGATTGACCTTGGCGCCTGGCTTGATGCACAATACACGATACCGCAATCCCAGGACGCCGATGACGCCGATTCCGACAACAATTGAACATTTGCTTGCGTACCGACGAATCAATGTATTTGACGCAATAACCCGTTATCAACGCCAATTTTAGTGAAAAAGGCCTTGTCATTTGCCGATAATAGAAAATTCTGGTTGTACTTTTCGTAAATTAAAAACCTTGTTTTAAGTAGTGAAACGGCACTATGACGGAAAAGAAACACGTATGGCAGATATGGGACAACATGGCCTTTGCCAGGTCTTTCCACAGCTTCAAGATGGCCCTTGCCCCTGCCAGAATGGTCATCGCGCTGGCTACGGTTCTGCTTATATGCCTCATCGGATGGCTAATGGACCTTACCGCCGTCATCGGAAGGGATTGGACAGAGACAAAAGCGACAGAAACCATTGATTTCAGTAGCACAGTGGATTTGCGGCCATATGCAAATAATCCCCAAAAAACCCTTTCAGGCATAGAGCAATACAGAATGGACCGGCGTTTTAATGGCGTATTCGCCACTCTTTGGCATTTCGGCGCCGCAAGGTTCAACAGTGCAACCGTCTCCTTGTTCCGACTGGAAATCACAAACCTGCTCCTCAATATCTGGCTATGCTTTCTGGCAATTGTCTGGGCCGTCTGGTTTCATCCGGTTTACAGCATCATCTATTTTATTCTCATTGCCATGGTCGTCTGTATTTCCGGCGGCGCCATCTGTCGAAACGCCGCTCTCGAATTTGCCAGAGGTGAAAAACCCGGCCTCACAGAATCGCTGGGCTTCGGCCTGAAGAAATTCAAAAGCCTCGTCACCGCTCCACTGGTTCTGACCGCAATCACCGCAGGCTTTGGCGCCGTTGTCTACCTGGCCGGACTGATCGGAAACATCCGCTACGCAGGCGAACTCTTTATAGCCCTGACACTGGCGGTCGCACTCGTCTTCGGACTCTTAACCCTCCTGTTCGGCATAGGCTCCATCGCGGGCGCAAATCTCATTTTCCCCGTCATTGCATATGAAGGCTCGGACGGATACGACGCCATCAGCAGATCATTTTGCTACGTCTACACGCATCCATGGTGGATGTTCTGCTACACCGCTATAGCAGCGGCTTTCGGAACCGTGTCGTATCTTTTTGTGCGGCTATTCGTGTTTGGCCTGCTCATTACTACATATACCCTGATCAATCTTGGAATATTCGATCAGCCTGAAGTGCCCGGGAAACTGGCAAGAATATGGGCAAAACCCAACTTTTTTGATCTTGTCGGACAAAACGCAGGCCCCGCCGGCTTGACGGAATCCGCCGCGGCCTTTATCATTTACATCACGGTGCTGCTTGTGGTGGGCCTTGTCGTGGCCTTTGTCATAAGTTTCTATTTCTGTTCAAGTACGATTATCTATGCGCTGATGCGAAGAAAAGTCGACGGCATCGACATGAGCCGCGTCTATGCACCACTCGAACAGGTCGCCCGAGGAGATATCGATTCTTCCGACCGGATTACACGACCGGCGCCCCTGTCCGGCAATGATGATGGAGCAAACTGATTTATGCCCGACAACGATACAACTGAAAAAGGGCGATTGCAGCAAACCCCTGACATCCATGCTTTCTCACACCTTGCCGAAACCGTACTGCACTATCGGAAACTCCTGATTATCTCAGTACACATCGTTGTCTTTGCCGCCGCTTTGATACTGGCCTTTCTATTCGCCTTTAACATGCACGTGGATCGAAAATGGCTGGTTGGCCCCTTTCCTTTCCTCCTGCTGGCGGCCCTGCCCATAAAGCTCATTGTCTTCGGCTGGTACGGACAGTATCGCGGCTGGTGGAGATACGTCGGAATTACCGATCTCATCCAGATAGCAAAGGCCTCTCTGTTCTCGGCTATCATCCTCATGACCCTCTGGACTGCTTACGGCTTGTACGGCGGCCTTGTCCTGCCGGAAACCTGGCCGGCGCAGTTCGACGAGAGGATAGAATCCCTCGAACAGATAATGATTCAACTCCGTCCAGTTGAGAATGAGTTGACAAACCTCACTGCAAAAAGAAAGCCTGTCCCCCAGGATATCGAAAATTGCAGGAGGGTCGTCAACAGGTTCTTCAGATGGTACTACAAAAAAGCCGCCATTCTTCACTACTCCAGGAAGGAAGTCAACAAAGTCATCGAGACGCTCGAAGTTATCGATGAGAAAATCAATGCCCTCCATCGCGGCGGCTCCGCCAGGACTCTAAAGGACCGCATAGGCGAGATCAAAAAGGAGAAGAAACGGCTCAGTAAAATCAAAGTCAAATTCGGCCGACATCAGACCAATCTCGTGAGCCTGCGAGATATGGTTGAGATGGCGCAGACCCGGCAAATCTTGCGCCGAATCGAAGAGGCCAACCCCTCCGAGGAAGAGCGATCTAAAACCGAGGCCCGCATCGAACAACTCAAAGGCTTCTGGCTGCAGATACACGGCGTCATCATGCTTGATTTGTTTACCACCATCATGCTCCTTGCCGGCGCCAGAATGGTCGTTCGGCTCTATCACGAGGAATACTTCTCGAGTACTCCGGCTGTGCTTAAACGATTTCTTATCGTCGGCGCCGGTGACGCCGGCGAAGCTCTGCTCCGTGAAATGATGCGTATAAAAATGGGCGAATACCACGTCGTCGGATTTGTCGACGACGACCCCGTAAAGCAGGGCATGAGAATCCACGGAGTGCCCGTTCTTGGCGCCGTCGATACGCTGCCGAAGATTTGCACCGAGCAGAAAATCGACGAAATCGGCATCGCATTGCCCAGCGCAAGCCATAAAGAGCTCAGGCGCGTTGTTCAGGTCTGCCAGGGAACAAATATCCGCTTCCGCACCGTCCCCTCGATCACCGACATCGCATCCGGAAAACTTCGTGTCTCGCAAATCCGGGACGTCGAGATCCATGACCTGCTCGGAAGAGATGTCGTCGAGCTTGACCTCGACGATATCGAACACTTTCTCAAGGGAAAAACCATCTTCGTCACCGGCGCCGGCGGCTCCATTGGTTCGGAAATGTGTCGCCAGGTATGCAAATTCAAACCGAAACTTCTCCTCCTGGCCGAACAGGCCGAAAACCCGTTGTTCTTTATCGAACGCGAGCTGGAAACCGCCTTCTCCGACGTAAGGATACTGCCCCTGATCTGCGACATCACCGATAAGCCGCGCCTCCGGCAGTTGTTCGCACAATATAAACCGCAAGTCGTTATCCACGCCGCCGCCCACAAGCATGTACCACTCATGGAAACCAACCCGGGAGAGGCCGTCAAGAATAATGTCATCGGCACCATGACCGTCGCCGAAGTCATTGGCGACTTCGGCGACGACAACTTCGTCATGATCAGCACAGACAAGGCCGTCAACCCCACCAGCATCATGGGCTCCACAAAACGAATCGCAGAGACCTACATCCAGGATCTCAACAGCACCAGCAAAACGCACTTCGTCACCGTCCGATTCGGAAACGTCCTCGGCTCAAACGGCTCCGTCGTGCCCATCTTTAAGAAACAGATCGCCGACGGAGGACCCGTTACCGTCACACATCCCGAAATGAGACGATACTTCATGACTATACCCGAAGCCAGCCAGCTCGTCCTCCAGGCCGCCACTATGGGACAGGGCGGCGAAATCTTCGTCCTCGATATGGGAGAGCCCGTCAAGATACTGGACCTCGCCACCGAACTGATCACGCTCAGCGGTTTCAAGCCGAACGAAGATATCGAAATCGTCTTCACCGGAATGCGACCCGGCGAAAAACTCTTCGAGGAACTCTCCATCGAAGGCGAGGATATGCTCCCCACGCGCCACCCCAAAATCGGAATCTGGAAAAACATCCCAAAAGACAGACAGACCCTCCGATCCGAAATCGCAAAACTCATCGACATCGCACAGGACCAGGATTACGACGCCATCGTCAACGAAATCAAGGTCCTCCTCCCCGAATACCTCGGCGACAAGAATAACAACAATAACCATTGACAGATCACGCCCCCCCCGTCAACCCGGCCCGGCGATAGACGCTCCCCACCAGCCGCAACGCATCTTCGATAGCCGGCGCAAAGAACACGGTGTAGTAGGGATTCATAACCGCACACGCCCGGCCGTGCGTCAGTATGTCCACTAACGAAAAACTCGTCAGATGGCCGCCGTTGGTTCCACCCATCAGGTTTTTATAATAGTTCGCAGGGCGGCCAGAAGCATATTAACATGGTTTTGCGTGCAACTGCAGCCCATCAGGCCTATCCGCCAGACCTTGCCGGCGAAGTCGCCTAATCCGCCGCCTATTTCGATGTTATACTCGTCGAGCAGGCGCCGACGCACCGCAGCGTCATCGACGCCGGCGGGAATCTTCACGGCGTTTAACATCGGGAGGCGATACTGCGCCGCGACAAGAAACTCAAAGCCCAACCCTTCCAGACCCTGCCGCAGCAACTCATGATTGCGGCGATGTCGCTCAAAGCGCGCCTCCAGCCCCTCCTCGAATATCAGGCTCAGTG
>Ga0180301_10001022_pt1 | contig 21873 bp, 18 predicted proteins | sample GuaBasSediGuay16_FD_121797 | JGI IMG/M metagenome (GOLD analysis project Ga0180301, IMG submission 121797) | Subseafloor sediment microbial communities from Guaymas Basin, Gulf of California, Mexico - Guay16, Core 4569-2, 12-15 cm | ecosystem: Environmental > Aquatic > Marine > Hydrothermal...
CCTCCTCAACGTCAACGCCTGATCCACATTAGCCGTAAAGAAGAGAAACGATGCATGCTCCCTCGACCCAACCTGAATAGTCGTAGGAACACTATATTCTGGCGCAACCCTCTTAGCATACTTCGCCCATCGTACAAGCGCCAAGCCAACTTCTTGACAGCGCTTTTTGTCGATAGCCATTGTCCTCATCTTAATTTTTGTGTCCTCTTAAAATATCTTAAATTAAGCATAGAGAGTCCTATATATTCAATTATTAATCCACATGCAAAAGCCATTATATGTCCCCGTACGTTTGCCCTTGGTGAACCATACCCCATAACCTTCAGAAAGTTCTCTGAATTCAATTGAATAGATACTATTATGACCATAAGCAATATCGAGAAGATAATGGTCGATACATAATGAAACGTCCTAATCCTATTTCTGAACATCCTAACTATGGGTATTGTAATGAGGTACGCAGATAAGGGAAAGAGGCAACCAAAAAGCCCAAAAGCCATAAGTGATGAACCACATATAGGTACTCCCTTATCCAAATCACGAATGTACTGCCCTATCGACGGAACGATATGCGCCAACATAGTATTGAGAACAATAAGCCGATCATGCATCCTAGACCAATTCCTTACTACTAACTCCCTCATGTTACACATTCTAATTAACAAATATACAATCACCGTATGGAGAAATACTATAACCATGGAGAAGCCGCCTATATAAGTTATGTTATAGCTTATATGTTCTGGTCTAGTGTGAGCAAGCCAAGAAGTTATAATGCCCCATGGCCTATCTCTTGAAAGAGCAAAAACGGGTATGCCATGATAGGGGAAGTGTACAAAGACTATAATCTGAGATACTACGATGACTAGAATGAACATTACGAAAACCCAAGGTATACTCCTATATGCATCCATTAACATCCCCCCTAGGAAAGGCATCATTCAAGTTGGCAAGACTAACATCTTCTGTCTAACACATAAATTAGGAATGTATTTATGAACTTTAGGGTCATCAACTAGGTAATAGCTCAGCAGCACATTAAGGTAGAAAGAATCATGCGATTATAAGAACCTTGAAAACGTCAGAGCGATGAGTAGTTGGCATTCAATGAAGTATACGAAGAAGATTAGATAGAAACATATGCATAGTACTAGTCTAGTTGAGATGACTTTAACTATCAGAGATCCCTATAAGGACAGAAAGAGTAGTAATTCAAGATCTACTCAGCCTATTCAATAGCTTCATGTGAACATTCCATATAGTTATAACGATGCTGAGGGATATTACTAGCTTCTTATACATTTTGTCAGCTTTAACAATAGACAGTAGTCTTATAAGTCTTACAGGTGTTATTCCATAATGATGAGCAGTTTTGTGTTAAATATCGATATAACCCTTGGACTATCTAAGCATGATAAAATACCGAAACTACTTTTCCCATTTAATGAGGATTACCTAAAGTTTGCAGTTGCCGAAAGTCTAGAAAGACAGGGCATCAAGTGTATTTTAGAACTTGCAATTTCTGTAACTAGGGATTATCCTGTTAGAATCTATGGTATTAGCCTTCCTGAGCTAGGGTATAGGCAGAGAACAATCTTTGTATATCCAGATCTCTTTCTTCCAGATTACGGCTTCTTCATTGAAGTAGAGAACTTCTACAGCTTTGATAGAGGACATGTATATAATTACATTAATACGTTTAAAGAAATGGGCTATCCCTTTAACGGATGCGCTCTAACCTGGAAATGTAAAAAACTTAAAGAAGAATTATCCGGACTTCTCTACTTTATAGACCCAATAACAGGTAAGGGGAGAATACTAGTAACTAAAGGTGAGCCTATAACTGTACAAATGAACCAAGACACATATCCTGCGGGCAAACCACATGTATGGATCCAGTATGAGCTGTACAGATGGTTAAGGACTTCAGGATACTTATGCTCAGCTGAAATAGATGTAGGCATGAGTGGACACGTTTTTGTGCCAGATGAAATCTGGATTAGCCTAGATGAGGGTATCATAATGTGGAAGCCGGAAAGGTTTACGAAATTCTCTGGGTGGAGTTGGAATCATACTTCTTCGTCAGTACCTAAAGAGGTTCCAGTACGCGTTGATATTTGCTCTTATAACGGCAGTGAGATAAATTGTTATGAGGTTAAGCTTCGTGATGATTTTACAACCGAGCACAAGGCAATGAGAGTTCTTCATCAGCTCCGTATGTACATGACAATAGGAGTTTTTGATAAGATGTGGTTAGTTGGTCCTTACGAGTTATTGAAGAAAATATGGGAGGAGGCGCCAGAAGCATTCTCTGGTGAACTAAAGAAGATAGGCATCCTTGGCTATAAGTATCCTGAGAGGAAGTTTGAAATCATAAAAGATGCCAGGGAGCTTAAGGTAAAAAAGCGCGATTATATTAAAATTAGCATAACTTAACATTAATTGATAATGAATATTTTTAACATGAGGAATTAAGCTACAGGTACACCGGGCTCTTTTGCTCTCTCCAAGTAACTAATAGAGAGCCCGTATTTTGACGCTTCTTGCTCTAGCTTATTGAGCAGGCTATTCCATTTATCCTTAAAAATGTTATAGTTATCGAATATTTTTGCATTTATTTTCCCTGCCTCCCTAAATTTTGCGACGAGCCAGTCATTAATTATATCATTTGTTATTTTCCTCATCCAGTAGATAACTCTATTAAAAATTTTCTCGGCATGTTCCTTACTTACCTCTTCTCCGGTAACTCGCAGAATATCTAGGAAAGTTAAGAGTGTGAGAAAACATTCATTATTGTAAATTTCAAGAATCTTCGATAACATGTCAGCTTCTACTCTTATCTTAATCTTTCCCTCTGGTGATAGACCCGTAAGGCTTGATTGAATAAATCTCGCTGTGTCTGCTATTAAGCTTTGTAAGCTATACACATAAGCACTATTAAGCAGTTCGTTAATAATTTGTTTGCATATAGGATTTAATGAGTCATATAGTGCCTCTATTAATATACTATTTTGCGCCTGCACCTAATCACCCCTACTAATATGTGATTATGTGTTCAGTAATATAACCCTAACTTCATAAAAATAAGAATCAGTAGATGATATATTGAGTATAATAAATATCTGCAAGCTCTACAATCAATTTTCTACGAGTAGCCTTGCATAACCTTTAGCTTCTTCTCGAATATGACGTTGCAGACAGGCTATACGCTCAAAATCCCAACATTGGGTGCACCAAGATATATTACTTCAAGCTTTCGATTATCAGCCTAGCATCTTCCTCTGGAATAGGCCTTCTAAAGTTCGCCGGACAACCCCTAAAGTAGACCTGCCACACATCCTTCCGCTTAATAAAACTTAACCTATCCACTACCTCCTCAACCCTAACCTTACCATCCTTAACCAGCCTAAGCTTAACCCTATAAGGATAAAGAGACTTACCAGCCTCCAGCTCATCAGGCCACAAAGGCTTAGCCTCCTTAAACCAATCACTGATCACCTCATAAGCACCAACAAAACAGGAAGCATAATCCGGATTATCACACCTACTCTTCATTATGTAGAATATTAGAACGTCCCCAACCTTTATCAAGTCCCCAAGATTCTCGCCGAATCCATAAACTAAGTTCTTATGGCAGACCAGCCAGTTACCATACGTTATTGGAATGATCCAATACGCCACCATAACGATCACTTCAACTCCTACTTTAAGCAGTTACTGACAGTTCTCTTATTATAGTTTATAAACTACAGCTTATTATCTTTTGTATACTCTCCTCGATCAACATATTTACAAAATTAATATTATCAATTAAGGAACTAACAAGTTCACTGAGCCTGTCTGAAATTCAGATACCCTGAAAACTTTTACTCTAAGGAGCTTAGCGACGGAGTAGAGTTCAATGCGATACTTATGATCATTTAGCGAAGCCTTAACTACATACTTCTTTCCAAGCAGTAGCGAATGATTGTTTAAGGAAACAATAAATATATCCGTTAGAGTTCTTACAATTAGAGAACTAATAGTTCTTATCTAACTCCGTAAGCTCTATATGCACGAACCACGTCTTATAATTCCCAGTACTCGTCACATTGTAATGAGTACACCTATCGTTGACGTATATCAAGAAATATGACTTATAATGACGGACCTTCTCACTTTTATATTTTGGTGAACCTAAGTGCAGTACTATAATACCATCACTATTTGTGTAGAAATAATGCCTCTTATCGGGAATATAGATTTTAGAATTTTAGAACCTTGGAACTCATGTGCACCTACGACTGGCAATTCCTGATATGTAACCTTGATAATTATAGTATCATAAGGTACATAATGCTGTGTTAACTCGAGAAAATTCCCGGTATCCAAGTAGACTACTATGTATGATATGTTTCCAAATTCTTCAATTCTCTCTGTAATTCGCTTACTAACCAATATAGCATACGTGTAGTATCCCGGATCGATAGCATACCATGTTCCGTTTAAATTGACTACTGTAAAGACATGATCTTCCGCTGGAAAACATGCCACAAAAGCCTCCAAGCCTCCGCTAATAAGGATCATCCTGCCTACCTCTGCGGTTTCGCCACATGCGCCAAAACCGAAGATTATCCAGTCCCAGAAATTAGAACTCCTGAAGGCGACGGTGAGCCCCTTATATGACCATACTGTACCATACCTCAAAATTTGTGTCGTATAATTTATCATTTGATAGTTCCGCATAATACCTAACTTAATCTCTAGATTAATGTAATATAAGATACCTACAGAACACATGAGCAGTAAAGGCATGTAAAAAGTCAAAATTAACTTAATGATTGTTTTTGCACGTCTTAAGAATACCTTTTTTACCCCTATCCCTTTACACCAAGATATGCGAAAGGCTAGGAATATAAGTGTATAGTAGGAGGTTAGTACTAGGAGAGGACTGCACTCATATCCAAATTGCCTTAAGTGATAACAAGCTATCATAATTGCAAGCACTATCATTGTGAGTAATGTAGATATTAAGAATTTTCTTCTACTGCTACATTTCACCCCCGGCAATATTGCAATGAACGGATATAGGAATAATAGACACATGAGTATCTCAGTGAACATTGTGAATGAAAGAACATGACAAGAATATAATGGGTTTAATATTGATCTGAATATAATCCACAACAGTGGCACTATCCACGTCCCGATTAATATATAACTTTTCGAAATTTGTCTGTCGTGGACATTACAATGTATGCTAATGCCGTAGATGATAATATCAACATTGCAAAATCGGGCATTAACGTTACAAACTGGTTCATCATGATCCTATGGTAGGCGATGTTATTTAAGAGTAACGTATGTTATAATACAAGTTCTCATCCTAACGTGGGGAAGTGGTCAAAATACAGAGGAGCATTCCCTTAGCTATCCTAACTTCTGCTCAGCTATCTCTTCTTATCTTACGACATGTAGCTAAACATATGGTACACTCATCTATCCTTAAGCTCAAAACAATGTATGATAAAATAATAGTCTAAGCTTATACTCTCTCCTAAAGTGAGGATTTATAAGTCTTAATAACTTTTTCAAGCAGTTGTCTGTTCTCATCACCTAACCAAAGACACTCATAGATCTTGAAGCAAATCTTCCTGAAGCTCATTGTTCTATTTTTCCTCTTTCTATGAAAACCTTTTGGCAAGCAATATATTAAGTTCGAATTTGTTAGGTCATAAACTCCACATTAATATGATATCTTATCACCTTAAAAGAGGTATTTTCTACTTTAGCTGTGAAGAGCTTTGTCCATTTAGATTTATATAAAGGTCCAAAAGTGCCCTCCCTTTTAAGGAGTACTACTCGTGCATAGGCTGTTACCTCATCATTATTAGGTATTGAATTAAAAATTATAGAATACCTAGCTAAAAGTGAATTAACAAACTGACTTCTAAGATATGGTTTATCTATCCAACTGGATAATGCTTCATTCAGATACTTACTGTTATCACATAATGGAATAATGAAATGGTTTATTGATTCCTTTAGACCACTAGGTTTAGGAAACTGGACCTCTTCATAAGGTTTAATCGTCGTAGCCCAAAGACCCTTATCTACCAGCAATTGACCAACACTTCTTGATACAAACCTTACTTGGACTATACATTTCCCTAAGTCTTCATCAGATACATTTTCTACTTCAACAAATACTATATATTCCCAGTCCCATATTTTGTTAATTCTTATTCCTATCCTGCGTTTCCATCTAACAATGCGGGTTGCTAACTTAATAGCATCCAATAATAAAACAATTGCTTCACATGCTGATTTTAATATCCCTCCTATAACTCCTATAATCATGCTCTTACCCTGAAGAGCATGCATCTTTTCCGCATTCATTAGGAGTATATATTACCTTCGTTACCTTGTAGCCTCCTTCTTATAGACTCCTCTTTAATCCTGAGGTACTCAGTAAGATTTTTTGACTTTGCCACTTTAGCAACATCCTTCAATAGTTCTAAAACTAGGTCATCAATAACTTCAATTATATCATTTACAACCTTGCGTACCTCATTACGTATCCTGCCAATAATTGGTGGCGTTATGACTCTCCTCTTATACTTTGACAGTATTCTGGGTAAATACTCTTTAACTCTAACAGTGCCCTCCTTACCTAATTCTGCAAGTCTTCTATGTATAGGGTTACTAGGATCATATTTAGGAATGGGAAGCTCCAATACTTTCTTGCCTATATCTCTAGGTCCAAAAGCACCCTTTGTCTGCATTGGTTTGATTAATTCATCAATTATTCTCGAATTCAATATGGCCACTAAATAATAGGCCTCGTTTTCATCGTTCGTTTCATAGTAAAATGTCTTTACATCAGCGATAAATCCTCGAAGCTTTAATTTATGACCATTAATACTTATCATTATTATCTCAGGACTCTCAGTATCTACTACACATGAAACAATATACGTAGCTGACGCAGGATAAAGTACTTTATATCTACTTCTTGGATTTTGTCTTATAAGCTTGTTCATGTAATTAAATTGCTGATATAGATCCATTTTTGCATACTTATTTCCCCTCTTCTTTCTCCATAAAGCTTCGCATTTATTTAGCCATGATGCTAAACCTGTATAACCTCTCCTTAAGGCCTCTTCAGCCTTGATTATCCTATAACGATTTCCATATGGCTCTACGGGTAAAACAACTATGCGTGGAGGCAAATGACCAAAAGGTACGAGTTCTGTACTTGTGAGCGTAGCATACAAGAATTCTCTTTCTACGTTTCCTTTAACAACTATATCTCTATATTCGGCTTTTCCAGTAGCCTTAGCTCGCTCAGATGTTTTCACAAAAGGCCTCTTAGGATCAAAACCCAGCCTCGGATCTATCACTACGTCTACAAACACGAATTGTCTAGGGTATATAGTGGCTCCATCGAAGAATTTATCAAAGTAGTAGCTTCTTTTTACAGTCTCTCCCGAAAATAGTGCTGCTAGCTCCTCAGAATATTCAGTAATCCAACTTCTTTCACCCAACTTGTATAAGTGATACCTTGTATTCACAATCCTCATGTAAGGTTTAACTTCCTCTAACCTCATGTTCTTTCTTGGAAGCTCGGCTTCTACTATAATTGCTGATATTGGATATTTTGTCTTCATGCCCTTAATTGCTATTACAACACATGCAGGAACATGGAATAGCGGTCTTACTCTCTCTAAGTCTATTACCTTAATGAACCCTAGGGGGATAAGCTCTACTCTCTTTTCGTCTTTTTTCTCCTCTCTTAAGATCACTCCTTCTCTAAATTTCTTATGCTGATCAGCATATAATATGCTCCTTGGCATAACGAAACCTATAACTCCGTCTCTCTTTAAGTATATATGGCTGGCTCTAATAAAGAACAAGGTCCCAAGTTCCATTTGTGTTATAAGCTCTGCCTCTCTGGTAAGCTCATAAACGTCTGAGATCAGATGTTTTAATGATTTCTGGTACTCTGTACTACCAACATATCTATATGAAAGCCAAGGTGGATTACCTATAATATAATCAAACTTGCCCTTCAGTAATGGTGCAAAAGCATTCTTTATTACTCTGGTCCATATTTTATCTTTGCCCTCCTTTTCAAGACTTAATAACTTCTCGTAGAGATCGCCGAGAAGAGACATTTCATTATCATTTAGATCCAATGATTTAAGTTTCGCTTTAACTACACTTACATCAGCCTTAAGTCTTAAATGCTCTTCGAATATCAGCAATGCTTCATCCAGTTTACCTTTTTCCACCATGGATATAGGTACCTGCAATTCTCCTACAGTCGTTTTTAGTACATACGTCTCTCCCTTTAATGTCCCTCTTTTCTCAATAAAGATTGAATCTGCAAGATACACAGGTATTTCTATATCTTTTCTACGATACCTAAGGAGATCGCCTATTGCTAATAAATAGTTAGCCCTAGCAGTCATCACTGCTAACGGATTTAAGTCAAATCCAACAATGTTTTGTGTTATCTTCTCCAATACAAGACCCTTGTCAAGGAAATGTTTCTCTGCATATTCCTTGATTGTAGCTATAGCTGCGACAAGAAATGTACCACTACCGCATGCAGGATCGAGAACTCTAAGCTCTAGAGGTGCTTCAATACCTTTCTGTTTTGCTAGTTCTTCAAACTGTTCTATATTGTATCCTATTTCCTTTAATATTAATTCGGCAAGCCAATCAGGAGTATAATATTCCCCTAAGTCATGTCTAACCGTTTGCGGAACAAGGTTCTCATATAACTCCTTGAATAAATCTTTGATGGTGTCAGGTTCAAGTTCTGCTGTTGCAGGTTCATATTCCGATAGCTTTCTAATAATCTCTATGATGGCATCTGCTATTTCTGCATCCCATTCGTTTAAGTACCATGCAAAGAAGTCCGCTTCTAAGAAGTTCTTTATACCAAGCTTTGCGAAGATACCTCCTTCTTCTAGGTCCTCTAACTCAACTTTGAGTACTTCTGTACTCTTATAGTATGATTCTTCTAGCCTCCTAAGATAGGACCATAATAACGAGTCTCCATAGAGGGTTACTATTTCTGCTGCAAGTAGCTTCATAACTAATGTGTAATATGTATGAATAGCGAAGAATAACTTTTCACGATCTACGTGATCTTTAACTCCATATGCTTCTTCAATGCCTTTTAATTTCTCAGGGGAGTAAGCAACTACGTGAGAGAATATTCTCTTCCATTCTTCATAAAGAGTTCTCGTTTTCTTAGACTTAGCATTAAGCAGCTTCTTATACAGTGTGCTTACGACTTTTCTGGCAACTTTGCTTTGAGGTCCGAAATCACGTATGAGTAAACTCGCATCTAGAGGCTTTCTGGCTAAGCCTCTAATAGCTTCCAACATTCTTAAAACAGTGTATCTATTGATGTCATAGGGACCTTGTACGTCCCACGTCTTGAATTTAGGTCTATATCTGACGAACATTACCTTAAATCCGTCAAGTACGATGCCAAAGAATTTTGATAAGCGTGCTTCTATACCTCTAGCTCCGTCCATTATGTATCTCTTGATTTGTTTAACAGCTTGCTCCCTCTTAGAAGGATCGTCCAGCGTATGTGGCCTTTTATATTCTATTATTACATGACTATAAAGGGCATCAGGTCTGACACCCGATATAAGCGTATACTCATAGTGTGCCCAAGGGATATTAAGCCTATCTAGAATTTCCCCTCTTAATATATGTTCTACTCTTATACGGAGGTCTTCTTCAGTTACAGACTCTTGCGCTGCTTCTCGAATTCTCTCAGCAACTTCTGCTGCGTTTATATCGATCTCTGTATATGCCATGGCTCTCACCTCTTATCTTTATTCTTATTTCTTTTTTCTACAATTATTCTGCTACCTTCGAAGATCCATGCTATTTCATCACCCTCATGGAGATCCAGTAGTTTACGAACCTCTTCAGGAACTGTTGTCCTGTTATATCTGCCTATCTTCGTAACCTTTAGTAAGACCCGCTTTCCTATGCTCACTACATCACCTCTGTCCCTATAGTCTTAACTATAGATAAGACTATAGATAAGGCTTTAAAGCTTTATATAGAAGTATATTTTATATAGTATCTAAGCATGGATGGCCAGCGCCATTTAAAAAAGCTATGTTAAAATTAGTGAAAATTACTTTAAAATAATAGAAATCCCTTAGGAGGTCTATAAATGATTCAGAGCTTCCTTGGAGCCCTTCTAGGTGGAGTTATTAGCGGTTTTATTAACTGGCTCTTATATAAGTATAAAGAAATTGAAGAAGCCCGTAAAAGACACTTCGAAGAAATAAAGAAGAATTGTATAGAACCTATAATTGAAAACATCAATAGTACTATGAGAGAGTTCAATGTGACTGAAAGCACTTATTTTGACTATTATCTTGATGTGAGACAGGACGGAAGTGGATGGTGGAATTATTTCACGTTTAGACGAAGTGTTAAAGATGAACTGCTTTATGAGGACTTAAGAAATCACTTTAAACGATTATATGAGGAATTAGAGTATATTGAGAAACATATTATTAAAGAAGCTTTACCAAGGTATATCTCACTCATGGGAGAGCTTGTTTCAATAGTTAAGGATGAGATAAGCAGGGAATTACCTAAGCTACCTCCTGAAATATCCGATAAGGACGTTTTAGTAGCTACAGTCATGATAGCCTTCGGTTACGATAGAGGGAGTTGGCCTAACATATACAAGAAACTCAGGGAATACGATCTTTTAGATAAGATAAAGCTAATAGCATCAAATATTCGTAAGCACAAATATGTTCAAGAGCTTCTTAAAATTAGGAGAGAGGCTTTATTAAAGCTTGATAGCATAAGGAAGCATGCACTTGAAATATTACATTTACAAAAGCTTAAGGGTAAATGTCCATATTGTGAGGGGTAGATATACGATCCCTCTCTCCTATAAGATATCGAAATGAGATTCTCGGTCTAGTTGGCGAGTATGTGGTTGCTATTAGAATTTATTGTAGAGGATCTTATATGCAATTAGCTTATGGTAAATGGAAGTATTGACGTTATTGTGGTAACTCACAAAGGGAGAACATCATGATAGATGTTAAAAATCGAAGGTGTTAAGTGACTAATCATAAGAGGAATTTTTAATCCTTAAAGATAAACATTATATATGAACTACTAAATAACATTTTATCTATGAGGTGATAGAGGATAATGCCTTCACCGAGTACATCTTCTACACTTAGAAGGGCTTTAGAACTCATTCTGAACCATAAGAAGGAAATCGATGAAGAATTCTATAACAGTATACACTACAAACTCTTAGTCGGAAATAAACACCAAATCGAGGAGAAAGAGATCCTAAGAAGATGGTTTATTATAGCCATAGGTCCAGGATGGAGAGGTGGCCCTGCTCCCTCTTATTGTAAGAGGGTAAGAATGCTTAAAGAATTTGACTTGTGGTACAATAGGGTTGTAAATGAAATCTTACCTAGTTATAGTGGTCAGAAGGCTGTTGACATGATTATTAAGGCTCTTACAAATATTAGTGGTATAGGTCCAAAGATTGCTGGAGTATACTTAAAAGATATAGTCTACCACTTTGGAATATGGGGTCATCTTCGCAATTACCTCTATCTTCCGATAGATAGGCATGTGAGGAATATAATGGTAAAGAGGCTTAGAGTGTTTGATAAACGTGAAGTTCCGAACGTCGGCGAGAGCTATTTTACTAAGAAAAATCAACGCTTTCAAAGGCTATTAGATAGTATTCATAGGCCTAGAGTTGAATTTGATTATTTCTGGGTGATAGGAGCCAGGTTCTGTGCATTTTATCTATGTGATCTCTGCTGGATAAGAGAACTTTGTAAGGACAAACGCTCCCTTCTCTAAACCAAAGAGTAATGATATTCACGCTAGTATTATCCGGATGTGATTATTGTACTTTAGGTTCACATCTACTTAAGGTTTTTAGTACTTGCTTCCCTATTTCTAATACATTGGTTAGCATATCCTTACTCACGTTAACTACATAGAATTCTACCCTTTTCCTCTTAGCTCCCCTCTTAGGTACTTAAGTATCTTAAGTAGGTTCCTAAAATGAAATAGCACTGGCAGGTTTTTCATTATAACCCATATCTTCTTGACATCTGTTATACCTTTGTATTTTACTGGTTTTTAGAACCTAGGAGAATAGCTCAGCTATATACTACAGGTAGATGGCAATACTAACCACATAAACCCCCATATGCTATACCCAGGTATGCGATTAGACTCATACAAGTATCATTAGAATACCCTAAAGACTTGGAACTTACAAAGGATGACTTAAGGGATATACCATGGCTAACAAAGCTTTACCCTTACATGCTTGACACTCCTTGAAGGAAAAATGTTGAAGTTGTCAGACATTCTCTAGCTATATTGGCATACGCGTAGTCTACCGATAAAGACGTTGATAAGGAAGGAGTTGGTAAGCTACTGGAAAGGATAATCAAGGAGTCATCATAATCCTATTTACCTTTTACGTCTAATCCTTAATGCATATGGTCTTCTTTTTCTCTCAAAAGGTGATCCCTTCCTAAGTTCAAGTTTGATCCCGAAAGGTTTCAAAATTCTATTGTATTCCTTGATTAATTGTTGTGCTTTATTCTTGAACTCTTCTGATGATTCTGACGTTTTATCAATTTCTATTAGTCTCCTTATAGCCTCTAGCAAGGCTTCTGGATCTGTCGGATATATAGTCCTACTCTCGATTTTGAAGAATCTTAATCCTCTATTGTATATTATCCGTACTCCTATGCCTCTAGAGTAAGTTGCTATCATATGTTGTAATTGATCTAAAACCCATCTAACAATATTAGCTGTTAGCCCTAGCTTCTGAGCTATTTGTTTATGAGTAAGACCTTGTAGTCTAAGTAGGAGTATTTCGGTAAGGGTATCAGGTTTAAGCTTAGAGACTCCACATAGTCGCTTTCTTTCCCTACGAACATCTTCTAATACATCAATTATTGTTCTTTCACTCTTAACTCCTTGGAGTTTCTCTTTCACTTTCAATTGTACGTACATTGAAATAGCTTTAGCGGCATCGACAACTGTTTGTTTTGAAATAGAGAACTTCAGTCCTAATTCAGGGATATTACATGTGCATCGCTCTACTATTTTGTTATATGATAGATATTCCTCAGATGAAAACGACTTTGCTTTTATTGAGGGACAGTATTCACACAGTTTTCGTACATTTCCGTACCCTTGACTCTTCAGTATGGCTATCTCTTTTTCACAATATTCTTCAAGTTCCTTCATAATATCTTCAACTAAGTCCTCGTATGTAATGTTCTTCACGCTTCCTAATATCATCCTAATTTCATCTGATATCTTAGTTTTACCAAGGAGCAACCATCGTATTGCACAGCATGCCCTATTAGGGCAATATACTTGAATAGATACTGTCATTCTATCCCCCGCCCTTACATTAGTGTATAGGCCTGAGTGTACCTCATAATATACTTCATAGGTCACCTATAAAAATTAAGCAGTATTGGGTGACCTAATATATTTCTAGTTCCTTAGAATATAGTGTTAAGTGGGTGACCAGAAAGTGGTGCATGATCCTACTTTCAGTAATAATAAAGAGACACAAGGTTATAAGTTTAATGATAACATACTAGATAAGCATGTTCCCATCCTCATTCCATCATCTAAAGTATTTGATAAGCTTGGGTATGAGTATTTAAGCTTTCCAGACGAACCTAGTGAACCTGAGTATGCTGATGTGAAATTCCGTGAATTGATACCAGAATTCATGACAGCTGATGGTAGGGCTAGGGAAATAGCTGATAAAAATTTATATAAACATCAATTTGAGGCTATCAAGGCATTATCTGAGGGAAAGAATGTCATTCTGATTTCTGGTACGGGCTCTGGTAAGACTGAGGCTTGGGCTATATATACTTTAAAGAATAGGCTAAGAGCATTAGCGATATATCCCACGCTTGCATTATCGCAGGATCAAATAAATAGATTAAGGAGTTATTACGCAGCTTTAGGTTTAAGAGAAGTTGTAGTTGAGGTTGACAGACCTCTAATTGATAAGCTCGGGGATCCTAAAAAAGCAAGAGAATTGATATCCAAGGCATTACTTATCATAACAAATCCTGCATTCCTTATGGCTGATATTAAGAGGCTAGCTTCCGGTGCAAGAAGTAGGAGTAGATCGATACTGCTGGACTTTCTAAGAGACGTAGATTTGATAATCGTTGATGAGCTTGATTATTATGGTTCTAGACGAGCTACATTATTGCTGACCCTAATAGAGATCTTAGAGGAATATGTATGTTCAAAAAGACCTCAAATAGTAGTGCTTACAGCAACCCTTGGCAATCCTGAGGAACTAAAACAGTATTTATCACAAATTAATGGTAGAAATACAGAGATTATTAAAGGTAGGGCATTTAAAGTAAGGAACTTTACGTACCTAGTTCTTGGTAAAAACCTTAGGAAAATCTGGTATATGATACAGAGCAACAGAGCAAAAATTGAGAAAAAGATACCTGAAATAACCCCATTAATCAAGGATTTTGAAACTTTTAGAGACAACGTATTTAATGTTATTGAGCTCTTGAAAGAACATGGCTTTAAAATACCTGAACTTGGGCTTGACATAATCGAAATTCTAGCTGAGTATGTTAAGAGTAATGAGAAGTGTGTGACTGTAGTATTCACACCAAGTATAAGGTCAGCTGAAACTTTAGCGAAGAAGCTTCGAGCAAGACTTAAGGAGGAGACAACGTATTCAGACGAAGATTTAAATACTATAATCGCTACACATCATCACTTAATAGACGTTGATAAGAGATGTAAAATTGAGGAACTTGCCCGTCATGGCGTGGTTAAGGTCATATTTACGGTGCGTACGTTATTACAAGGCATAGATATAGGAACTATCGTTAGGATCGTACACTATGGCTTACCAGAAGATGTTAGAGAGTTCAAGCAAAGGGAAGGTAGAAAAGGTAGAAGGAAGGAATTACCATTCTCTGAAACAGTAATAGTACCTATAAAGCCTTGGGGTAGGAAGGTTGTAGAACTTGGTATAGAGGGCTTGAAAGAGTATGTTTCAATGCCATTAGAGAACGTGTTTATCAATCCTAACAATAAATATGTGCTAATGTTCAAGGCTATGTTTAAGGTTAGAAAGTATTTAATAAATGATCTAACTGAAGAGGAAAGAAAGCTTCTTGAAGAATTAAAGTTAGTGAAATTAGTGGGAGGGTTATTTGAAACGAGTTTAACATTATCAGAGAAAGGTAAGAAAATATGGCGAGATTTTAACTTCTATGAGTTTGGACCACCCTATGGCGTTAATAGAATTCTAATTAATAAGCAGGGAGAAGAAGAGTTTATAGGAAATAATGTATCCAGGCGTGATCTTGTCGAGAAGTATCAACCAGGTTGCTTTGACTACTCTAATGATGCTGTTATCGTGAAGATTAGAAAGAGGAACTCGATAATTGAACAAGACATAATTAACGCTATTAATAGTAGGAAGTTTCTTAAGGAAGCTTACGAGCAGTATTGTGCAATTAAGAGGCGATGGGGTGAAGAGACAGATATATCGAGGGATATTACTTCAGGTAAACTTACATTTATTGTTCAATGCTACATTAGGGTTCCTCATAACGGATTCGGGGAATTTTTTGAAGAGCCAGAGCTTGTTGCATGGGAAATTGAATCTCGAAAGCCTAAAGTTGTCAAATTTGGTGATGAGTATAGAATAATATACGAATCTAAACATATCATATTAAATTCACGAGTTAAAGGAACGTATAGGGACTTTACTTACGGTTATATGTACGAGCTTGATCCTACAGAAAATGTAGATGATATACGTATTGGATTAGCCTTACTCAAGCTTATACTAAGGCTTTCGGACTACAAGATATCTCTTACTGAGTTAAGCTATGCTGTTGAGGAGAAGCCGAGGAAATTAATGTTAATATGGGAAAATGATTGTAGTGGTATTATTGAATCTATAGACTGGGATAGAGTTAGGCGATTTGTTGATGACTTTAAGCCCTCTAGAATATGCGAATTATTATTGTGGGCCATAGATGAGGATGTAGCTGTAAAGATCATAGAGAATAACATCTCATGGGATGAAATGAAGAAATATGCTCATAAAGTATTAGATTATATTCAAGAAGTACTGAGATTAAAATTAAAAGATCTAGGAGAAGTCAGAATACCTAAGCCATCTAAAGAACATAAGCTCTTATCGTTAGACGTCTTCCCTGTTGATGTTAATAGTACCATATACTATATTGTGACATCCTTTGATGGTGAAGAGTATGATCAATTAGTCTTAGAAATTCATGAATGTAGACAATTAACATTTAATACACTTGATGGAATTAATAGGCTACTCTACGTAATTCGTAGAGCTATTGATGAGGGCTTTAGGGTTTTAATTTACGGGCAGAAGAATCAACTACAGGAAGTAGCTAAGAATTCTACGACTCTTCAAATATTATTAGAGATGCTTGAAGCTACCAACATGGTCATCGATGTGCATGATATAGTTAAGAAAGTCCTAGGCTTAGATATAGCTCCTATAGAGGAGCTTGAAAAGTACCTTAACATACAGATGAGAGATGTTTCATTAGCACACTTGAGAAGCCTATATCATAATGCTTTAGTTAAGGGCGCTATCGAAGAATTCCTGAATAAAGCTAAAGAGTATAGCAAGTCAAACGCATATAGTACTTACATTATGTACTTAATATTTACTATACTACGCCAAAAATAGAAGACAAAGCTACCAACATAATCATCATTAAAGGAACACTGGGTCAGATAATAGACCTATTACAGACCTCAGAGAGGTAGAGGGTGAGGGAGTTTTCTTCTCTTAAGATAGACCTATATTGATCTTTACCTCTTCAAATAAAGAGTTGGAACTCATAAGCTAGAGTTTTAGAACTCAAGTTGGGTTCGAGAAGAATTAAAAACTTCTTAATTCTTCAAGAGGAGAAAGTTCTTTGAAAATTTTGACTCTTTTTATTTTAAACTCAATTCTAGAATCTTTTCAAAAATATTTAGCACGTGTCTAACCGAAAGTTTTGACAGTTTTTGACTAGTTTTAAAGTTTAAAAATTCTTGCAAGTGTTGGAAAGTCCTAAAAATTAGTTCTTTAGTAATCTTTTTATTACGTCCTCAGCTATGGCTAATGACCACAATAAGTCATTTATTGTCATACGCTCCCTTATATTATAATCAGCCTGATTTCTCTTTTTCCTTAGTTCACTAAGTTTATCCTTCGCTATTGGGTCTATGTTTGCCAATTTATTGATTACTAGCTTGTGAACATCAGATCTTGTGTAGCTATTTAACGATAGCTTGTCTCTAGCTATAAGGAAAGCTGCATAATACAATCTGCTTATACCTGTTCTTATCCAAGCCTCTTCCTCTTTCTTCTTGAGAGGAATATCCCTACAGCTTTTCAAAGACGAAGATATTCTTAACGCTATATTCCTGAAAGCAAGAGGATTAAAGTTCATGAAAGCTCCCCTGGCTCTATAGCCACATAGTATTTGTTTAGTAGCTCTTTAGGAGTCTCTTCTGCAAATATCCTTGATACTGAAGTCCATACCTCTTGAAGCTTCTCATAATCGCTCGATTCTACGACAAAAGCTATTCTAAGCAATTTCCAGTTCTGAACTTCTATATCTTCGACAATATCGACATTTAAGTCTATCTTTGACCGAGGGAAGGATGAGAATAACCTTCTTAGCGCCTTCTTTAAGGGAGTTTCTAGTTGTGCTATAAGATGCGGTTTAACTCCAAGCGCCTCACTTATCTCCCTCAACCTACTATAAAACTTTTCAAGGTATTTATCAGTAGGGTATATATTAATCTTCATTAGTTCCAAGAATGTTGAGGATGTCGACTCACGAAGAGCATTTATCTTCGGTATCCCGAATACTTCATAATATCCTTCCGCAAACTCAACCTTAGGAGTGCTCATGTTTAACACCTCCTGATAACTTCTTTAACTTAGAGGGAACTATAGCTGTGACTATGTTCACAGATTTTGTTATGTAGTGAGGATCCCCCGTAATAGGATCATACTTCTCTGTACGCAAGACATCAACTAATACAAGCTTTATCTTTAAAATCGTACCATCTTCAAGCTTATATTCATTCCACTCCTCTTTAATAGGAGTGAATCCTACTCTTACAGCATCCACTACCTCTCCACCGAGATTAACCTTCATACGTTCCTCTCTTTCCTTGCTCATGCATGACCCTCCATTATTTTAAACATTACACTTATATTAGACCTAGTACTAAATATTTCAATACGAACTTATGTGTTTTCTCCTTCTAAAGATTCCCTGAGGTTATTTTTCAAGGGGATATCCTTTTGAATTAAACGTTTGAGATAGAAGATACGTAATGGTTAAAAAGGCCGAACCTAGTTAAAGAAGTTATAGAAGGTCTAATCTAAAAATCATTGTCGAAACCTGGAGAATTCGTGCAGAAAACTAAATCAAGTACTAAGTACGGAACTCAGAACTTTATGAAGACTCATTCATAGAGAATTAGTGCTATCAGGTTTAGGTTATTGAAGACTTTGGAGAAAGCGAGGTTATGACGCTTTGTTGACTAATATGATTCGATGAGATACCAGATGATTCCTAGGGCTATGCCAAATGCGAATCCCACTAATGCATAAGTTACTACTTCAACAAATGCCTTAATTAAGAGGGCGATCATCAAGAGGATTTTTGAATAGCATATTAATAATGTTAACGTTAATTTTAACTGATACAATTGCGTTAGTTAAGATTGGCTCTTGGTGTTGTAACTCGTTTTATGGAATTGTATCTTTTTAACTCATAAGTTTTCATTAAGGAAATGTACCGAGGAATCTCAACATTAAATACTTAGGTTTTGTATATTTCTTTTCGAGTGAGATTTTGAGTGAATATAGTGATCCCCACCTTAAGGAGATAGTTGATAAGCTTGATGACCTCTTCCTATACCTCTCAACAGTCCCTACAATACTCTTTACGGTAATTCAAGTTGCCTTAGGCGAGGAGATGCTAATATATTTCTTACCGATATTAATACCGACATTCGTAGCACTATATATAGGGTATATTCGTGGGGCTATAACCGTAAACACACTAGGAGAGAGGTTTAGAGGATGGATGTACCTCATTGCTGCAATCCTCCTTTATCCCGCCTATTATTGTATAATTTATTTAAGGATACGTTCATTGGTTATCTCATGCATAGGACTTTTATATGGGATAATTGCGTATATTATAGCAGATAGGATTATCCCATTTTTCACTAACCTTGCACGGAGAATGGGGACAAAAATAACGTTCTTTATCCGTGGATGCACACTTTCAGCCTCACTTTCCCTTGCAATAGCTTCACAGCTCCTTTCTCTCCTTATTTTCGATTATTTACACAATGGTTCAGCTAAATATACTATACTCTTCTTCACTATGTTCTTCGGTATCTCTTTCATCATTAATGAGCTTCTTGCACGTCGGGAGCTTCAAAGCCTTAGTAATTCTAAGCGAAAGTCTTGACACTGGCTACGAGAATTTTTAGGACACTTTCTAGTTCCAAATACGACCTTTATCATTTTATTATAGATCCAGGTGGATCCCCTTAGGAATTTAATAGCTCCCTATTAGCTGATGTAGTCACATTAGTTAAGATAGGATCACTCTAGGATCCTTGGTTTGTAGCGCTTTCATGGGATTTAATGGATGTAGGGGCATAAGTTATAGGAGTTCACGGATCATGTTTTTCTTTCAGTATTGGAGTTACGGATCAATTTTATTCACAAGATGTTCTTAACATATTCATTTTAGCCTTGGTTGAATACTTAACCTTGTCTCAAAAATCATAAGACAAGGTCAAGAGGTCATCAAGAATTTTAGCAGCACTTTCTTCAGATGTACTGTACCACTTACTTAAATGTCAAGTCTTAAAACAATATTATGGTAAAGTTTATACGAGAATATGTCTGAGCCCGAGTGGAGTAGAAGACTTAAAAAATTTGGAGAAGTACCAAGCGCTAAAGAAGCCCTAGAAATGGCTAAACAAAGCAAACATTCAAGATATGTTAAGGCTGTTACGCTTAAACTTAAGGAGTTGGGTTATAAGATTCTTAGTGTAGAGCACCCTGAGGCTAGTAAGCTCCAAGATGTGAGCGAAGATGAATTTAGATATAAAATAGCCCCTTCGCTTGGATTAAGTTATGGTGATGTAGCTAGGCATGATGTAGTAGCACAAACTCCTCAAGGTGATCTTGTAATTGTTGAAGTATTTAGGCAAGATCAGATAGTAGAGGCTAAGAAGAAAGCTAGAAAGGTAATTTTAGTAATCTTAGGGCTAGATAGTGGTGAGAATGTAGAAGTGTGGGGTAGAAAAGAGCTAGAAAAATATCTCTCCTAAGGAGTGTGTAACCTCCTCCATAGACTGCCTAATTAGGAGTTCCAATTTCCACTTAAGTCCTCCTTTCTATTAAATTCATTCTTCTCTCAATAACCATCTTTCACATCAGCTTATCAATGCATGATCTATGATTTTTCCATCTCTTGTTCACACATAGGGAAACATTCTAACCTCGTTTTCATGCCATATCGAGATAGAATTTAGTAGTAAATGTATGAATAATGACATTAGCCATCTATCATCAATATATTCAGGTATTTCTCTTAGGAACTCACGTGTAAACTTGCTTAGAATCTTTGTCATGAACTTTGAAAACACCTCGACTTTTAAATCTAAATCTTCGTACGCGTATCTCCACTGAGTTTCCAACTTAAAATAAGGCCCTAATCCTAATTCAATGCGATATCCTTTCATACCTACAGCCTTCCAGCCTTTTCCAGGTGGTAGTTGTAAGCCTAACTTTTTAGCTACTGATAGAATTCTATTTCTGGCATCATCTTCAGGAGACCAATCAACGATCTTAGGTTCCTTTGCAAAATCAAAAAGTTTACTGTATTCAGGATCTGATTTTAACTTGCCCATAATTTCTTTCATAATGGATTCTGCTTTATCTCTGGTCACGTTGATTCTAAGTAAAATGAAGTTAGCTCTTATCTCGTCAAGCACTATGAATTCATCAACATTATACCTATCAAGAACTGACAAGAATACTTCGCGTTTCAACCTGTAAAGAATTTTAACAACTTCAATAGGTTTGCTAAGTGCTAAATTCAATAACTCCTTTGAAACGTAAAATCTTAATTCAAACCAACTGTTTCTCACCACGAAATTCACCCCATGATAGTACATTCTTAATTTTAATCCCTATTAATTTTAAACTTCCACTCATGTACTTATGTGTTTTATTTGTGAAGCTAGTAAAATATTAAAAGGGGATAGTATGCGACCCTCTAACCTTGAAGAGTATATAGGACTTGCGTTTGCAGTAATTGAAGACGCTCTAAAGAATAATAAGGTGGCATTGCTAAAACCACCGCTAAGAGAGGAATATTCAAAAATAATTCTAGATAAGTCTGCTAAGCTGAGCGAAACCATTACCTCATGTATCTTTAAGATTGGAGAGTCTGAGTACAGAAAATTTCTTGACTTCTGCTACAATAAATTGTTTAATAAAGGATATCATAACCTTGCAACATTACTATTCGGTGTATTCTACACGTTGGAAAGACTTGACATAATAATGTCGACACTCTACGTACCCGACATATGGGCTTACCACCTGCGACAAATACTAGAGATTTCAGCTTACCTATACCATATCATAGACGAGAGCCTGAAAACTCAACAGGATCCAATACAGGCATTAAAATGCATAGAGAGTAAAGCTAAGAAGTACGTCAAGCAAAA
>Ga0180301_10001023_pt1 | contig 21860 bp, 20 predicted proteins | sample GuaBasSediGuay16_FD_121797 | JGI IMG/M metagenome (GOLD analysis project Ga0180301, IMG submission 121797) | Subseafloor sediment microbial communities from Guaymas Basin, Gulf of California, Mexico - Guay16, Core 4569-2, 12-15 cm | ecosystem: Environmental > Aquatic > Marine > Hydrothermal...
CCTCCTTCGGCATGCTTACCCTTAAGTCCCAATCCATAAGGCTTGATGCATGATTTAACGCCCAGAGAACCCTCGTCTTTTCAAGGATCTTCTTTACAATATCATTCGTGAAGATCTCATGCTCACCCAAATAGTGCACGCTCCATTCCTGTAGTTAAAGCGAAACGATTAAGAAACCTTATAGAACATATATTTTAGGTTTGATATTTTGAAGGCGAAATACATGGGGATCTCAGCGGACAAAGTGAAGATAGGACTTGAGGTTCACGTTCAACTTACAAGCCTAAAGACTAAGCTCTTCTGCGGATGCTCAGCCGATTACCGGGGAAAAGAGCCGAATACGCTTGTATGTCCAGTCTGCCTCGGCCTACCTGGCTCACTTCCAGTCCTAAATAAGAAGGCAGTCGAATATGCAGTTATGGCTGCCCTAGCCCTCAACTGTGAGATCTCTAAGCGCATGTTCTTCTTCCGAAAAAATTACTTTTATCCGGATCTCCCCAAGAACTTCCAGATAACGCAATATGATAGGGCTGGTGGAGTTCCTCTCGCCAGAAACGGCTATTTATACATTGAATATGAGAATGGAAGAAAGAAGATACGCATAAGAAGGATCCATCTGGAGGAGGATCCGGGTAGGCTCGTCCATTTAGGTCCGATTGATCACTCCCCCTACACGCTTGTAGACTATAACAGATCTGGCATAGCGCTCCTCGAGATAGTAACCGAGCCAGATATGAGATCTCCTAGGGAAGCAAGGATCTTCCTTCAAAAGCTCAGATCAATCCTTGAACATCTTGGGATATTTGATGGAAGCCTAGAGGGATCTATGAGATGCGATGCGAACATATCTTTAGCTGGAGGGACAAGGGTTGAAGTGAAGAACATATCCTCATTCAAGGAAGTTGAGCGGGCATTAAATTTCGAGATAACGAGGCAGAGAGGCCTATTGGAGAAGGGAATGAAGGTTAAACGTGAGACTAGACATTGGGATGAGGTTAGGAGGGTTACAGTCTCCCTCAGGGGAAAGGAGACTGAACAGGATTACCGATACTTTCCAGAGCCAGATTTAGTTCCAATAGAGCTCGATAAGGAATTTATTGGAAGAGTTAAGGCGCAGATGCCTGAGCTTCCAGATGATCGTATGGAAAGATTCATCATTCAATATGGCCTTCCAAGATATGATGCAAGCGTTTTGGTAAGCTCTAAGGCACTTGCAGACTTCTTTGAGGAGGCAGTTAAACTCTATGATAAGCCTAAGGTGATAAGCAATTGGATGATGAGCGACCTTCAAAGATACCTCTACGAGAATAATCTTGAACTTGAAGAGTCGAAGATTACTCCCGAAAAGCTCGTTGAGATGATAAGGCTGATCGATGAAGGTGTGATCAGCGGAAAGATCGCAAAGAGAATACTGCCAAAGATCATAGTGACTGGAAAGAGCGCAAGGGAGATCGTTAAGGAGGAGGGAATGGTGAAGATTAGCGACCGAAAGATTTTGGAGAGGCTCATCGATAGAGTCTTCGCTGAGAATCCTAAGGCCGTTAGGGATGCACTTCGGGATGAGAAGGCAGCACATTACTTGATGGGGCAGCTGATGAAGGCGACGCAGGGAAGGGCTGATCCAATATTATCAAGCAGAATGATCATGGATAGGCTTAACAGGCTCCGAAAAGAATCTGGAGAGAGCAAAGTGAAATCCTAAGTCTCCGGGCATTCACGCAATTCCCTAGCCTTCTCTTCAGGTGAATAATCAAATGTTATTGTTCCAGCTCCGGTCTCAACGCTCGCAAAATATTTAATCTTATTCTTTTCCCGGTAGGGAGGATAAAATTCAACGTGGAAATGATAGTAGGGATAGTCTCTTCCATCCGTTGGTCTCTGATGTAAGACCATCATGTAAGGGAATCTCATCTCGAAGAGATTATCAAACTTCTTAAGGACCCTTTTGAGGATTATCGCAAACGAGTCCTTTTCTTTCTCATTTAGATCAGGCAGGGCGGCCACGTGCCTTTTAGGGTATAAGTGCACGCCGTATGGCCAATGAGCAAAGAATGGCAGGAAACAGATGAAATCGTCATTCTCGCATACTATACGCTTCCCATCTTCCTTCTCCTTCTCGATTATACGGCAGAACAGGCATTTCCCATTTCTCCTCCAGTATCTCCGGCTTGATATGAGTTCCCGTCGTATCAATGATGGAATGAATGGAAATGCATAGATCTGTCCATGCGGGTGATCGAGGGTGACGCCTATAACTCTCCCCTTATTCTCGAAGATAAAAACATACTTGATGTATTCCAGTCTTCCAAGCTCCACGAATCTTTCAGTCCAGAGATCGATTATGGCCCTAATGTTCTTAACGCTTAGATCAGCTAATGTAGCATCATGTTTAGGAGTGTATATTATGACCTCACAGATCCCCCTTGCTGGGCGAACCCTATAGAGCCTATCAGACTTAACTTTTGGGGTAGGAGGCTCAGGCCTTAAGGCTGGAAATCTATTTGGTAGACTTAGAACAGTCCAGTCCCCGCTCGGTATCTCCTCGGATCCCGGACAGAAGGGACAGTAGCCCTTCGGCAATAAGGGCCTCTTCCCCCTCTCATCGGAGACTATAATCCACTGCCTCATCACTGGATCCCATCTCAGCTCCATGATAGACGCCTCTAAACCCTAAATTGTTCAGGGATAATATTGCATTTTCGCCTTTCCAGTGGAAAGATTCGGGTATAGAGATATATCTGCATATTATATTCCATCGAGATTTGATACCAAAAGGTATTATTAGTTGAAGTGAAATGATACAGAAGGATGCTTAGAGGTAGTAGATGAAAGACCGGATGAGGAATGAAGGCTAAAGTTAAGGTTGCTTATCAGGGAGAGCCTGGAGCTTACAGCGAAAGCGCCGTTTACTCCTATTTTGGAAGCTCAGCTGATCCTCTTCCCTGCAAGACGTTCTCCGATGTATTCAGAAGCGTCGAGATGGGAAGAACCAAGTATGGAATCGTTCCAATAGAGAATTCAATTGAGGGTAGCGTAAATGCCGTTTATGATCTGTTTCTTAAATATGACCCAAAAGTATGCGGCGAGATCATCCTTAGGATCGCTCATTGCCTAATAGCGAATCCCGGAACAAAACTTGAGGATATAAAGGTGATCTATTCCCATCCTCAAGCCCTCGGCCAATGTAGAACATACCTTGAAAGCCTAAATTGCGAGTTGATCTCGACGTATGATACTGCCGGCAGCGTCAAGATGATAAAGGAGGAGAGACTCATGGATGCGGGGGCAATAGCAGGTGAAAGAGCGGCTAAGATTTATAATATGGCCATCTTAGCCCGCGACATTGCAGACAACCCAAACAATTATACGCGTTTCTTTGTCCTCTCACAGAACGACGCCCCACCCACGGGAAATGATAAGACATCCGTGATATTTTCGACAAAGCATGTTCCCGGAGCTCTTTATGAGGCTCTAGGGGAATTCGCAAAGAGAAGGATCAACCTAACTAAGATCGAGTCTAGACCTACAAAGCGGAGACCTTGGGAATATAATTTCTACCTTGATTTTGAGGGGCATAGAAGAGAGAAAAGATGCGCTGAGGCCCTTGAGGGTCTGAGGAGAAAAGCTGTCTTCGTGAAGATTTTAGGCTCGTATCCTAAGGCTCCGGAGGTCTCTTCAGTTCTATGAGCCGCCTAAGTTATCTTTATGATGCGTGGTAGCTTGCCGTAAAGGCCTGAGTGGCCGCTACGAATTATCAGTGCTCCCCTAACGCCATTTATCACCTTCGCCCTCTCCAGACCCTTACGAATGGATTCTTCAATGTTATTGCCAAAAACGGAGTTGCATACCGCTGTGGCAGCAGCGTCGGCTGTAGACGCGTTATCCGCGATGATCGTTGCTGAGTCTGCTTCCCCTAGGCTTAAGGCGCGGTCAGTTCTACTTGAGCTTGTAGCTAATCCCAAGGGGCAATCATCCCCCTCAATACGGAATCCAATCTTATTTGAGAATTTAGGATCGTTTGAGAAAAGCGATATGATCAATGGTTTCTCGGTGTATACTGCGATTTCACCTCCATTCTCGACTAATGCGACTTTGGCTTCCATCTTAAGCATGGCCTCCAATCCCATATCCGCCAGTGCCCCGGCTACTGCCGCCATAGGCCCAACATCAGCCCTGATGGAGGCCTCGGTCATTAGCCGAATTATTCTCGGCGCATCTGGAAGCGGACTGATCGGCCTTAATGCATATTGAAATTCCGGATGCATCCTCAAGTATTTGACTAATGCCTCTCTATGATTTCGTATCTCGGCTACTGCGGCCCATATAGCCTCCTTCCTATCGCATCTCATGTGAATCTTAGACTCTCCGGCGATGAAGTTATACTCGTAGAGCTTCATATTCAGGCCTCTGACAGGCCTTAAAGGAGCTTTATCGCCTTTACCGGACAGGCGTTTACGCATGTCCCACAGGCAACGCATCTCTCCTCATCGAACTTTATGGTCCAATCATCATTGAAGCTAAGTGCATGCGTGGGGCATGGAGATATACAGGCTCCGCATGCAATACATCTTTCATGATCTATCTGCAGAACTTTAGTTATCTCTTGGACTTGAACTCCCGCCCTCCTGAATAGGGCTAGTGCTTCCTCGAGTTTCTCTCCGATGGTCGGGATCGAGACGATTAGCTCTCCCTTCTGGGCATCTACCTTAGCCTCTAAAATATTGATTAAAAGGCCTGTCTTGATTATTACCTCCGCCAGAATAGGCTTTTCCACGACGTCTGGAGAATATATCAATCTAACCCTCATGGCATGAGTCTCCTCCCAACTAGATTCCTCGAGATGTCATCGGTCGTTATTATCCCGCGAATCTTTTTCTCATCATCTACAACTGGTAATCCGGAGATGTTATGTTGAGCCATTCTCTGAGCCGCCACATGTATAGATTCATCTTCACGAGCCGTGATGACGTTTCTCGTCATGATCTCTGAGAGTATCCTTTTATCATTCGCTATTGCCTTCGCTAGATCCCATGAGGTAACTATTCCTATGAGCCTGCCCTTCCTATCTATAACAGGCAGATGATCAATTCCCTTAGCGATTAGTTTCCTTGCAACCTCCTTTACTCCATCGCTTGGATTGGCCGTGATAACCTCCCTTCTCATAACATCTCTGACTTTAAGCTCCCTCCTCCTCATGGGCATAGGCTTAAATTCCTCTTCCTTGGGAAGAGGCTCAACCGGCTCTGTTAGGTAGAATCTTCCCTCAAGAATCCATTCCTTTAGGACCTCAGCTATTTCGCGCGCCATTTTATAGCTAGAGAGCGGCGATGATGGAACCTCCTTATCGCCTATCGTAACTCTTCCACTCCTCAGCTCGGCATAAGAGACTCTCTTGACTACGGGCCTTAGATCCGGCCTGTATGGAAAGCCATAATCGTGTATGTTCACGTATATTTGATCGTCTCTTAGAGCCGCGGTAGACGCAACCTCCTCATTTATTATTGGTATTGGGATGCCGATGCCGACGTATAATGTGACGCCATATCGGTAGATCGATGCTCCCCTCAGATATCTACTATTCATCTTCTTTAGGTCTCCGCGAACCATTAATGTGCCATATCCACTCTTTGGATCATGCTGCGTTCCCTCGCCTATAATGTAGCCCATCCCCCCTCCAAGAAAGATCCTAGTTCCAATACCTATAGTCTCATAATTCGGATCCTTACATAGCGGATTTAATTGGCCAGCCCCACAAAATGTGACGTTGCCGTAATTTGGCAGAAGCGTCCCCATATAAGTATAGAGAACCCTATCCGTGCTATTTGTTGCGGCATCATATCTCTGCGAGCAATTTCTAGGATTGACTAGGATCGCTTGATTTAGATCATCTATCGTCACCACGGTTTCGATGTATCTGCGCGGATAACAGTCTGTGCCGTACGATTCAGCTCTCAATTCAATCTCCTTTCCAGAGACTAGATCCTCAATGACATGGCCGCCGCCATACTCGAAGCCGCGCGTCTCACTTAATGCCGTTGCTCCAAGATATCCATCTACGGCGGCAAGCCCTTTATATACGGGGACATCGTTTAGCCAGCATTTAGTCATCTTTATCGGCGGGTCTGAATGCCCAAAGTTTAGGAATACTCCGGAGCTGCACATCGCTCCGAATGTTCCAGTTGTTACTACATCCACTTCTTTAGCGGCAACCTCTATGCCGCTGCTCTCCGCTAGCTTGATCATTTCCTCCGCCGTGAGGACGACGACGTCTCCCCGTTTAATCTTCTCGTTTATCTCCTTCACTGATCTAATCTTTTTCTTGGATTTCTTCATGGACATAACCTCCGCAGACTCAATTTTACTTCTAAAATCGTATCTACGATTTTCATCTGGCATGATAGAAACATATGGTCTCCTCGGAGCTTCGGTCTCCTCCATCTATTCCATTATCGGCTAGAATATCTTCATCTCCATATATTTCTTTTTCCGAAATGCGTAGTGAAAGGGTTCGATGAGGATAAGAGATAAATATGTCTCCTTGCTTTTTCGTTAAAGTTGTTCGGGGCTGAAATGTGATGGATGAATTCTTTAATCTGGCTCTGGAACTCATAGAGGCAAGCGAGAGGCATGAACGCTATAGAGACTTGGAATGCATAAATCTGATCGCAAGTGAGGGTTTAAAGTCCCCAGCCGTCAAGGAGATGCTCAGGCTAACAATGGATTTGGAGAGCAGATATGCTGAGGGAGAAAATGACCTTAACGGGCATGTAAAGAAGAGATATTATCAAGGGCAGAGATACATAACGGTGATCGAGAATTGCGTAACGGATCTCATGAAAAAACTCTTTAAGTGTAACTGGGCTGATGTCCGTCTGGTCTCCGGAACCCACGCGAATCTTGCAACCTTCAAGGGCCTCTCATTAGCGACTAAAAATAATAAGATGGTTGTTACTCCCCTGAGCTGCGGGGCGCACATCTCACATGACTATACTGGATTGGCAGGTATGGTTCTCGGACTAGTAAATATTGATCACGCATACGATATTGAAGAGATGAATATTGATCCAGATAAGTCGGCGAGTATAATCAGAGCTGCGAAGCCCGGCATAATCACTTTTGGGGGAAGCCTATTCCTCTTTCCACATCCGGTGAAGGAGCTTAGAAGCGTGGCAGATGAGGTTGGCGCCTACATCGTCTATGATGCAGCTCATGTGCTCGGATTGATAGCTGGCGGAATGTTTCAGGATCCATTCGCCGATGGAGCGGACTTCATTACATCCTCAACGCATAAGACTTTTCCAGGTCCTCAAGGAGGAGTGATCCTTGGGAACATAAAGGATGAGAGAACCGAGGAGGCTGTAAAGAAGATTCAATATGCGATCTTTCCGTTGAGCACGTCGAATACTCATCTGGGCAGATTGCCGGCTGTTGGAATAGCCGCTCTAGAAATGAGAGTTTTCGGAGGGGATCTTGCGAGGCAAACCGTTAAAAACGCGAAGGCCGCTGGGCAATACTTGTATGAGAATGGACTGAAGGTTCTTGGTGAATCCAAGGGCTTCACGGAATCTCATCAGATAGCCGTTGATGTCCGAGAGTTTGGCGGTGGAGGAGTAGTAGCCGAGAAGCTCGAAGAGGCAAATATAATACTCAACCGGAACATACTGCCATATGATGATCAGAGAAACCGTGAGAATCCATCAGGAATAAGGATAGGCTTTCAGGATGTGACGAGAAGGGGATTCAGAGAGGAAGACATAAAGTATCTATGCGACTTAATGTTGCAGGTGATTAAGGGCAAACGCAAGCCATCAGAGGTTAGAGAGGAAGTTATAGAGTTAAGAAAGGAGTTTTCTGAGATCAGGTATGGATTCAAGAGCGTAAAGGAAGCCATAGAATACCTCAAAAGGGCCTAAACATAAATCATTTTTATTTCTGAAAACAATTCATTTCCTCCTTAGAACGCGAGGCACCTTTTGTGATCTAATGGCGTGATCGGCTAAGACGAAGGCCAGACATGCCTCCACAACCGGAACTGCTCTTGGAACTATGCATGGATCATGCCTCCCATATACTTCTATCTCGGCATTTTTCATCTGAGCAAGATCAACCGTTCTCTGCCTTTTTGAGATTGACGGTGTGGGCTTAAAGGCCACGCGGACCACGATGGGCATTCCATTTGAGATCCCGCCGAGAACACCGCCCGAATTATTCGATAACGTCACTATTTTCCCATTTTTTATGGCATATTCATCGTTGTTTTCTGATCCAGTCATCGAGGCAGCTTTGAATCCGGCTCCAAACTCGACTCCCTTAACTGCCGGGATATTAAACATCATCTTTGCTATATCCGCATCTAAGGAATCAAAGATCGGTTCTCCAAGCCCGGCTGGAACATTAAGGGCTATTCCCTCAACTACGCCTCCAACGCTGTCTCCTTCCTCGGAGGCCTCAAGGATCACCCTCTCCATCAGTGAGGCTGCTTCTGGATCAGCGCATCTAACAGGGTTTTTGTATGTATTCATGCGGATATCATCATAGGATAAATCCCGGTTTACCCTTACATCTCCTATTTGAACCGTATGGGCTAATACTTCAACATTGACTATCTTCAGGATCTTCTTTGCAATCGCCCCTGCCATTACATAAGCCGTCGTGATCCTACCGGAGAATCTTCCACCGCCCCTATAGTCGTTGTATCCGCCGTATTTGATGAAAGCAGTGTAATCGGCGTGGCCGGGACGCGGCTTGTATCTTATCTGCTCATAAACCTCTGACCGCACATCTACATTCCTAATTATCATGCATATTGGAGCGCCGGTCGTGTATCCGCGGAAGACCCCCGATAATATCTCAACTTTATCCTCCTCTCTTCTCGTCGTGCCTATAACTTCTGATCCCGGTTTTCTCCTGTCGAGTTCAGCTTGAATATCCATCTCGGTTAACGGTAATCCCGCTGGACATCCATCAATGATGGCGCCTATGCATGCTCCATGACTTTCTCCGAAGCAAGTTAATGTAAGCGCCTTTCCTATCGAGTTACCGTTCAAGAATATCTGCTCCTAAAAGCGTTATATCCCGGATAAAGTTTGGATAGGACTTATTTATGCATTCAACGTCGTGAATTATGCTTTTTCCTGTAGCGCCTAAAGCAGACGTTATACATGCCATCGCAATTCTATGATCATTATATGAGTTAAAGTCGGCTCCTCGCGGCTCTTCACAGCCCTCAATCTCCATTGCATCCCCTAATACTTGGATTTTAACTCCCATCTTTGAGATTTCACTCTTTAACGCGGCAACCCTATCGGATTCTTTGAATCTTAGACGTTTAATTCCATGGATTACTGATTTGCCCTCCGCGTAGGATGCGAGAACAGCGCAGGCTGGAATTAGGTCCGGATGATCCCTTAGGTTCACACTGAATGGCTGAAGGGGCCTATCCGCTTCTCTAACCCTAACGAAGTTCTCCCCAACATCTAACTTCACGCCTGCCTTCCTCAGAATGTCAATGATAAATCTATCTCCCTGAATTGATTCCCCCTTCAGATTCGTAATCTTCACGGTTGAGCCGGTGATGGCGGCGGCGACTAGAATGAACGATGCGGAGGAGTAATCTCCCTCAATCATGTGGCTTGACGGCGCATACTCCTGACCGGATGGTATGTAGAAGGATTTAAAGCTCGAGTTCACCTCAACTTTGATTTTATGATGGTGGAGGATATCTATTGTCATTAGGACGTAGGGCTTAGATTCTAGATCCGTTGATAATTCGATGTAAGTATCTCCTTGCGCCATTGGAGATGCAAAGAGCAAACCAGATATGAACTGGGAGCTGACGTCTCCGGGCATGCTAGCTCTTCCACCCCTTATTCCACCTCCAAAGACTATGATTGGGGGGTAGCCGTCTCCCCGTGCAGAGTAACATTGAATTCCAAGCTGCTTCATCGCCTCTAAGAGGGGCATCATCGGCCTTCTACGTAGGCTAGCTCCGCCAGTGAGGATCGAGATTCCATCTGCTAGGGCGCAGACTGGAGTTAAGAAGCGCATGGTCGAGGCTGAATCCCCACAGTCTATGATATTTTCTGGTGTGAGAATTTTATGGCATCCCTCAACCTCGAATACTCCTCCCTCGCTTTCCCTTATCTTCGCGCCTAGCATTCTGCAAGCATTTATCGTGGCGTTTGTATCGTCGCAGATCAGTGGATCCCTTATGATTGAGAGTCCAGAGGAGAGCGTAGCGGCTATGAAAGCCCGGTGAGTCATCGATTTTGATGGAGGAGCCCTAATAACACCTTTTAGGGGCTTAGAGCCCATCACGACTATATCCGTCAATTCCACATCACTCCAATACGTGGGCCTTCTTCAGGTTTATCTTTGTCTCGATCAGCCTTCCTTCACGTTTACTCCATGCCTCTCTGACATCGTCTATGTTCTCCTCTGGAACTACCGCGGCCACGGCTGGTCCTGTGCCTGACAGTCCGGCGGCTAATGCTCCATTCTCCAATGCATCTATTGCCGTTCCAGCATCGAATCCCAATATTTCAGAGTATATTATTCCGTTTAGGGTCATTGCTTGCCAGTAGTCTCCTCTGAGGGCCATTCTATGCAGAGCTCTTACCTCATCCGCTATAACCCTCATTCTCCTGACATCCGATCTTGAAGTGTAAATCTTACCTTCAGGCACGTAAATCAGTACTGGATATTGCTTGATGTCTCGTATGTGCTTTAATATCTCCCTCCTGCGGTTATCCGTTATCGTGAGCCCTCCAAAATAGGATGCTGATGCATCATCAAATGCCCCCGTAATCGTAACTCCAGCATCGATTGCCGCGTCGACGCCTAAATTCAGAATTGTCATATCATCGATCTCTTCTTCAAGCGCATCTAAAACCGCCAAGACTATAGCGTTAGCCGCTACGCTGCTGCTCTTAAGCCCCCTTGCTATTGGAATATTCGATCTCGTCTCAACGTATGCCCCATACTCATCTTGTAGGCCGAAGTATTCAAGCACTTTACTGACGGCCTTCTCTATTAGGATCGTGCTCTCTCCGGGGTCTGAAAGTATCTTCCCCTCGATTCTGCCAGGCCTATCCGTGAGCTCCACGTATGCTTCAGTCTTTAATTCCACTCCTAAAGCCGCGCCCAGTCCACATGAGATGGCATTTATGACTGTTATGGCGCCATAGGCAACGGCCCTTCCAGTGAGCGTCAAATCTCCCCCCTCCTTTTGAGCTCTTCCTCCGTTGCTCTCATCATGACGTTGACTGGCGGATCGATTCCAGTCCATATCTTGAATGAGACTGCTCCCTGATGGATAAGCATGTCTAAACCGTTAATCGTCTTTGCACCTACATTCTTAGCCTCCTTTAGAAGTCTAGTCTCAAGTGGATGATAAATGAGATCAAAGACCGTCATGTCCGGATGTAAGAAGTCCCTCTTAACGGGGGTCTCATCTGCATTCGGCATCATTCCAATGGGAGTTGCATTGATTAATATATCAGCGTCCTTCAGCTCCTCCCTTAAGTTTTCCTCTGTAAGTCCGCCCCATCTAATCCTTACGGATCTACTGATCAAACGTTTTATGTCACAGGCTAATCTCTCGGCTCTTCCGACGGTTCTATTTAGGATTACAAGTTCTCCGGCTTCTTCGGCCAGTGTGAATGATATCGCCCTTGAAGCGCCTCCAGCTCCTAAAATAACGATCTTCCTCCCGTACAATTCAACACCGTTATATTTTAGGGCGTTTACGGCTCCTATGCCATCCGTGGTATATCCGATCAATCTTCCATTCCTATTCAGTATAGTATTGACTGATCCTATCTTCTTGGCTGTATCATCCAATTCATCGAGGTATTTTATGACTGTGATCTTATGGGGCATAGTGACATTCAATCCGTAGAATCCTAGAGATCTAACGCCCCGTACGGCATCACCTAATTCGCTAGCCTTAACGGGAAATGCTACATACACGAAGTTCAATCCGAGATGTTGAAATGCAGCGTTTTGAAAGCATGGGCTTAATGAATGCTCTACGGGATAACCAATTAATGCACATACCCTAGTCTCTCCTGAAATCCTCATTAATACACACCTAATCTTTCATATAGCATTCTCAACTCATCTATTGTGATCTGGCCTGGAGCAGTCTTCATATTCTCCGTTAGAGAAGCAAATGTGAAGTATCCGCCGAATATCGGTGAGAGGATCCTAGATATTAGGCCTAATCTCCCCATTGCAAAGGCTACTACGCGAGTTAGTTTGCTCATCTCATTCACAAGCAGAAGGCATTTAACGTTGTCTTTGATGCTTTGAGCCGTTGTAACGATCTTGCATATATCAGCCCCTGCTTTAAGCTCGGACAGGATGATCTCCTTCATTTTCTGAACTGAAGGAGTATCCATGAAGTTATGGGATGAGATTATCAATTTAGAGCCGCAGCTCCTAACATTGTCTATTATCGACTCTATTCCCGGAGCTTCCAATTCGATATCCACATATTCGAATCCAGCCTGAGCCGCCCAGATTAAAGTTTGAATTCTCGAATCCTCATCTTGAGGTTTACGTCCACCTTCTTCATATCTTCTATTAGTCGCTATCATCGGAACCGCTGTGTTATTGGCTAGATCCTTAAGGATCCCAATGGATTTGTGTGCTTCCATGTTTAGGTAGTCCAGACGGATCTCTATTAGGTCGGCCTCTGCCTCTTCGGCCTTTTGTATCATGGCTGGAAGAGACGAGGGCTTTTCAGCCGCTAGGGAGACGCAGATCTTAGGCTTCATCTCTCAATTACCCTCTCTTCCTTCACTAGGGTTCCAAAGTGTCTTCCTCCCTCCTCGATATGCACCAAGACTTTATCTCCAGGCTTGAGTTCACTCACTGATATGCTTCCATCCTCGGTCATCACCCTTATCGTCTCTGCATTCTGCAGTATCGTCTTTACCGTCTTTCCTTGACATTTAGCCTCTATGAGGAGCAGCGGCCTCCACTCAACCTTCACTCGGCATACATTTACATTTCTGCTTCTTCCCTCACGGTCAACGATGAGAACTTCATCTCCGGCCTTGAGCTCAGATAAGTACTTCGTCTTCCCGCCGGGTGAGAGTATGTAGAGAGCGATTGCCCCTGCATTTACTCTGAATGGCCTTGGATCGACGAATGGAGTCTTATGAACCTCAGCCTCCACGAGGAAAAGCCCAGACGATTGACATCCAACAAGCATTCCTTCGCCCTCTCTTAGTAGGTCGCAGGTATCCACGCATGCCCTTGCGCCTAAGCCTATTGGCTTTACCTCAGAAACCTCGGCTGGAATAAGCGTTATTCGCTCTGAAGATTCGATCTCGGATCTCCGCGTTTTAACCTCCATCGCTATATTATGCATCTTTTTGATCTCTTTGATCCCAGTCGTATTTGCGACTATCCCATCCGCTCCTATCTCTAAAGTTTCAAGGACTGTTTTGCATTCATCCGCTGTCGATACTAGAGCCATGAGCTTAGCCTTACCATGCAGTGCCGCTATGAGATTCTCTAATGGTATTATCTTCCAGTTTTGGCATTCTGCAATTATATAATCGGCTGATGATTCAGCGGCCGATATTATCCTTCTCTCATCTCCCTTATCCTTGACCAAGACGCGAATACACACTGTTCTATTCTTTTCTTTAGCCGCTTTGATGCTTCTTAAGGAGTCCACCAGAAGTATATCTCCCCTCTCGGATGCGGATACGATGGTTTTAGCGCCGTTTTCCCTTGCAATATCGATGTCGCTTGGATCGACTAGGAAAGCGGATGCCAGCTCTGAAGATTTCTTGATGAGCTCTTTCTTCTTCTCGTCTGGGATTGACGGATCGACTCTTATCCAGAACTCCCTCATCCTATTTTCACTCCTATCCTGCTTGACTATCATCTTTTAGGGCTTTTCTTATCAGTTGTATAGCCCTATCTTTATCCTTCAAATCTACAAAGAGTTCAACGCTAGATGTAATCGTGAATATTCCGTAAATGTTTATTTTTGCGGAGTTTAATGCATCTGTTATTCTGCTTATTACTCCCGGAGTCTCCTCTAATCCAACACCCTTAACCCTTATGAAGGCCAGATTCTTCCTAACTGCAAGGGCTAATGCCCTCTCATCTTTAAGCACGATCGCGTGGAGAGCCTCTAATAATTCATCAGTCCTATTCATCGGCAAATACAGGATCAGCGAGTTATAATTTATTGACATTCCAAGAAGCGGAACGCTTGCCTTCCGGATCTCCTCGAGCACGCTGACTAATGTATCAAATGATTCTGAAGCTTTTTCACCAGCAATCGTGACTGCAAATACTGGTTTCCGGTAAGAATCAATTATGATCTCGTCTGGAAAACTCCCTCGAATTATCGTTCCTTCAGAGTCAAGGCTGCCCGCGGAATTGCTGATGACCTTCACATCTATGTCTGGACTTTTATATCTGAGAGCCTTCTTATGAATGAATTTTGTTCCTGAATCCGCTAGACCTACAAGCGTATCCATGCTGATCTCATTGAGCCGCTGAGCCGCCTTGATTATCTTTGGATCAGCCGTCATTATTCCCTCAACATCCGTGACCAGTATGACTTGATCAGCCCGTAATGCCCCCGCGAGTATAAAGGCCGTTATGTCGCTTCCGCCTCGACCGATAGTTGTTATTCTGCCGTCTGGGGTCTTTCCTATGAAGCCCGGAACTACGACGATTACTCCGTCCTCGAGCATTGGCTCTATAACCTTCCGGATATTCTCTTCGCAGACATTCAGAATGGGTCTTGCATCATTGAATCTATCATCGGTTATTATTGGCCAGTTAGGATCATCTGGATCTAGATATACACTTTTCCATCCGTGACTTTTCAGTCCGGCGGAGAAGATTCTAGCGCTTGTCCTCTCTCCCATCGCTAATATGTCGTCAAGCATCTCATCGGATGGGGCATCACCACATGCCTGCATCGTTGTCTCAATCAGAAAGTCAGTGGTCTTCCCCATAGCTGAGACTACAACTACTATTTGAGTTCCTTCTTTGGCTTTCTTTATAACGGAGTTTATGGCTCTGGATATCTTAGCGCCATCAGACAGGCTTGACCCGCCGAATTTAACGACAAGGCGTTGAACATCCTTTTCATTCTTTTCTCCATTCATGCCAAATAACCCCCAAAAAGAGGAAAGAGCCAAAAAGTGTTTACAGCCCTTTCCTCTTAAAATGTCATATAATAAGCACTAAGATAAGTAAAGAAATATTCGGTGTACGCCGCATCAAATACGTTCTGAGCATTTATACTCTTCAATTGAGTATTCTCCGAATCTCCGTTTCTACGATGATGCCATATATAAAGCTTGTGAAGGATCCGCGTCTCAACATTAAATTTTTTATTTCATTAAGCGAAGATTTCTTGATTGCAATGTAAAATTCCAGAAGGATAAAGGTGTTCGATTTGACTGAGATAGGGAAACGGATACGTATGGATCGAATAATGAACAGGAATACGAGGAAGACCGTTATAATACCGATGGATCATGGATTGACTATGGGGCCGATTCAGGGACTTCAGGACATGAAGTTGATAGTGAATCAGGTTGCTGAGGGAGGGGCGAATGCCGTTCTCCTCCACAAGGGTATAATCAGAGCCGGATATAGGGGATATGGAAGGGATATAGGCCTAATAATGCATCTATCTGGAAGCACAGTTTTAGGTCCCGACCCAAACGATAAGGTCCTAGTTGCAGACGTTATAGAGGCAATAAAGATGGGGGCAGATGCAGTTTCAGTTCACATAAACGTTGGATCAAAGACCGAACCTGCACAATTGAGGATTCTCGGATCAGTCGCTAGGATATGCGAGGAGTGGGGCATGCCCCTGCTTGCAATGGTCTATCCGAGAGGGGAGAGGATCAAGAATCCCTATGACGTTGAAGTTGTTAAGCATGCAGCCCGCGTAGGAGCCGAGCTTGGAGCCGACATTGTTAAGACGAACTTCACGGGAAGCGAGGAGACCTTCAGAGAGGTCGTTAAGGGATGTCCAGTTCCGGTTGTGATGGCTGGCGGCCCAAAGACGAGGACCGAAGAGGAGTTCTGCCAAATGGTCTATGAATCTGTGCGTGCCGGAGGGGCTGGAGTAGCTGCTGGAAGAAACGTCTTTCAGCATGAAAATCCAACGAAGATGGTTCGGGTTCTCTGCGGAATAGTTCATGAAGGCCTAGATGTTAAGACGGCACTAGAGAAGTATATGAAGTGATCCGCGCTTTTGGGCTATATGGGAAAAGCTTTATATGCGCTAAGCATATGCATTATTCCTTCGAGGGAGTAAAGTGAGGGATCAAGTTCACAAGAGGCGTCTGCCTTCATTTATGATCATTGCATATCCATTTTAGGCTTTAGTTCATCCGCTTCTCTAGGATACTCCAAGCTCCTTCTTCCCACCTCAATGTCATCCATTTTTGGATCCAAAGGCATTATGGTGATGGATTATGAAGACAGTTAGATTAGCGATTCCAAAGGGGCATCTAGCCGAGCCGACAATAAACATGCTTAGACAAGCGGGATACTCAATATCAGGCTACGAATACTCCTATAGGCCGACAATAAATGATCCACAGATAGAACTTAGAGTTCTGAGGCCCCAGGAGATCCCAATGTTTGTGAGTGAAGGCCTTCAGGATCTAGGAATTACTGGGCTTGACTGGCTATACGAGAATAGAGCCGACGTGGAAGTCCTATTGAACCTCGAGTATTCTCATGTTAGATTAGTTCTGGCCGTTCCAAAGTCTTGGAGAGACGTGAATTCACTTTCTGATCTGCTTAGGAAATTCTCAGAAAGGAATTCTCCGTTAAGGATCTCAACTGAATACCTCAATATCTCAGCGGATTACATCAAGAGGAACCCGATATACAGGAGCCTCTATGGTGAGGCCGATCCCATCATGGTGACTCCCTGGTGGAGAAAGGGCGAGAATGAGAAGGTAGTGCTGCTTCTCTCTTTCGGGGCGACTGAGGCTAAGCCTCCGGAAAATGCCGATGCAATAATCGATGTTGCCGAGACTGGAACAACCCTCGAAAGGAACTATCTGAAGCCAATAGATACAGTTATGGAGTCGACAGCAATCCTAATAGCGAATAAGGATTCGCTGAGGGATCCCGAGAAGAGAGAGAAGATCTATGACATCCTAACTCTTCTGAAGGGAGTTGTTGATGGGAGAAAGAAGCTCCATATATTCGTTAATGTGCACGAGAGTAACCTTAATAGGCTTTTGGAGAGCCTGCCGGCTCTTCGGAGACCAACGATCTCTCCGCTCTCTGAGAAGGGATGGTTCTCTGTGAACACAGTGATCGAGAAAGATCGATTCTTAGAGATCCTTCCAACGCTTAGAAGCCTCGCTCAGGGACTAGTCGTATATGAGCCACGCCAAGTCCTACTGCTTGACGAAGTAGATCTTGGAGATGAAGATGTTGAACGGAAAGATCAAGATTAGAGTATTCAAGGGCCATTCTCTTCCACGGGACGTCTTTGAGGGAAGATGGCCTAACAGAAAGGGAATCGATCCTAAGATAATAGAGCGGGTAGAGGCGATAATAGAGGAGGTTAGGAGAAGAGGAGACTCCGCCCTAATAGACTTCACGGAGAAATTCGATGGAGTAAGGCTCTCTCCGGAAGATCTAAGGGTGAATAAGGAAGAGATAGAAAGGGCATACGAGAGAGTAGATGATAGGCTGATCTCAGCTATTGAATATTCAAAATCCAGCATAGAACCCCTTCAAAGAGAGATTCTGAATCGACTAAGATTTACACTTAAGGAGAAGGGGATCAGAATAAGGGTTTGCGTATCACCTATCCACAGGATTGGATGTTATGTTCCCGGGGGAAGAGCGAACTACCCAAGCACTCTGATCATGACGGTAACTCCTGCAAAGATAGCTGGAGTTTCGGAAATCGCTATTTGCTCACCGCCAAATAGGAATGGTGAAGTGGCCTCTTCAATACTCGTGGCCGCCGATATCTGCGGAGTAAATGAGATCTATAAGCTTGGCGGCGCTCAGGCAATCGCGGCTCTCGCATATGGAACCGAGACCATCCGCCGTGTTGAGAAAATATTCGGTCCAGGCAACATTTATGTTCAGGCTGCTAAGATCCTCGTCTCTAAGGATCTGCCTATCGATGTTCCGGCTGGACCTAGTGAGATAGCCATCATAGCGGATGGGAAGGCTGACCCATACATTATTGCACTTGATATGATCTCTCAGGCGGAACATGCCGGTGCATCATCTGTTCTTGTGACTACCTCTAGTATATTAGCCGAAAATGTGGTGAGAATACTTAGCGAACTTATCGATTCATTGCCTAATGGTCAGGTTATCTTAGAGAATCTCAGCAGTAACGGATTAATAGTCATCTGCGAGGACATGAGGGAGGCTATAAGGATAATTAATGAGTTCGCTCCTGAACACCTCGAGATCATATCTGAAGATGCATGGGAAATCGCGGAAAAGATTAGATCGGCGGGGCTAGTACTAGTTGGAGCTTATACTCCTGTAGCTGCAAGCGACTATTGTCTGGGAACGATCCATGTTCTCCCAACTGGAGGATTCGGCCGCATCTACTCTGGACTCTCAGTTCTAGACTTCATTAGGCACTTCTATATAGTTGAATCATCCAAGAGCAGGCTTATGAATGTCAGAGATAAGGTGAGGATATTAGCCGAGAGTGAGGGCTTAATTAATCATTCATTTGCAGTTGAGGGGAGATTTAGAAGTGAGTAGACATGAAAAGGCTATCATAAGGAGGGTTCTAGAGGATGCCAAAAGCCTGAGCGGCTATGATGTAGGGGAAACTATAGAGGGCTTAGCCAAGAAACTAAATGTGGATCCCTCTAAGATTATAAAATTGAACTCAAATGAAAACTTCTTTGTTCCAATAGATTTCCTGAGAGAACTGCTTAAGGAAATAGTTGAGGAAGTCGATCCTAGAATATACCCGAGGGATGAGATCAAAGAACTCAAGGCATCCTTTAGCGAATACGTGAGTATCAGCCCAGATCACATAATAATAGGGACTGGAAGTGATCAGCTGATCGATATTGCATGCAGAATGTTTCTTAAATATGGAGATGAGGCATTGGCGATCTCCCCGACATTCTCGATATATAAGAGATGCACTGAGATCCAAGGTGCGATCTATAAGCCAATCCCCCTCAAAGAAGACTTCTCCCTAAATTTGGAGGCCATGCTAAGCGCCATTTCATCCAAGACAAAAATGATCTTCTTATGCTCGCCAAACAACCCCACAGCAAATCAGTTTAGCCGCAGTGAAATTGAATATTTAGCCGAGAAATTCGATGGTCTAGTAGCCGTTGATGAGGCATACATAGATTTTTCAAGAGGCTCAATTGTAGATCTAATTGACGAATTCGATAATCTGATGGTCTTCAGAACGTTCTCTAAGGTTTTTGGCTTGGCAGGGCTAAGAATCGGATGTGCAATCACCAACAGCAAATTAGCAGAGGTTATGAATGAAAAATTTCAGATGCCATACAGCGTCTCCCTAATAGCCGTTAAGGCAGCGAATAAAATTTTAGAGCACTTAGAGGTAATAAATGAGTCTATTAGAAGGCTTCGAGAGGAACGTGAAAGGCTCATTGAACGGCTAAATAGAATTGAGGGAGTTCATGCCTTCGATTCAAAAACAAACTTCGTCCTATTTCAGGTTAATGTTCCATCCGAGGCAGTCTACAGTAAACTTCTAGAAAGGGGCATAATAATCAGAGATATCGGTAAAGTCTTAAATTATAGGAACTGTCTACGGGTCACTGTTGCTCCTCAGCCAATGATTAATCGCTTCCTAGAGGCCTTAAAGGAGACCATAGAATGATGCGCATGGAATATTTGAGGTTCAGCTCCGAAAATGGAGAAATCTTCGTTCGGAGGGATCGTGCAGACATAATTAGATACGTTGAAGGGGTGATCTTTGATTGCGATGGAGTTCTAATAGATGTGAGAGACTCGTATAATAGGGCGATATCCAAGTCTGTATCTTACATTTTTGAGTGCATAACTGGCCGGGATCTGCCTGAAAATTGGATCTCAAATGAGATCATACATCTCTTCAGAAGGACAGGAGGCTTCAATAATGACTGGGACACGGTATATGGGATCCTTATGTTTATGTTGAGCCATCTGCCCAAAGAGAGCCGCAAGCGCATCTATGAAGGCATTACTGCTAAAAATGAGGGATCTCCATTCAGAAGGCTTATGGCAGTTAAGGAATATATGAGCAAAGAGCCATGCATATTAGATGATGCTCTCATTGAAGAGATGATTAAGAGGCTAAGGGAATTCACTGGGCTTCTAGACTCTTCTGGGAGAAGATCGGTCGATGAGAATCTGCTGAGGATCTATGGGCGGAGCCAAGATTTCCGAAAATTCTATACCCTGCTCAGAGAATTTCTCCACGGCGAAGAGAATGTTGGAAAGAGTATAATTGCAACTGTCTTTGAAGAATTCTTCTGCGGTGCATCCCTCTTTAGGAAAGTTTATGGAATCTCCCCGCAGTTTAATAATGGATCTGGACTCATAGATAATGGGAGGCTCATAATTAAGCCTGAAACCCTAGATTCTCTAATCTTACTTTTGGGGAGGAGGAATTTGGGGATAGCCTCGGGGAGCAGGCGTGAACCTGCAGAATACATACTTAACGGTCTGATTGAGAAGTTTAATTCCGAAGCTCTAATCTTTCTGGATGATGTTGAAGAGGCTGAACGTTCATTTAGAAGATGCCTGAGGAAGCCTCATCCATTCTCGCTTCTAAGAGCATCAGAAGGACTTGAAGGATCACGCATGATTTATGTGGGAGACTCCGTTGAAGATGTCCTTATGGCTCGTGAAGCCTCGAGGAGAAACGGAAAGTTTATTTTTGCAGGTGTTTATCGCTATACGGCCGTTGAAGAAGATGCCCTCCGGGCCTTTCTAGAGCATAAATGCGACATGATCCTGCCCACGGTTAACGAGTTGCCGTTAATATTGGAGGAATTAAGGAGGATGATGAGTTGAGGATAGGCGAGGTCTCCAGAAGGACGGATGAAACCGAGATATATGTGAAGGTGAATCTCGACGGAACAGGCATTGCTGACGTAAATACGGATATAAAATTCTTCAACCATATGCTTAGGAGCTTGGCGACGCATAGCCTCATCGACATAATCGTTCAGGCAAAGGGGGATCTGAAGCATCACATAATTGAGGATACGGCCCTATGCCTAGGAGAGGCTCTACTGAAGGCTTTGGGAAGCGGGGAGGGCATAAGGAGATTTGGATACGCGATGGTGCCCATGGACTGCTCATTGGCGTTTGCCTCAATAGATTTATCTAGAAGACCATATGCTAAGATAGATCTGAAACTTGGAGGATTTGAGATAGAAGATACGCCTACTGAGGATATCATTCACTTCATAGAGAGCATGGCGACTGCTTTACGTGCAAACATTCACTTGTGGATTCAGTATGGATCGAATGATCACCACAAGGTTGAAGCTGCATTTAAGGCCCTTGCGATCGCGCTTAGGCAGGCAGTCTCTCTCGATCCGAGAAGAAAGGGAATCCCAAGCTCAAAGGGAGCTCTCTAAAATGAAGGTTGCAGTGTTAGATTACGGAATTGGAAACCTCTTCAGCATAAAGCATTCATTACAGAAGATTGGATTAAACGTTGAGGTAACATCGAGTATTAAAGGCTGCGAGTATGACGGAATAGTTCTGCCCGGAGTTGGAAACTTCAAGGCCGGAGCGAAAAATCTAGGGCCATTGAGAGAAGATATAATCAGACTGACAAGCAACGGCGTTCCGCTGCTTGGGATATGCCTTGGCATGCA